>Ga0209890_10000121_pt1 | contig 36072 bp, 34 predicted proteins | sample OrgsoiDNA2013049_FD_185799 | JGI IMG/M metagenome (GOLD analysis project Ga0209890, IMG submission 185799) | Permafrost soil microbial communities from the Arctic, to analyse light accelerated degradation of dissolved organic matter (DOM) -... | ecosystem: Environmental > Terrestrial > Soil >... | reverse complement strand
TCTCGGACATCAGCGGTGTGTGCAGGGCATGGGTGACGTTGAAGATGACGTAGTAGCCGACGACACAGGCGAGCGCGAAAACCGTGAAGTGGCTGAGGAACTCGGGGGGGGCCACCGACGCCACCCCTAGGATCAGCACCGCGCCGAGCGCCATGAACGCGAACCTCCGGCGCGGGTCCTTCGGCTTGGGCTCAGGCTTGACTGGAACCGGCACGGCTGCGGCGGCGGGCTGAGCCGACACCTGCACGGGCGGCGGGGGCCAGGTCTTCTTGCCGTCGCGGACCACCGTCATCCCGCGCTGCACGACATCGTCAAAGTCAAGGACGACCTGGCCGTCCTTGCCCGGCGTGAGCAGCTTCATCAAGTTGACGATGTTCGTGCCGAAGAGTTGGGAGGACTGGGTGGGCAGCCGCCCCGGAAGGTCAGTGTAGCCGATGATCCGCACGCCGTTGTCACTTACGAACAGCTCGTCGGCCCGGGAGAGCTCGCAGTTGCCGCCGTTGGCCGCTGCCATGTCCACGATGACGCTGCCCGGTTTCATCGTCGCCACCATGTCGGCGCTGATCAGCCGCGGCGCGGGTCTTCCCGGGATCAAGGCCGTGGTGATGATGATGTCCACCTCGCTGGCCTGGGCGGCATACAGCTCCTCCGCCAGCCGGTTGAAGTCCTGCGACGTCTCCTTGGCATAGCCGTCGGCGCTCGGCGCCGCCTGCTCTATGTCGATCTTCAGGAACTCACCGCCCATCGACTCAACCTGTTCCCCGACCTCTGGTCGGGCGTCGAAGGCGCGCACGATGGCGCCGAGGCTGTGGGCCGTGCCAATGGCCGCCAGTCCGGCGACTCCGGCTCCAACCACGAGGACCTTGGCCGGCGGGACCTTGCCGGCGGCCGTGATCTGGCCCGTGAAGACGCTGCCGAACTCGTGGGCGGCCTCGATGACTGCACGGTAGCCGGCGATATTGGCCATCGAGCTGAGAACATCAAGGGACTGTGCCCGCGAGATGCGCGGGACCGCATCCATCGCGAGCGCCGTGACCCCCCGGGCGCTGAGCTTCTCGAGCAACTCGGGGGCCAGCGCTGGGGTGAGCAGGCTGGCCAGCATGGCGCCGGGTTTCAGCTGCGCGATCTCGGTGTCGGAGGGGGCGTTGATCTTGACGACGACGTCGCTGTTCCAAACCTCATCGGTGGAGTCGATCGAGGCGCCTGCCTCTTCATACGCATGATCGGTAAAACTGGACAGCCCGCCTGCACCGGACTCAATGCCAACGTCGTAGCCAAGGGTAATCAGCTGAGCGACGGTCTTCGGCGTGGCGGCAGCCCGGGTCTCCCCTGGCCGCGTCTCTTTGGGCACACCAATGCGCACAGCAACTCCCTAATCTTGTGAGGAACACATACCGGCGGATGGCAAATTTACACAATTCGCCGCGAGCCAGCATCGGCGACCCCCCTCGCGGTGCGTCGAGCGACGACGCAGAGCCTGGACGCGGGCCCGCTCAGGGCAGACCCAGCATGATCAGGGTCATCAGCTAGACCACCACGACTGCCCCGATCAGCATTGCCGCGCCGAGGTTGAACACCGCTCGCTACACCCATGAGAGAAAATCCTTATTGCGAATGACTTGCAACAAGAGACGTCGATCCCTACCGTGGGGGCGTGACCCTATCCTCTCGCGTCGCGATATCCAGCCACGAGCGACGCAGCCTCTGGGGCATGGGGTGCTTCATCCTGCTACTGCACGTCGTCGGCTGGGGCGTACTGATTGGCATCGTGGCACCCCACGACTATGCGGTCGGCGGACAGCTCCTTGGGGTCGGACTGGGGATCACGGCTTACACGCTCGGCATGCGGCACGCATTCGACGCCGACCACATCGCAGCCATCGACAACACGACCCGCAAGCTCATGGGTCAGAGCAGCCGTCCGCTGAGCGTCGGGTTCTGGTTCAGTCTCGGCCACAGCTCGGTCGTCTTCATCATGGTGACGCTGCTGGCATTCGGTATCCGCTCCTTGGCTGCACAGCTAGGCGACAACCAGTCAGCTGTCCAACGCATCACCAGCGTGTGGGGCACCTCGGTCTCGGGCGTCTTCCTGATCCTCATCGGAGTGGTCAACCTGGCCTCACTGGTGGGTATCCTCAAAGTCTTCCGGGCGATGCGCCACGGCCACCTGGACGAGACCGCGCTCGAAGAGCAGCTGAACAGCCGCGGCTTTCTCAACCGGATCCTGCGACCGGTCACCAAGGCGGTCTCCAAGCCATGGCACATGTACCCTGTCGGGCTGCTCTTCGGCCTCGGCTTCGACACCGTCACCGAGGTGGGGCTGCTGGTGGTCGCTGGTGGTGCGGCAGCCGAGAGCCTGCCGTGGTGGGCCATTCTGACGCTACCGATCCTCTTTGCGGCTGGCATGTCACTGCTGGACACCATCGACGGTTCGTTCATGAACCTCGCCTACGGCTGGGCGTTCTCCAAGCCGGTCCGCAAGGTCTACTACAACATCATCATCACGGCGCTGTCCGTGGCCGTCGCCCTCCTGATCGGCGGCATCGAGCTCATCTCGATCCTCACCGAGAAGCTTGACATCTCCACGGGTCTGCTGGCTGCGATCGGATCGGTCAACCTCAACAGCGTGGGCTACTGGATCGTCGCCATGTTCGTGGCCACCTGGGCAGGTGCGTTGGCCGTGTGGCGCTTCGCTCGAATCGAGCAGCGGTGGGAGTCACACCCAGACGACTGGCGTGCGCCAACCCGTCATGCGGCTGCCGAAGAGGTCCAGGTGTAGGAACGGTCAGGCGGTTCCGCCGACGTCACCATGGGGAACGGGGTGGCCAAGACGTCCCGCGTTGTAGTCCTCGAAAGCCTCCATCAGCTCGGCACGGGTGTTCATCACGAATGGGCCGGCCCACGCGATGGGCTCACGGATAGGCGCGCCGCCGAGGATGACGACGTCCAGCCCAGCGGCAAAGCGCGCCTGCTGGGACGTGGCAGCCGACAGCCTCAGCGCTTCGCCGGCACCCAGCACCGCAAGCTGACCGGTGCCTATCGGCGACTGGGTCGGACCGACGAAGCCGTCACCACTCATGACGTAGACCAGCGCGTTGAAGTCGGGGCGCCACGGCAGCTCGAGCTCGGCACCTGGCGCAATTGTCGCGTGGACCATCGACATCGGGGTATGAGTTGCACCGGGACCCGATAGACCGCCGACGTCGCCAGCGATCACGCGCAGCAGTGAGCTGCCGTCTCGCGAGCTGAGCAGGGCCACCTCACCGGAGTGAAGGTCCTGGTACCGCGGGGCGATCAGCTTGTCACTCCTGGGCAGGTTGACCCACAGCTGGAACCCGTGAAAGAGCCCGCCCGAGACAACCAGGTGCTCCGGGGGCTCCTCGATGTGCAGGATCCCCGAACCCGCCGTCATCCACTGAGTGTCACCGTTGGTGATCGTGCCACCTCCCCCGAAGGAGTCCTGGTGGTCGAAGATGCCGTCGATGATGTAGGTGACGGTCTCGAAACCGCGGTGTGGGTGCCAGGACGTTCCCTTGGGCTCGCCCGGTGCGTACTCGACCTCGCCCATCTCGTCCAGGTGGATGAACGGGTCGAGCAGCGACAGGTCGACGCCGGCGAACGCTCGCTTGACGGGAAACCCCAAGCCCTCGAAAGCCGATGGCGCGCTGGTGATCGACACCACCGGGCGCTGTGTGACGTCGGGCAGCAGCGCGGGCAGGCGCGGCAAGACAGCTAGGTCAGGAACGGTGATGGCAGGCACTGAAGGCTCCTAAGCTCGTTGCGATTTCAACTATCCCTTAAACATCCACCTCCGTCAACGCATTCCCGGTTCTCCTGCGACCAGAATGCGCCGCGTCAACGAAGGCCGCGGCGTACGACGTCAGGACTGGGTGAAGTTAAGGTAAACCAGTGAGCTTGATGTCGACCATGTTGCTTGGCTTCATCGCCGGCGTGACCATCCTGTTGGGGTTGCCGATCGGTCGGCTTCGCAAACCCGCACCAAAGCTCAGTGCGGTGCTGAACGCGACCGCCATTGGGGTGTTGCTCTTTCTCGTCTGGGACGTGCTCTCACACGCCTGGGCTCCCATCGACGACGCCCTGAACTCGGTCCACCAAGGCAAGGGTGGACTGGCAGTGGCCGTGGGCTACGGCGTGCTCTTCAGTGCCGGCTTGGCCGTCGGCTTACTCTCATTGGTCTACTACCAGAGCTGGATGACGCGGCACTCCTGGCACACCCAGACGGCCTCGGCAGTTCCCGGGTCCCACGGCCCCGAAGCCATGGACGCCGGCGCGGTCAGGGCTCGACGCCCGAGCCGGATCGCCACCTGGTCGTCCGCTCGTCGACTCTCTCTGCTGATTGCGGTCGGTATCGGCCTGCATAACTTCGCCGAGGGTCTGGCAATCGGTCAGTCGGCCGCCAGCGGGGAACTGGGCTTGGCTCTGCCACTAGTCATTGGCTTCGGCCTGCACAACGCAACAGAAGGATTCGGTATCGTTGCCCCGCTCGCCGGCGACATCGACCGCACGGGCAAGACGCTGCGCCCGAGCTGGGGCTTCCTGATAGCTATGGGCGCCATCGGGGGCGGCCCCACTTTCGTGGGAACCCTGGTCGGCCACGGGTTCACCAGCGAGGCCGTCAGCGTCGTCTTCCTCACCATGGCGGCCGGGTCGATCCTGTATGTCGTCACCCAGCTCATCACCGTCGCCGCCAGGGCCCGACGCCCAGACCTGCTTGCCTACGGGCTGCTCCTGGGACTGACTGCAGGCTTCCTCACCGATGCCATCGTCACCGCAGCTGGGGCGTAGCTGCCTAACTGTCCCTCGATTCTTCCCCTCAGGTGCGACCCGCTCGCCCGTGGTGACCGGGTTGCCTACCAGCTGCCCGGCCGAACATGCGATGGAGCGGCGACCGGGGTGCGGTGATCACGATCGTGCCGTCGAACAGGCCCCGGTGCTGCCGAACCGGGCAGGCCACCTGCTCGGTGAACCAGCCCGTCACCGCGACGGACACGGCGATGATCGCGGCCCTTGAGCTCCTTCATCTGCGTCTTCAGCCGGGCGTACTGCGCAGGGGTTGGTCTGGACGACCCCGTGACCATATCCATGGACGACTCCATCCACCCCGCAACGCGCGGGACGTGGTCGTCCAGGTCGGCACTTCACCGGTCGAGATTGCCGGCGCACCCCCAGCCGCACCACAGGCACGTCACGCTCGCCTTCTTCGGACAGGGGGAAGTCGCCTCGGATGCCAGCACCCAGCTCATCCCCCGCCCTCTCCCCACCCCGATTCTGGCCGGATACAGGTTTCCGCCCAGACACGTCCCCCGCAGCACGTGCAGCGGGACCGATACCCGCTTCGAGCCAGAAGAGCAGAAGGGGGATGGCCAAGGCCCCGCCAGCATCTCCACTGGTCAGGGGCCGGGCCACTGGAGTCGCCGGTGTCAAAGCAGCACCCGTCAGCAGGGGTTCGAACCCTCGAGCTTACGACCCACGATGGGACGTCGGGGCTCCCGAACTCTCGGGTCTGACGCGGCTTGGGCGCGGGAGGGCCGACAACAAGCCCTCCCGCGCCCAAGGCCCAGGATCAGCCCCGTCCCGCCACCGGAGCATGGTTCACCGCTACGGGGACCCGCATCCCAAAGCGTGAGTTCGATCACCCACCGAATTGGGCAGTGCACGTCCCGGTAGCGCCGTTGAACAAAGCGCCCGACACGACGACTCGGTTGGCGTCAGGGTTGAGGATGATGCTGTGATTGGCAGTAACAGCGTCCTCGCACGCTAGGGCGCCAGAGTTATTGCTGCCATTTCCGCCAACCCACATGTCAACCCATACCGAAGAGCCTGCAGGCGCGCTTGAAATAGTGTGGCAAGCAGCACATGTGTCCTCCACGATAAAGTACCGGCGAACGTTGGGGATATAGATCTTCGTGCCCGCCGGGTAGTCAAGAACACTGTTCACGTAACCAACGGCAATAGTGATTGGATCGGCATACGTTCCAGTCCCACCCGCACCACTGTGAATAACAGGGTTTGAGATGACATTTCCGGGAGGGGAGTTGTCGGGCCATCCATAGCCAGTGGTGTATGCGTTAGCAACTACCGTGCCAGTTGAGATGGGCGTTGTTGGTGTTGGTGTTGGAGTTGGTGTTGGAGTTGGTGTCGGAGTCGGAGTCGGTGTCGGAGTCGGCGTCGGTGTCGGTGTCGGTGTTACCGTCGGTGTCGGCGTCGTTACCGTCGGTGTCGGAGTCGGTGTTGGTGTCGGTGTTGGTGTCGTCCCACGTGTGGCGACGTAGCTGTAAGTGACAGTCACCCTGGCCGCTGCACTACCGGACGGCTGAAAGAACCGAGCACGAAAACTACTGGCGGTAAGCTGTGCCATTGCCTGAGACGGAATAACAGCACCAGTGAGAGGAGCCTGAACGGTAACAGTAATGGCGTTCGGGGTGAACGGCAGTGTTGGACCGTTACAGTAACCAAGACTGTCCGTGGTACAAGTCGCAGTAGCGCTGTCATAGGCAGCGGGTGTGGTGCCTGATGCAACGCTGGTGACAAAGAACAGTCCGGCGACAATTAAGATTAAGCTGCTGATGGTGGCAAGTAATGCACGGTAAGGATTGGTCATGACGTCTTCCCTTGAGTAATGTTCTTAGAACGTGCCGTGAGGGCGTATCCGTGGACTCATGCCCGTTCGGACCCGAGCTCGAACTTGGCGAGTTCAACGTCACCGGTCCGGACCGGAAGGTACGACCGCAAAGGCGAGCGCGAGGGACAGCAGGTTCCGACGACGCCTGAGGGCTCCCGGTGATGGGACCGGCGTTTCGATGAAGAACGCCTGCCAGATCCGGCCGCACTGGACATCTCTCTCTCATTCACCGTAAGTCGAAAGGTCGCACACCGTCAGGGCTTTGAAGAAACTGGGCCCGGTGATCTTCCGCGGAAACGTTGTGTACCGATTTGCAAGCCGAGAAATATCCCCTAAACCGACACAAAGTGGACTATTAAACCCCCGATCCCATGTTCGAAAAGGGCATTCCGGGCGATAGTCCTGGCTGGCTTTGTCCGGCTCTTCAACCTTGACCGGCCCGACCTGGCGGTCGAGCGGACCGAGTTGGACCCCTTCCGGGGTGGGTGATCCAGGTCGTGACCGCGGGTAGGTTTCGCATTTCTGGACGCCGGTGGAGCCGAGTGCTTGCGGACAAGAACGGGCCCGCCTGATTTCTCAGGCCGGCCGCGAGGTTCACTGCGCGCGCGACGCAGCTTCGTCCCCCCTCCACCGGGGCGTGGCGCGCTCCACGGCGGTTGTCAGAGCGCCACGGCGGTTGTCAGGTAGTAGTCGGACATACCTGTTGGCCTACCTGCACATCGGCCGGCTTTCGCCAGTCTCTAGGTGACAAGACCAGGATCGAGAGCCAAAGAACTCGCGACCTCCTACTTTGGGCCTCGGCCGCCAGGGACGCAGTAGCCTCGTGGGCAGTCCCGAGAGTGTCTTGCAGAAGAGACCGATGCTACGACGAGTCCGCGCGGGTCACCGGCTTCTCCGGCGCGAGCGCATCGGCCGCAGTGGTCAGGCCCGAGCGCGCAGCCAGGGCGCCCGCCGCCGCGGCAACCCCGATGGTCACCAGCGCCCCGAGGATCAGTGCGGCCGGCTCACCGGGTTGCAGAAGGTGCAACTGGGACCCCACGGTCGCCGCAGCCACCGGGACTCCGAGCTGTGCCGACGTCAAGGCAGCAATCGATGACGACTGCCCGATCAGCCGCATCGCCACATGGGCCGCCACCGATCCAACGCCGAGCATCAGCCCGAGCAGCACGAAGGAGGGGTGGTGTCCCAGTTCGCGCAAGTCGAGCGAAGCGCCCAGCCAGACGAAGAACAGCGGCCCGAGAAACCCTTCGGTCACCGCAAACAGCTGTCTGGCAAGTCGTCGAGGTTCACCCACAAGGGCGACCGCGACTCCGAAGGCGAACCCGGCAAGCATGATCGATACATGCGTGCGCGTCGCCAGCGCGGCCAGCGCGAACAGGGCCGCCAAGTTCATCCGGAGCTCGAGAGCAAACTTACGTTCCTCGGAGATGCCGTGCGCCCGCTTGCGGATCCCGTTGCGCTCCAGGTACCGAAGAACCACGAACAACACCGCCGCGCTCACCAGCACAGCCGCCGCGCCAAGCGCCGCGCGACCGGCGTGTTGAGGATCGATGACCAGTGGCAACGCCACGATGCATGCCGTGTCAGCGATCGCCACCTGAGGCATCATCTGCAGCACCTGTGCACCGCCGAGTCGCAGCGACTGCACGATCGGCAGAATCAGCGCCGCCGACGACGACGCCATGAGGATGGCGTACAAGGCGGCATGTCCAGTTCCGAAGATCTTCGCGACGACTACGCCAAACAAGGCCGCGACGACGCCGACGGCGATGGCCCGGATCGTTCCGATCCGCAAAGCCGCGCGCAGGTGCGGGTCATGAACCGGCACGTGAGAGCCAGCCACAAACATCACCAGAACGAAGCCTATCTGGGCCAGGAACGTCAACGTGTTGTCCTGCGCATGCAGCCAGCTGAATCCCGTTGGACCCAGAACGATCCCGGCAATGAGCTCACCCAGAACAACCGGAAGATTCCAACGCCGGGGCAGTGCGAGCAAAGGGCCGAGCAGAGCAATCAACGAGATCACGGCAAGGGTTCCGAAGGTCATCTGCACACCCAACATCGATTCGGACCGCCCCCATGCGAGACCCGCATCACCGGCCATTCAACATTAACGATCCGTATCGATGCTAGCCCGCCCCACCGGGCAGGTCATGGCAGGAAGCGCGCGTCCAGCGATCCCGCAGCGTGGTGTCCGTTGATGTCAAGGCAGCTCGTAACCTCTCGGAAGGCGACCTGGCGTAGCTCGGTCTCCTCTGCGCCGGACAGACAGGAGCCGAAAACGAATCTGGACGCGACCGATACCCAGCGGCCCAGGGCAGGACAAGGGGCGATGGTCACATGCATGCGCCCTCTCAGCCGGCCAACGTTCATCGACGCTTGCAGCGAGCCACTTGGGCAATGTCAGGACACGAGCCTGGTCCGGTACCTCCACCGTCGACCACGACCGGGCGTTGCCGAAAGATCCGCACCGTACAGGCCGGGACGGCGCCCTCGCGTAACATCACGATCAACAGCGGAGATACTCGTCCGGTCATTCACGCCAGCCGTGAGGCCACCACGCGCATTGGGGATCAGATGAGCGGTGTGATCTGGCTGACCGAGCCTGAGGAGCACGACTACCCGGCAGCGGGTGACTACCTGGGGTTGATTGCCGGGCCCCACCTCGTCGCCCTGCTGGTCGACGGACTGCGCCAGACCGAGACCGTGCATCGAAAAGCCAAGGACATCCTGCGTTCCTCAGGCCTGCCGCTGCTACATGCCGACAACGCGCATGTCGCCTCGAACCTCAACAAGATCAGGAAGGCCCAAGCACTGTCTCCGATCCTTCTTGTGCGTGGCGACATCACTGCCGGCCGGGTCGCCCAGATCGCCGACGGCTACCATCGGGTCTGCGCCAGCTACCACACCGACGAGAACACCGCGATCCCCTGCCGGATCGTGGACCTTCCGCCAGGTCACTGATCCGAAGCTCGACGGCCGATTGGTCGGGGACGGCTCACGAGCCCAGTCCACTGGACAGCTCATCATCATGGCTTGGCACCTGGTCGCAGTGACCTTGCCGGACCTGATCGAACCGCCGGGCCCTGGGCCTGAGGATCTGCCCATGACCAGGGTCTGCGCCCGCGTCCACAGCCACAGGGGACCAGGCGGCGTCGAAGCTGTGGTGATCGGGACCAAAGCCGAAACCGCCCATTCCACCATGGTGGAAGGCTTCGAGATGAGGATCAGCCGTGTGTGGACACACCGGTCTGTCGGCGCCAGTAGCGTCTCGTCGTCGGCGACCGAGTACGGCAGGGAGCGGGCGTCACCGTGATCGACGGTGGTTGCCCGTTGATGTTTGACCCACCCGCCGACTCCGGGACAAGTGCGGAGGTTCTTCCTCAGTCTGTCTCAGGCCGTCCCAAAACACGTGGGCTGATAGTCAGAGGGGGTACGAAAGGGGCCCGCCCCGGGCTCTGACCTCGCCGGAAGCCCACGCAGGTGCCGCGCTCACGCCTGAACCGCCCGCCTGAGGATCCACGATCTGGGCCGTGCGGCCGCCCTCACTTGTCAGATACGGCCACAGCACGACACGCAGGAGCCGACTGCCGTGCTCGGCGTCGGTGTCGTTGCCGTCAAGCTCACCGAAGCCAAACCATGTCTCGGCGATGACCCACAGAGCCTGAACCAGGTCGGCGAGGGTGCCGTCGTCAAGGGGATGGATCAAACCCCGCGCGCGCCACGAACGAGCCAGGCTCATGAACACCGCGACGCGTCGCGCGCGGACCGCCCTGTACTCCGCGGCGAGCACCGGGTCGGCGTGGAGCAACCCGAGAAGATCACGTGCCAGGAATGCATAACGGCCAGAGAGTGCGGCTCCCAGCCCAAGGCGGGCCAGCACCTCATCAGGGGCCAGGTCAACGGGATCATCGTCGCCCGGAACCCACAGCCGCTCATAGGCACCCACGAACTGTGCGTACAGCTCGCGAACGATCTCATCCTTGTTGCTGAACCAGTAGTAGAGGTTCCCCGGGCTGATGCCTGCGCAGGCGGCGACATGGTTGGTCGTGACCGCAGCGGTTCCACGCTCGTTGAACAGTTCCAGCGCAGCGTTCAGGACGCGATCACGCGTCCGTCGAGCTCCATTCGTGGTCGGCATCCGAGCCATTATTAGAGCATACACTCTAAAATAGTTCTAGGCAACGACAGGAAGCGGGGCTGAACCGCGGGCAACTACCTTCGCTCCGAAGCATCGTCTGCATGCGAACGAGGCCAAGTCACCGATCTTCGCCGGCTGCGGCCAAGTGAAGCGGCCCCGTCTGATCGTGGCTCTCGCGTCGGGCGGGTCTGGGACGCGGCCAGCCGAGAAGGACGCACAGGACGGCCAATACCGGCGTGACGATGCTCCACCAGGACAGGATGGCAAGAGGCAGCGCGCCCAGCAGGAGAAGCGCTACTGCCGCGGGCCGGCATCTGCTGGCGACGCCGAGGGCGGCCACGATCGCGACGGCGCCGACAAGGCCCACGGTTCGGTCAGGGTTCTGGGCGGCCAGCCCGGCCCATCCGTACAGCAGGGCGATACTCGCGGTCAGGGCGTTGAGCCAGGCTCTTTGGAGGCTTCTTCTCACGGTTGGCTCCTTATGCTCAGGTCAGCACGACGTCGGCCGCTGGCCGGCGAGGGCTGCGCGGGGCTTCGGTGGTGGGGTATCCGGTGCGAAAGGTCATGATCGGGTGCCAACGCGCGGGGAGCAGTGCTGCCATCGCGGTGGTGAAGTCGGCCGGCAGGCCGGCTGACCTCTCCCGGTCGATGCGCTCCGGGACCTGGCACAAAGGCTGCATACCCAGCCCGCTTGCTGTGGCCGACAGATGCATGCGTTGCCAGATGCGCCCGACACCAAGGCGCTGGACCGGATCGAGGGGATCTCGCACGACGAGTGCCCCGAAGGCGGCCGCAGTGGGGATCTGGGTTCCCCGGGTCCCGCTCAGCCAACCGTCGTTGTTCTGCCTGCGCGAGACGGGCATGATCTTCGCCAGGGTCCGGATGAGCGGCGTCTGACCCGAGGGGTCGATCGTGATGCCATCCTTCTTTGCCTGGATCTCCTGCCAGTTCGTGCGGTACCAGGCAAAGTCGTCTGCGGCCTGGCGCGGGTCGGAGATGATCGCCTCAGTGGCGCGAATCGTGAGCTCGCCGAACCCGCGCTTGTCGTGGGCCCCGGTGAACCATACGAGCTCAGTGTCCGAAGCATCAACAAGGCCGCTGAGCACGTCAAGTTGCCGTTGGGGCAGGGGCCGCCGGGTGTCGTACGCCGCGCGGTTGGTGTGTCGCATCGGGATCGCCGCGAAAAGTGCAGACACCGGCTCGCGCGCGGGAACGAGGTCCACTCGCGCGATATGAGTGCTATCGGCGGGGTCCGGCAGCAGGCTCACGGTGGGCGCCTTGCCATTTGGTGGACCGGCCAGAACCAAGTTCTCGATGACGCAGCCCAGGGATATGTACATCTCACGCTCGAGAGGGTCCATCGTGCCGAGATTGCGGGAGGTGTCGGCGAACAGGTCGATCCGGTCCGTGGCAACCAAGAAGTGCCACGGCTGCGCATTGTGCGCGTTGGCGGCGAGCACGGCGGCACGCACCAGGCCCAGGGCGTCCTGACCTTTTGGCCCCGACTCGCCCCATGCGTCGTAGGCCGGGCCGGTACCGGTGGCGAACACCCCCCCGTCCACCGCGCGCCAGGTTAGGCCCGCGGCCCCGGCAAGAGCGAGACTGCCCGCGCCCAGCCCCACGACTCCCAGGAACCTACGCCGGTCAATCGGACGTCCGGCGGGAGCCACACCCGCCCCCTCCTTCAGCTGCGGGGGGTAAGTGGGTTGCTCGGCCCCCCTGTGCTCACTCGAGAGTCTTTTAGTGTTCATGCACTAATTAGAGCACTAACTCTAATTTTTGTCAATCTCAGGTAACGGCGACGCCGGAACGTCGCGATCGCTCGCCTGCACAGGGCAGACCCCTACCCCTTGCCAGACAAAGTGCCTTCCCGCACGACCGCATCGGTGAGCGTTGACCCGGCCTCGCACGAAGAGACCCGACGGCCAACAGAACGGGCGTGACCTCAAGGCCGCCAAGGCGGCGGCTACGACGACGACGCGTTCTGTGTCACCGGGCTCGAGCGGCGGGATGCCTGATTCAGTTTCCTTTCTCCTGGCCGCCGTTGTCGGCCTGGCAGCGGCCATCGCGGCTACCGGAGCAGGTGTGACCAGGTGAAGCGGCGACCGAACTGCTGCCACCGGCCTAGTGCAGGTGGCCCTGGTCGACATTTCAGGTCTGGCGGTGCTTGAGAGCCGACTAGCTGGCCGGACTTGTGGAACTCAACACGTCCTGGCGACTCCCGTTGTCCAGGACCGCGATCAGAACTGCCCCGGGGAACACCTGACGGGGGTGAAACGCCCACGTGGCTGTTTGACGGCGTCCCGACCGTGAGAAGTGTTACCTCCGGGGCAGATTCGACGGGGGGATGCAACCGGCGCCGCCGGCTGAGAGTACGTTTCTGGCATGGCCAGTTCCACCGCGTTTTACCCCCGCACGGGTCGACCCGAGATCCCCTCAGACCTGCAAGACGTCGCCCGCCGTGTACACCAGGACTTCGACGACCGGCTCGACTCGCACGTAATAGACCAATGCCTGTCCACCGTGGCAGCCACGTTCGCCGACGCCAGTATCCGCTCCTTCGTCCCACTGCTGGTTCGGCGCTACGTCGGCGAGGACCTGCAGGCGCGCGTGGGTCACACCCAGACGAACACCCAGACGAACACCTAGACGAACACCCAGACGAGAACCTCGATGCCTGTGTAGCAAGATCTGGCGCGAACCTCCCTGCACGAGGTCACCTGGCGCTTCCACGCTCGCCATGTTTGCGTCCCGGGGTGCTGCGCCCACGCAACCGAGCGGCGACGAGCCATCCTGCGCAAGGTCCTCGGCCAGACCGACGTCGCCCTCTTGCGCGCGCTATGTCGACGATGATCTGGCCGCCTCCGTCCGCCGACGGCATCAACCGTGCGACCTATCTCAGTGGCTGTCATCATCAGCTCAAAGAGCACCGTGGTTTCGTCAGCCCGCTCGCCCTAGCCACCGAGCACTGGCGACAAGCCCGTGAGCACCTGCCGGTACCGCGCTGACTCCTGCCCCTACAACCCTTCTACGCCCAGCAGTGCCGTGGGTGCTGCGCACTCACCGTGGACGCACCTCCGCCCACAACTGCTCATAGCAGCGCGCCGCCCGGCTGGTCGGCGCGAAGGCCGGAACGGGCGCCCGTCGCTCGGCCATCTGCTCGATGATCGACAGAGCCGGAATCACCGTTTCGGCGACGCGGGTACGGCCGCGCGGAATTGTTTCGATCACCTCCCTGTGCAGACGCTTGCGACCGTCGGCCATGGAGAAGAAGGCGACCACCTCGGGCCGGCTGCCGTGCAAGTCGGCCACGAAGGCGGTCAGCTGGTGAAGTGTGCGAACCGACAGGGTCGCCGGGATCAGCGGCACCAGCAGTATGTCGGCGGCGTGCAGGACGTTCTCGGACACCAGCGAGACGCTGGGCGGGCAGTCCAGGAAGACGATGTCGTAATCGTCTGCGACGCTGTCCAGCAGCTGGCCCAGCCGCCGGGTCCGTTTCTTGGTGTCGTCAAGTTCGAGGTCCATGTTGCGGTAGCTGAAGTCGGCGGGCAGCAGGTCCAGGTTCTCGAAGTCGGTTGCCTTCAGCGCCGCCTCGATCGGTCGCTTACGGGTCACCAAGGCATGACCGCCGCCCTTGACTCGCGCTCGCACTCGGAACATGTACGTGGCGGCGGCCTGCGGATCGAGATCCCACAACAAGGTCCGCCGGCCCTCACGCGCCGCGAGGTAGGCCAGGTTCACCGCTGTCGACGTCTTCCCGACACCACCCTTGATGTTGTACGTCGCGAGGACCTTCACTGCCTGCCCCCGAGCCGGTGCATCAGCTGGAGGCTGGACGGCCGGGCAAAGCGGGCGAACGCGACGTCGAACTCGCGGCGGGCCCGATCCTGCTCGGCGTCGAGGTGACCGATCAGCTCGCCCATGGCGAGCACCGCCGCGGCAGGGGTCCCCTCAGCTACCATCTCCTCGGCGAACCCGCGCAGTGCCTGGCGCTGCACCTCGGAGTCCTGGAAACGGCCCAGGACGTCCTGTAAGCCCTTGAGGTCGGCAACCGCACGCTTGCGGGCGACATCATCGCTGACCGGGGCGAACACCTCAAGTGCGTAGCGCAGCTCCTTGCACCGCTTGCGCAGCTGGTGCAGGTCAACGGCCCGCGAGTCAGCCCCGATGGCAGCACCGCCACGCGCCACGCGCCCATACGCCAGCGAGATTGCGCGGTCGGCCAAACGACCCGCCGACAGGTGTTCTCGGTCCGCGTCGTTGGACGTGTCACCGAGCCGGGCCAGCTCCTCCTCCCACTGTGTCACCAGACGGCGGAACCTGGCAGACCTGAGCGCGCGTACCAACACGTGGTGTTCGGACGTCCGCCGACTTCGCAGATGCAGCTCGAACGGGTTGAGGTCTGCCGGGTTCGCCGACACCAGCCAGCCAGCCATCGTGGGCAGGTTCAGCTGGTAGACGTCTAGGTCCCGCACCGGTGTGGTCAAGTCACCCAGCCACTTGAAGTCCGGCTCCCACCTGCGTCGCACCACTGCGGGCAGAGCTGGTCGCCCCAGCTTCAGCGTCGCCCGGGTCCGCCGTACCGCCACCCGGAAGTCGTGCAGAAACTCGGTGTCCACGTCATCGAGCAGACCTGGAAGGTTCTCGCGCATGGTCGCCAGGAAGTCGTTCAGGACCCTGGTCAGCAGGGCTGCTGCTGCTACGTCGCGGTCACCAGGTGCTGTCGGCGGGACGGTGCCGGCCAGAGTATCCACACTGTCTTCGGCCGCGAGAAGCCCGGCGCCGGTCAGGAGACGGGCCGCCCGACGGGCCTGCTCGTCGTATCCGAGCAAGGCGCGCACCCAGACCTCGGCGGGGGCCCCTGCCGCCGACGACGGTTCGTCCAGCTCGACGCGAGCCACGGTCTTGCCATTCTTGTTGTGAAGCTCTAACCGCTGTACGCGTCGTTTCTCGTCCGAGACCACCAATAGCGCGCGAATGCCCGCCACCGCTGTGACCGCGTCACGCAGGGAACACTGCGGCAGAGAGTCGGCAAGCGCCGGCCACCGCAGGTCTCTCACCGGAGCCGCCACAGTCGACGATCCGTCCAGTCGACCGAGTACGAGCCGCTCGCCCGAAGCCACGATCTGGTGTTCCAACCTCAGACCCGCCGCACCCAGGCGGTGGTCAAAAGTGTCGAGTCGTCTGCGGCGGATGAGCCGTCTGCGGCCAGTCGCCACCGCGTACTGGGCGGACAGAACCTCCACAATCAACTCGACCTCAAGCGTGCCGTTGTCTGCTGCCTGCAATGCTCGGGGCGGCTTGGGGAAGCTGGCAACGCGAGGGTGACAGACCGGTTCAAGCACCTTAACCTCATCGACGTCGCGCATGGACGAAGCGTCTCCTAGTCAACCGGCCGCGGGGAATGCTGTTTCGTCGTGATGCTCGCAACATCACAGGCGCCTTCGGTCTGCGCGCCAAGTCTGGGCAGGTCTAGGCAATTCTGGGCACAGTGGACCTCCACGTAACGTAGACCACCGCTGAACACCGGCACGATCCGACATGCGCCAATGACCTCCTGCCAACCGTGCAATGTGGGCCCGGAATGGTAGTCGGGCTCGATTGCCCCCGGCGGTGGGGTAGAAATTGCCCATGACTCGATATCGCGAGATTGAGCGCAAGTTCGATGCCGACCCCGGGATGCCCCTGCCGGACCCGTCAGGCGCCGGCGGCACGGTGAGCGAGGCGCTGGAGTCAAAGCTGGATGCCACGTACTTCGACACTGCCGACGCGCAACTGGCCCGCCACCGCATCACGCTGCGCCGCCGCACCGGGGGCGCAGACGCCGGCTGGCACCTCAAGCTGCCCGCCGGACAGGACGAACGCACCGAGGTTCGCCTCCCACTAGGTCGCGCGACCAGCGCGGTACCGGACGCGCTGGTCCGCGTGGTCCGCGCAATCGTCCGTGACCACCCGCTCGTCCCCATCGCAACACTGCACACGGCACGCACCGAACGACGCCTGCTGGACGCCGAGGGCAACGCTCTCGCCAGCATCGCGGACGACACGGTACACGGGCGGCGGCTGACCGGCGAGGCGGTCGCGGTGTCTACCTGGCGCGAGGTCGAGGTCGAACTGCTTGACGGGGACCGGTCCTTCCTCGACGAAGTCAGTGGCCGACTGCGTGACGCGGGACTGACCCCGTCCGAGTCGAGCTCGAAGCTTGCCCGTGTCCTTGGGGACATCGCCGCTGGGCCGCCGCCGGCGACGCCCGACGCGATGAGCCAGGCCGGGCGGGCCACGGCGGGCGCGGTGGTGCTGGAATACCTCCAAGAGCAGGTGGACCAGCTCGTCATGGGCGATCGCGACGCCCGGGCCGACGAATCCGGACCGGTGCACACGATACGGGCGGCGACTTGCCGGCTGGGAAGCGCACTAGCCACGTACCGGCCGCTGCTGGACCGGGACCGGATCGACCCGGTGGGCAAGGAGCTGAAATGGCTCGGACAGGTCCTGGATCGGTCCCGTGACGTCGAGGTGCTGCACCGGCGACTAGGGGACCTGGTGGCGGCCCAGCCGGACGAGCTCGCCACCGGTCCCGTCGGGCGCCGGGTCGACCTGGAGCTGGGAGACCGGCGTCGGGGCACCCACACCGACCTGGTCGCCGCACTCGAGGGTGACCGCTACTTCCGGTTGCTGGACGCCCTGGACGACCTCCTCGCCGACCCCCCTCTGACTGCCCGGGCGGGCAAGCAGGCTCACAAGCAGCTACCCGCCCTGGTCGGCCGCGCCGCCCAACGGGTCGACCGGGCCGCCCGCGCCGCGGCTGACGACGCCAGTCCGCAGGCGCGCGGCCAAGGGCTGGGCGAGGTCGCCCAGAGCGCCAGACGAGCCCGATACGCCGCCGAGTCCGCCATACCCGTGGCCGGCAAACCGGCCAGGCGCCTGGCAGACCGGATGAAGTCACTGCAGGACGTCCTTGGTGAGCATCGGGACGCCTTGGCCGCCCGGGAGCTGCTGCTCGAGCTCGCCGCGGCGGCTCACCTCCAGGGTGAGGACGAGTCCCCCTTCGCAGTGCTGGCAGCCCTGGAGCGCACCCGCGCCATCGACGCCCGCCGCGCGTACGGACCCGCCCTGCGTAAGGCGTCAACAACCAGGAGACGGCGCTGGACCCGGTAACTAACAGAGCGGCAGGTTGCCAGCTTGGCGCGCTCGGACCTCCCGCCGATGAGTCCGCCACCGGGATCCACCGGCTCACAGACCAGTCAGGTTCGAGCGGCCGCCCTCATCTGGTCGCACCCCGACCGACCCTCGCGCGGTGAAGCCATGCAGGGCAAGCATCGTGTCCGTCGTACGCGACCAAGGGAATGACTCGGCCCGCGCCCGCGCCGCAGCCCTGCGCCGCTCTTCCGGCACGGCAAGCAACGCCACGACGGCCTCGGCGATCGCGCGGGGCTCGGGCGTAGCACTCCGACCAGCATCGCCCTCGACGAGCTCAGCCACAGCGGACGTATTCGATGCCACCACGGGTGTGCCGCATGCCAGTGCCTCCAGCGCTGCCAGCCCGAACGTCTCCACCGGGCCCGGAGCCAGGACCACGTCCGCGGCCCTCAGCAAGACGGCCACCGACGAGCGGTCCGCCACGTGCCCGACCAGCTCCACGGGCAGTCCTCGAGCCCGGCGGCGCAGCGACTCCGTAAGCGGGCCGGAACCAGCGACCACGAGCCGGGCCGGGCAGCCGCCACGTTCCAGCACCCGCAACGCCTCGACGGCGAGGTCGGGCCGCTTTTCCCGCGACAACCGGCTGCACAGCACCAACAAGGGCACACCTTGGCGCTGGCGCGAGACCGGCCGGAACTCCTTCAGGTCGACGCCCAGCGGCACGTGGTCGGTGGGCACCCCGATGCGGGCGAATTCCTGCGCGGCGAAGCGCGTAGTAGTCACGACGCGGTCGAAACACTGTGCAGTCGTCGCGTTGTGCCAGTCGGCCGCCAGCCGCGCCCCTCGGGCGCCCAGCGGCAAGAATGCGCGCAGCAAGCCATCGACCCGCTCGTGAGCGATCACCGTCGAGGGCACCCCGGCCGCGCCGGCCCACCGGCCGAGCCCGCGCAGCGTCATACGGTCGGACACCTCCAGACGGTCCGGCTGAAGCGCGCCCAGGACGGCGCGGACCCTGCGCAGGTCCGCCAGAACGTGATAGCCACCGGACCCGGGGACCTTCGGCCCCCGCAGAGTAATGCGGCGGCCCCACGCCAGCTCCTCGTCGTGCCCTCGTGGACCCGGGACCACGAGCACGAACTCGTGACCCGCCCTCCGGTATCCATCCCCAAGGGCGTGGACGGTCGTGCGGATTCCGCCGCTGCGCGGGGTGTAGGCGTTCGCCACGTGCACGACGCGCACTCAGGACCCGCGCACGGCCACGCTGCGCGCGGCCTCGTCGTAGTGACGCAGGAGCCGGTCGCACACGACCGGCCAGGTCCGGGCCCGCACGGCGTCGTGGGCTGCCGTGCCCATCGCCCAGCGCTTCGACTCGTCGCCGGCCAGGTCGGCGACATGTGCCCGCAGGCCCTGCAGGTCACCTGGCGGGTATAACCATCCCGTCCGGCTGCTGTCGACCAGGTCGAGCAGCCCCCCCGACCCGACCGCGACGACCGGGACGGCGCTGGCCATCGCCTCCTGCGCCGCCTGACAGAACGTCTCAAAGGGGCCCGGGTGAACGGCCACATCAAGGCTCGCGACCGCCCGCGACAGGTCGATGCCCGAGAGCACCCCCGTAAAGTAAGCCCCCGGAAGACGCCGTGTCAGCCGCTCACGCTCCGGCCCGTCACCGATGATGACGAGCCGGACTCCGGGCAGGTCGCCCAGCACGGCAAGGTCCTCAACTTGTTTCTCGGCGGCCAGTCGGCCGACAAAACCGACCAGGACCTCACCCGAGGGGGCCAGGCGAGCCCTAAGGTCGACGACGCGGTGCGTCGGCGAGAAGGCCGCGGTGTCGACGCCCCGCGGCCACACCCGGACCCGAGGAACGCCGTGCCGCTCGAGCTCGCGTGCGGCCGTAGGGGAGGGCGCCAAGGTGATATGGGCGCGCTCGTGAATTGAGCTGATCCGTCGCCAGGCAGCATTCGAGGCCGCTGTGAGCCCGTACCTCAGGGCGAAGCCGGCAACGTCTGTCTGGTAGATCGCGACCACCGGGATGTCGAGCGACGCCGCCGCGCGCACTACCACCCCGCCCAGAACAAACGGCGACGCAAGGTGAATGACGTCCGGGGCGAACCGCGCGAGCTCGCGGACGAGCCTGCCGGTGACCACCACGGGGACGCGGACCTGTGGATAGCCGGGGAAGCCGACCGACGGCAGCGCCACCACCTCGAAGCCCTCACAGGTGCGCGGCGGGTCCCCTGGCGCGATGACCATGGCCTCATGACCGGTCCTGCGAAGGTGCCTCAGCACCTGGAGCACCGAACCAGTCACCCCGTTGACGTGCGGAAGGAAGGACTCGGAAACCACTGCGACCCTCATGTGGGCAGTACAGCAGCGTCAAGGGCGCCGGCTGGTGAGTCCCCGGTGTCGCGCCGTCGGCCTGCACGTGAACACTAAGTGATCGGGAGTTGGGCGACGGCCAGGACAGAGCCCGTACTGGTCTCGCCGTCGCCGTGAGCAACGACGGCGGCTGGGTCGCGGGGCCGCCACTTTCCCACCGCCGCGCCTGGCTCACCATCGCAGACCTGTGCGCACCCAGAGTGCACCGGTGACCTCAGGCCTCGCACCTCTGCCCAGGTCATGCCCTGGACGGATCACGATCGCACGTCAGCATCGGACTGCCCGGCAAGCCTGAGCGATGGCAGTCCAGATCACGGATGCTGAGGGGAACAACGCAAGTCAACGGTCCGTGGCCGCCCCATGGAGGGAATCCATCGGCGCCCATTGGTCTCGCGAGACGAGTACCTCGCGCAGGACATCGGGGCGGTCGGTGATGATCGCGTCCACCCCGGCATCGAGCAGACGCCGCATGACGGGGGGCTCGTCCACCGTCCAGGTCACCACCCGCACGCCGATCTCCTGCGACATCTGGACCAGCCGCTCGACGAAGATCGGGACTCGACCGAGCTTGACCGGTACGTGCGCGAAGGGCGCGGTGGCCAAGGCCTTCGGCGGACATACCCCGGTCCGGGCACACAGCAGCAACGCGGTCAGCGATCGCCAGCCCAGCGCCGTGGTGACCTCAGGCACCTCATGCCGGATGTGATCAAGCCACCCGTCCCAGGCACCCGCGAGGCACACTCGTTCAGCAACTCCCTTGCGCTGCAAGGACTTCACCAGCGGCTCAGTCCCGGCCTGGTCCTTGGGGTCAACCGTGAAGCATTGGTTTGGGAAGGCGTCGAGTGCCTCGTCGAACGTCGGAATCGGCTCCGTCCCGTTGATCCGCAAGGCACGGAGCTCACGCAGTGACCTCGCCCTAACCGGACCCGTGGCCGACGTGACTCGCTCGAGCGTGTCGTCATGGAAACACACGAGCTGGCCGTCGCAGGTGAGCCGGATGTCGGTCTCGAGGTAGCGCAGGCCCAGCGCCGACGCCAGACCGAAGGCGGCCAGCGAGTTCTCCTGCGCGAGCGCCGCACCACCGCGGTGGGCGATCGCCAACGGGCCGGATCCCTCGCCATAGATCATGGGTCAATAGTGGTCCACTTCGTGCCTTCGCCATGGCCAAACCGGTTGTCACCGAAGAGTGTTCACCATGGCTTCACCTGCCGCCCATCGCACGCACGCACTCACGCTCGGGGGCCATCTGGAGAAACGGCAGCAGGTGAGCCGCCCGGTGTAGTCAATGGTGCCGACACCGTCGTCACGCACAACCGTTGCCCTACGACCAGCTGAATCCGGCCAAGTCACTCTTGAGGTGTCACGTGGTGATGAGATCAAGCTGAACGAACAGGATGCTGAGCGCGCTCACGCGATCGTCCCGGCTACCAAGTCTCGCGACGCCGGGGGCACCACCCCAAAGAGCACTTCCAGGTCAGGCAGTGGCCCACTCACAAGAGAACCACCAGAGGCATCCCGAAGGCCTCCGGGGTCAGGGGAGATTTGCTGCCCGCGAGGCGACCTTCCGGCGCCGAGTCCAACGAGCAGACGGACCGTGGCAGAATCGCGTACCCGTTCTGCATCCACTCCAGAAGGACGCTCGATGACCATCATCAAGATCAACGCGATCACCGTGCCCGCTGACAACGGCGGCGAGCTAGCGCGCCGGTTCGCCGCCCGCGCCGGCGCGGTCGACGACCAAGCAGGCTTCGAAGGCTTTGAGCTATTCAAGCCGACCGACGAGCGCAACACCTGGTTGGTCATTACCCGCTGGGCCGACGACGAGTCTTTCCAGGCGTGGGTGAGTTCGGCGGCATTTGGCCATGGGCACCGCAGCGAGGCGGAGCGAGCCGGCCAGGAGGCGGCACCGCACGTCGGTATGAGCAGTGAGCTGTGGTCCTACGAGATCGCTGGCGGCTCGCCCCGTTGACCCCTGGCCACCGCAGGCCAGCGTGGCCAAGCTCGTCGTGTACCCGCCACCCCGGTGGCCACTGATCTTCGATGCCCAAGCGCTGGTGAACCCTAGCCAGTAACCTCTCAGATGCTCACGAGCCAAAGTGACGCCTTTCAGAAAGAGATCGTCAGCGGGATACACGATCGGCCAGGACGCGTTCCTTGGTGTCCAGTCCAGCGGCGCCTCAAGACTCACAGCCGCACGAACGCATGGACCTGAGGTGCCGACCTTGCTCACCGCGGCGAGGCGGATGGCACTGGCCACCGACCCGTGGCGCAGCTGGCTGACGCCTTCGCGGTGACGCCAGGTCCCAGTAATGCCGCGGCCCATCGTCTCTTTCTGGGTGTGCCACGACATCACAGAGCGATCCGCGGCGACCGATAGGACCGAAGCCACGCTCGCGAATGAGCGAACCGACAAGGCTGACAAGAACGACCCGATGCAGCCAATCCAGAGAACCGATCCCACTGAGGCGATTGATAGAATCGAACCCCGGGAAACCGATATGCAAGATTGAGTTCTCGGACCTGATCGACAGCAGCGAACTCTGGCGGGTGCTCACCTCACCAATCATTACCCCAGCAGGCTCCTAGCAAGACACTCGGGCCGTCGCCGCGTGCCATTGGACGAACCTCGCGCGACACCCCGCCGACGGGCGCGGCGACGTTTGGCCAAGCGTTCAGGATCACCGTATGGGCCGAGTCATCGAGCATCAGATGATCACCTTCCACAGTTTGCCAGGGCCAGAAGTGTCGGTGAACACCTCAGGTTCGACGCCGCCGTGACCACTACGCATCCGGTACCGAGTTCGCGATCCGGCCGGTGAGCATGGTTGCCAACAACGGCACCTGTCTCGGGCACCTGTCTGGACACGCCAGCGCACCGCTTCGGCAACGGCCATGACCTGGCGGGCCTTCCGCTGGAAAGCTGCGCCCTGCCGGTCGGGATTTGCTGGGTATACATCGACGACATGACCACCGGGCAACGAGCTGCCCATACTGTCCTGCTGGGCGCCGGCACACCCATCGTCGAGCACCTCACAGGCTTGGATGGAGCTGCGGCCACGGGTGCGATCTTCACGGCCGTCTCGGGCCGTACGCGGATTGGCCACCTTCCCGGTTCGCACCGTCGTAAGCGCACCTGATCGGCTGGGTCCACCACGGACGGGACTCCTGTCTGTTGGGGATCGCTGAACTCGTCAGATCTGGTGAGCAGCTTGGCGGGGATCGCGGCCATGTCTGGACCGGTTCGGTTCCAAACTGGTGACCTCCGGCAATGGTGTAGCCCCCGCCTCTTGGCGGGTGTGGCGGGCACGGCAGGCTGAGGTGGTGACCGTCTACTCCCATCCGATCCCAGGTCTGGTCTGCCGAGACCACGTCGTCGAGGCGCCTGTTGACCATGCCCGACCCGGCGGGCAGGCCTTGAGCGTGTACGCGCGGGAGGTGCGCTCGGTGGAGCGTGCCGGTGAGGACCTGCCGTGGCTGCTGTTCCTGCAGGGCGGGCCCGGCGGTAAGGCCCCTCGCCCGACCGCCCGCAGGGGCTGGCTCGCCGAGGCGATCAAGGACTATCGCGTGCTGTTGATGGACCAGCGCGGCACCGGCCGTTCGACGCCGGTGACCGACCGGACTCCGGCCGGCTTTCCCGACCCGCAGTCCCTGGGCGACTACCTCGCCCTGTTCCGGGCCGACGCCATCGTCCGCGACGCCGAGATCCTGCGCGAGGCGCTGGCCGGCGGCGCGAAATGGACGACGCTGGGGCAGAGCTACGGAGGTCTCTGCACTCTGACCTACCTGTCGCTGGCGCCCGAGGGGTTGGACAAGTGCCTGATCACCGGCGGCCTCCCGGGCCTGAGCGCAACTGCCGATGACGTCTACCAACGGACCTGGCCGCGGGTGATTGCCAAGAATGCCGAATACGCCCGCCGGTTCCCCTCCGACCAGGCGGTCCTGAACCGGCTACGGGACGCGATCGGCTCCCGGCGCACCAACGACCCGATCCGGCTGCCCGGCGGCGACCCACTAACGGTCCGACGTCTCCAAACGCTCGGGATCGTGTTCGGAATGAGCTACGGGTTCGCCGAGATCCACTATCTGCTCGAAGAGGCTTTCGACGGCGGCGAGGTGTGCACAGCGTTCCTCGCCGAGGTCGAGCAACGCACCCGCCACCTGAGCCAGCCTCTCTACGCGGTCCTGCAGGAGGTCATTTACTGCTCGGGAACATCCTCGCGCTGGGCAGCCGAACGGGTCCGAGCCGACTTCCCCGAGTTGTCTCCCGACGCGCCAGACTTGCTGCTCACCGGCGAGATGAAAGAGTCCTCGATCTTCCGTGACGAGGCCGCGCTGAGGCCGTTCGCCGAGGCGATGAACCTACTCAACGAGAAGGCGGACTGGCCCGACCTCTACGACCCCGACCATCTCGCCCAGAACGAGGTGCCGGTGGCAGCCGCGATCTACTTCGACGACCTCTACGTCGACTCCGAACTGTCCCTACAGACGGCCGCTCACATACCGAACCTGCGGCCCTGGGTCACCAATGAATTCGAACACGACGGTCTGCACTCCGAAGAACGTGTCTTCACCCGCCTGCACGACCTCGCCACCGGCCGGGCCTAACGCGCAATGGTGCAGCCACTCGCAGGTCGAGCCGGGCCGGCCATGAACCAACCGGCCGCCACAGAGGCATTTTGCTCAAAGATAATCAAAGGCCTACGATTTCGCCTGCCCGCCTGACCCCGTCACGGCAGCCCTTCAGTGGCCCGTTCAGATTGCGGGATCGTCGCTGAGACTGATAAAGCACGGACCAGAAGTCGATGTGCGGGCTGCCTGTTCTGACCTCATGACGAGCCTCCAGGTCGAGGCTTCTGACCCCTTTACGTGTCGTGTAATCTAATGACATGACATACACAAGGCAACGGACACCAACTCCTACGACGGATCCGATCGCGGGTGTGTCGGTGATCAGCACCGGGTCGGTCTCAATCCGCCCTGAGCATGTCGGGCCGACCTCGAAACCCACCCCCGTGTGGTTGTTCACCTCGCGCCGCTGGACCGACCCGAACCCGATCAACGTGTACATCATCGAACACCGTGAAGGCCTGGTGCTGTTCGACACCGGGCAAGACCGAGCATCGGTGACCGAGCCGGACTACTTCCCCCGCGGTCTCACCGGTCTGCTCTACGACCGGTTGGCAAAGTTCGACATCGGCCCCGACCAGACCCTGACAGCCGGCCTCGACAGGCTCGGCTACTGCACAGGCGATGTGCACACGGTGGCGATTTCCCACCTACACCAGGACCACATCGGCGGCCTGCCCGAGCTTGCCGGTGCGAACATCGTGATCAGCGATCAGGAGTGGCAGACCCTGAACAAGCCAATGCCGGAGGCTCGCGGGTTCCTCAGATCGCACATCGACCTTCCTGGCCTTCACTGGCTGCGGATCGAAGCAGAGCCGCTGGCCGATCCAACACTCGCGCCGTTCACCAACGGCCATGACCTGTTCGGCGACGGCAGCATAGTGCTGCTGCCCACCCCGGGCCACACCCCTGGGTCACAGTCCATGCTGGTCCGGCGACCCGGTAGGGCGCCGCTGCTGCTGGTCGGCGACCTTACCTACGAGGTGAGCCTGCTCACCGCCGGCAAGCTCCCAGGTGTTGGCTCCAAGCGACGGCTTCGCAACGTCACCACGATGGTCAACACGCTTCGCGCCGCGCACCGCGACCTGGTCATCCTCCCCGCCCACGACCCGACCGCTGCCCGACGCCTCAGCCAGGCGCTCGATGCAGATCCGGTGGCACGTGCGAACCGCTGAAGAACTGCGCTACCTGATCCTGGCGGTCCAGCGGGAGGGCAACCGCATCCTCGCCGCAAACCTGCGCCCACTGGGGCTGACCCCGGCCCAAGCCGAGGTCCTGTGCGTTCTGCGTGACTACCAACCACTCACGCTCACCGGACTGGGGGAACTACTGGTCTGCGAACACGGCAAGAACCCCAGCCGCCTCGTCGGCCGCCTCGTCAGCGCCGGACTGGTCCAACGCGACCCACAGACCGAAGACCGACGCTGCGTCACACTGACCCTGACCCCCAACGGCGAAACCAATGCCAGAAAGATCATCGACATCGAAGAACGCATCTACCAAACCCTCGACGCCCTCACCGCGGGCCACCCCGTCACGCAGGCGCTCATCGTGCTCCGCACAATGGCAAACGCCTTCCCCGTCGCCGATGCTCTCCACCGACGCGCCCAACCCCCAAGATCGCCACGCAGCTGAGGGGCTGGTCCGTCGGAGAAACGGTGTCACGGGGCCGCGCGACTGAGCCACGGCTCAGCGGGAGAGGGTCGACTTGGCCGAGACACTGACAGATGTGAGTCCACCTAGTGATCTGCAGTTAGCTCTCGAACTTCGACTTGCCCCACCCACCGGCGCGGTTGTCGGCGCATCTTCGCTTCTCTCCCCGGCCACCGGAGCCGAGCGGGACGGCGCGTTGGCTCGCGGTGCGACCTAGACCTGCTCCTGACCTGCTCGGCGATGCCTTCCTTCCTTGCTTCCGCGGACCACGCGGCGCCGTTCTCGTCAATCGATCTGATGAGTTGGAATAGAGCACCCGCCTACAGGTCCCTGCGACGGAACGCCAGTGTTGCGAGTGCGACGAGGGCGGCCGCGAGCAGTAGCGAGGTCAGTATGGGCCACAGGACCGCGACGTGCTTCCCGGCCGCCAGCGAGGAGGCCGCCGTGGCGAGGGCCGCGGGTGAGTACGTGCCCAGGGGCTTCCAGATTGCCCCGATCGACACCAGTGCGTACATACCAAGTCCGGCGCCTGCGGCTCCCGCCGCTGAGGCGATGAGGACGGAGAGAAGGGTCATCAGGGCGATGAAGAGGACTCCGAAGACCAGCCACACCAGCGCCGAGGACCACAGCGCCGACCCCGGCCCCTGCCTGAATACTGCCGCCGTGAGCCCCCACGTGACCAGCGTTCCCCCGACCACCAGGACCGCCAGGAACGCCGAGTGGACCGCCGCCTTGGCGATGACGAATGCGCTACGCGATACCGGCTTGGTGAGCACCAGAACCGCGGTCCCGCTCTTGCACTCCGACGAGATGATGCCTCCATAGATGATGATCAGCGCGAACAGAGCAATCTGGCTCAGGTTCTTGATCCATTGGGTATAGGCATCCAGATAGGTCGGTGTCGGCATCGTGAACCCGTTGAGCTGGTCGCCGGCCAGGGCGCCCACGATCTGCGGGGTGAGCTTGGCGAGCACCGGACCGGTCAGCGCGAAGAACAGCAGGATCCCGGGAAGCACCCAGATGCGCCACGTGCGCAGGATCTCGCGGGCTTCCTTGTGTGCGAACACCGCGAATCCGCTCATCGCTGCTGCGCCCCGATGAGCTCGACGAAGACCTCTTCGAGCCCCATCTCGCCTGCCTCCATACGGGACAGGCCAATCTGTCGGGCGGCGATCATGGCCGGAATCTGCTGTTGTGCTGCGCGCACGTCCTTCACCGTGATCTCGATGGCACCATGAGACCCGCGTGCCACCGCAGTCACCCACCTCTGACGTCCGATCTGTTCGGCAAGCTGGTCGGCGCCAGCGGTGACCTCGACCACGACCTTCTGCTGTCCGTAGCGCGCCTTGAGCTCGTCGATGGGCGCCTGGGCGACCACGCGGCCGCGGTCGAGAATCGCCACGGTGTCGCAGACGCGCTCGACGTCGGCCAGGATGTGCGTGGAAAAGAACACGGTGGTGCGCCCACGCAGCGACGTGAGCATGTCGAGAACGTCCTTGCGGCCCATCGGGTCCAGCGCGCTTGTCGGCTCGTCGAGCAGCAGGAGCCTGGGTGCGTTGACAAGTGCTTGGGCCACGCCGAGACGCTGCTTCATGCCACGGGAGTAACCGCCGATCCTCGTCTTCACATCGCCGAGCCCAGCCAGGTCGAGCAGCATCCCGACCCGCTCGTGAAGTACTGGACGCCCGATCCCGAAGAGCTCCCCGGCGAAACAAAGGAACTCCTCGGCTGTCATCCACTCGTAGAAGCCCGGCACGTCGGGCAGGAAGCCGACCTGCGCCCGTACCGAGTTGCCGGCCGATGCGACGTCGTGGCCGAGGATCTGCACCGAACCGCTGGTGGGACGCGCAAGCCCGGTCAGTACGCGCAGAGCTGTCGTCTTGCCGGCTCCGTTAGGGCCGAGGAACCCGAAGACCGAACCTTCCTCGACAACCAGGTCCACGCAGTCCAGAGCCGGCTTCTCGCCGTAGACCTTTGTCAGCCCGGTAGTCCGGATTGCCGCGCTCACTGGGGGTCGGTGCCGTCGCGCGGCCCGTAGAGAGTATCGGCGACGTCATCGGTGCGAACCGATGTCGATGCCGAAGGTGCCACCTTGTCCGTGAGAACAGCGGGCTTTCGTGCGACCACCAGGTAGATGATCGCGCCGAGAATGCTCGCCAGCAGGACGATTGCCACCCAGATCCACTTGCTGCCGAAGACCACCTGGTCGACCGGCCGTCGGTACAGATCGAGCAATGCGATCACGTCGAGCGTGATCTCGGCAACGGCCAACACGCCCAGAGCCACAAGACCCCACACCGGAACTGTGGTCATGATTGCCCCCATCAGACACGCCCTTTCGCCGATGGACCCAGAAGATCATGTCGCCGTTCCGCGGCCCGGCCGATTCGCGAGACACCTACGAGCAACAGGAATGGCAGCGCCAAGCTGCAGGCCAGGCCGATCCAGATGGGCCAGAGCCCGGTACCGCCATCCAGCGTGAACAGCGTCTGCACGAGTACCGCGAGCGCCAGAGTCGTCAGCGACAGACTCAGTGCGGAGGCCGCCACGCGGCTGAACTGCGGGCGCCGGCGCAGGTGAACCCACACCGCCAGCCCAGCTGGAACCACCGCCATCGCCGAGAGGAACACCATGGCGGCTCCGCGGCTCCAATAGCCGTCAGCGTGGCCCGAGACTCCCCAGTGCACGGGAACCAGTGCCGGGAGGTGCGCCCAGCTCACCGCCGTAAGCACCGCGAACGCCACCAGCGCGGCCAGGGGCGTCGCCAACGTCCCAACCACGATCCAAGTCGGCACGGCGCCGAACGGAACGTCCTCGTCGTCGGGGCGCACGATGCGAGTGAGAACCGCCAGCGCGCCAAAATTGACCGTCCATCCCATTCCCAGTGGTTTCGGAACGAGAACCCTGCGGTCGAGCGGGTTCCACAAGCGACTCGCGAAGCGCCCGGAGTTTGGGAGGCGCATGTCGTACGGAACGCCGAGAACTCGGCCGGTCCGCCTCGGCGAAGCGTCCTGTGGAAGCAGTCCTTGGAAGTCCTCCTCCGGGGATGGGTCCGCATACGCGGCAGCCAGCACCTCAGTCGCGCCCAGTTCCGCCAGTACGCGCACGACGTCTTCCTGTGTACCAGCGCTGCCCACGAGCCGGTCGCGAACATGTGCCCGCAGGTCCGCGACGGCGTCTTCCCATCCGTGGACACCTGCTGCGAGGGCCTCAACGCGAAAGCGAGCGAAATAGTCGTCGATCAGCTCGGCGGCGCCGGGAGTGAGACCTGCCTGCGTCGATCGGCTCTCGCCGCTACTCATCGGTCGCCACCCTTGCCAGAAGGCTGTCCATTGCGCCTTTCATATCGTTCCAAGCCTTGGTCATTGCACCGAATGCTCCTTCGCCTTCGTCCGACAGGCGGTAGTACTTCCTCGGCGGGCCCACCGGTGACTCTCTCCATACCGAGGTGATGAGCCCTGCCTTCTTCAACCGGGAGAGCAGGGGGTAGGCCGTCCCAGCACTGATCGCCAGCCCGGGATACTCGCCGAGCCGACCAACGATCTCCGCTCCGTAGGCCTCGTTGTTATGCAGAAACGCGAGGATCGCCAGTTCCACGACACCTTTTCGGAACTGGGACGGGACCGCCTCGCTACCTGCCGTCACCACCTGACCCGCTCCTTCACCTCTACCAGGCAAGGCACGCTTCTATGTATTGCAAGGTAGATGGTACTACATGTAACCGGGTCGAGACAAGACTCAGGCGGGTCACCTATCACCGGAGCACGGGCAAGCAGCAGGGTGGCTGTCACCCGCGGACGCAGCACTATGCGCGGACGTCAGCTCTGCTGCGGACCGGCATCGAAGAGCTCGAGCAGCCTCGAGCGAGGGCCACGAACGAGCCGCGGTCCTGACCACCCGCGCGAGATGGCCTGCCTCGCGGCCACAGGCCCCGTTCGAAGCGTCAGGATCACGCCCCTGGTGGCGGCCCGGGGGGAGTACCCAAGGCCGCTTCGATCCCTCATCATGACTTCATGACAGATGGATGCAGTGGCCGGGTGCGACGACCTGAGAGGATCCGCGGCGGGTGGACCTCATTCCTGGCAGTCGCACCCGGGCGCACAGGCCAGTCCCGAATCTTGTGCGAACGAGACAACCCTGGCCATCGCGTCCGGGTCGAGCACGACAACCACACGCTGCTCGTCCACATCAGCGATGAGGACGGGAGCGGCTGGACCACTGTGGCAATCGACCGGACGAGCCGTGCCTGGTCCGTGGCCCAACGAGACACTCAGCTTGGCGCCGCAACCAGCGCGAGCGAAGCCCTCTACGAGGACTGATCGGACCTTGCGCCACCGATCCTCGCAGCCCGGTACTCAGCACATCTAGTTCCGACAAGGATGTCCCACAGGCATCGAAGGGCGACCTGACGCTGTGTCGGCACCGTCCCGACCTCGACCCGATGAGCATCAAAGGCCGGATCGGCAAGTGGCTTGAGGGATGTCTGAGACCTCCACATCGAGGTGTAGCCGATTCTTCACGGTCTTGGCCGCCGGGACTTTCTGGAAGGAGAGTCGGGTCCACCCCGCAGGATCGTCGTAGTGCCAGGACTCGTCTCGCTCCCGCGACTCCCCACCCTGCACCCTGACCAGAACCGGGCCAGCACTGCGGGGACCGCGCAGTCGACCACGACCTTGTCAATGCGTCCGATCACGGTGCGATGCCATCCGTTACGACCAGAACAGGGCCACACGACCCAGCCGGTAGCCGGCTCGTTCCTCGCGACCGAGCGCCTCAAGGGGGACACCTCCGTGGCCACCTTGAGGTTGGTCGGGCCCCGGCACCGTCGCGTCGCCCGTTGGGCCTTCCAAGACCTGTCGTCAGCGAATTCCGCCGCCAGCTCGAAGGTTCTGTCCGGTCATCCAGCGCCCGTCCGGCCCGGCCAGGAAGGCCACCACGTCGGCGACGTCGGCGGGCTGTCCGATCCGGCCGAGAGGACTCATACCGGGCAGCGCGGCGAGGTCATCGGCACTGTTGGCGCCGCGAAGCAAGTCGGTGTCGGTGGCGCCGGGTGAGACGGTGTTAACCGTGATCTGGCGGTCGCCGAGTTCGTGTGCGGCGACAGCGCTGAGTTGCTCGATGGCGCCCTTGCTTGCGGCGTACAGGCTGATGCCTGCCTCAGGCATGACCGTGTTGATCGAGGAGATGTTGACGATGCGGCCTCCATCGCGCAGACGGCGAGCAGCTTCACGGATGCACACGAAGGTGCCCTTGGCGTTGACGGTCATCACCTGGTCCCAGTCGTGGTCGCTGGTGTCAGCGATCGGACCAACCGCGATGATGCTGGCGTTGTTCACCACGATGTCCAGGCCGCCGCTGTTGAGCTCGGCGGCATCGAACAGCGCGACCAAATCCGAGACGTCGCCTTGATCGGCTCGAAGCGCCCAGGCCTTCCCACCTGCCTGCGTGACACTTCGCACCACGTCCCCGGCGGCCTGCTCGTCACGCAGGTAGCTGAATGTCACAGCGGCGCCATCTCGCGCCAGGCGCTCGACGACAGCGCGACCGATCCCCCGCGAGCCACCCGTGACTACCGCACCCTTTCCAGCCAGCACGTCCATGCACGTCATCTTCGCGTAGCTACCACGCCACGCGCCAGCGCGCCGACTCCTGGCGCGCGGCGCGGCCCGACCGAACGCCACGAGTCAGTGTGCTTTGACGTACCGCTTAGGTCATACCGCCCCGACAACCGTCCCGACTGCCACCGATTCCAGCTCACCGACGAACCCGGGTTGGCGCCCCGCGCATAAGCGCCGAAGGCCAGGGCGCGCAAGCGCCGCCTCGGATGGGGGCCGTTGAATAGCGGGAGACCGCGTCGGAGCTTCACTACGGTGTTGGCTTGTGGTGACCGGCTCGAAGCCAGTCCTGAGGAGATCGTCGCCCTGGACCAATGTCAATACAGCTCGAAGAACCGGCATGGGCGTCCTCCACCACAACACCACAGCGGCTATCGCAAGAGTTATCGCCCTCATCACCAGATGAAGACCCAAGCTGTCGGTCGCGGCATCCTCTGGACGGTACGGGCCGTCGGCCCGTCCTGGGCCACCGGTACGAGCCCCACGTCATCGACACGATCAGAATTTGCGCTCGCAGCACGCGGGCTCTGGCCGTCGTGACGGTGTGGTCGGCCGTGGTGACGGCGCAAGTAGTACCCCGACGTCTTCCGGGGTGAACCACGCAGGCGCAAGCCTTGTTCGACCCCACGGTGTGGGAGACCTCGGGCAGGAGCGTCCTGCCGGTTCCGACGGCCCGCAGACCAGACGGTTCTGGGCCCGGTGGACTCTCCCGGGCGTCAGAGCGCCCGCTGGTCATGGCGGCCCATGATGGTCAGCTCTGGGTACGGCCATGGCGCCTGACGGTGTCCTCGGGCAGACCCGCTTCGGCAGTCACCTATGAGCTTGGTACGTAGGTGCCGGTGCAGATGTTCTCGTAGTGGTTGGGGTTGAAGACCTGGCCGTGCTGGGGGAAATACCACTCGACGGCCTGGTACATGAGCTTGCCGTCGCAGGTTCCCAGGTTGAAGGCGACGACGGTAGCGGGCTCCTCGGTGCCGGCGCTGACATTCTGGTTGGGCCCGACGTAGTCGCTGGTGGCGGTCCCGACCGCGTCAGGGGCGCCCCACGTTTTCCAGACGACGTGGGTGAGCAGGCCGGTGGGGTCGCCTCCGTTGAAGATCTCGGACGGCTCAACCTGCCCGAAACCCTTGCCTGCCTGGGCGAAGTCGCCGGCCAGCCGGCCGAGGGTAGGGACGGCTGGCTGCGGCACGGTGGAGGCTAGGGCCGCGGGGCGGCAGCTATGGGCCCCCCAGTTCCACACGGCCAGGACCGAAGCAGGCACCGAGGTCGGGCACCTGGTGCCGCCAATGCCGGCCAGCCCGACGTCCTGCGCCGTCCGGGCTCCGCCGGCCGGACGGTGGAAGAGCAGGTAGCTGCCGTCATCCTGGGCGGACACCTGAGCTCGAGGTGAGGAGGGGCTGGGCAGGAGCCCGGCACCAGCCCAGTAGGTAGCGGTGGCCGGGTCGTAGGCATAGTAGGTCTGGCCCGAGGCCAACCCGGTGTAGGCCGACGCAGGCAGGCCGCTGAGGGCAGCTCCCGCTTGCATCAGCTGGCTGCGGACGTCGCTGGTCACCACCAGGTTCTCGGCCTCCGCCCTGGTGGTCGTCGGCAACGGGACGGTGGTGCCGTTGAGCTGCGATGTCGCCGACAACGGCGTGACGGGCAATGAGCTGGACGAGGCCGACGCGGTCGCTGACGTCCCGGCGGTGGACGGATGTGTGCCCGAACTGGTCGAGCAGCCGGCCAGGGTCACCGCGGCGCCAACAGCTGCGGCGAGAGCCAGCCGTCTGTTCTTCCCGCCCCGTGCGGTTTCGCGACCCAAAGCCCCCCGGGCAGCAGTGATGGCACCGGCGACACGGGCAGACGTCTTGGACATGGCATTGGCCTCCGGTATCTTCCCGGCGAGTGGTGAAACTCGCTGCGCGTTATGCCCTGCGGTGTGCACTATTCCGTGCGGGCCTGGTTGGTGTCCGTCGCCACGTCTGGGCGGTCGTGTTGTCGGAACCACCGGCTCGACAGGGCGAGCAGGACCATCCACGCTCGGACAGGACGCGGCGGTCGCCGACGTGACATTCCTCGTGGCGCGATGACCGGGACGGCAGGCGAGCTCGAGCTCACGGGTCCAACCCTGCTGTGTGCCGAAACCTGCCGTGGGCACCCTGGTGAGCTCATCTTTTCGTTCCGACTCTGCGGCAGGATCTCACCCATGCAACTGGTCCGGCCCTGCCAGGAGCACCTGCCCGGACCTCTCAACGCCCTGGATCGTGGCTGGGTACCGGACGCTGGCCGGCGCGGGCATGCGCATGTGGGGCGAGGCCGCATCGAGCCGGTGCGACGACATGCCTGGCCGGGATTGACGACCATGAGGCCTCGGGAGCCAAGACTCGGCCTCTGTTGACGAGCAGGTGCTCAGCCCTCCTTTGCTTACCCCGGGCGTCGAGCCTGCCTCAGGTGAATGATCTTGGCGCCGGTGAATAAGTCCGTGACAGGGGTGGCGGCGGGTCTGCCGAAGTAGTAGCCCTGTGCGCATGGCCATCCCTGGCCGCGCAAGATGTCGGCTTGCATCTGGGTTTCGACTCCCTCGGCGATACCGGTCAGGTGCATACCGTTGACCAGCCCGCTCAGGCCCTGGGCCAGGGCGTTGGCCTGGCTCTCACCGGCGGTGAGGTCGTGGACGAATCGCAGGTCCAGCTTGACCCCGGTCACGGGCAGGTCCCGCAGCACGGAGATGGAGGAGTACCCGGTGCCGAAGTCGTCCACGTGGATCCCGACACCGAGCCCGCGCAAGGACGTGATGGCGTCTCGGGCGGAGTCCACCAGGCTCAGGACGGCGGTCTCGGTGACCTCGATGACGATCCGGGCGGGGTCGACCCGGTGGCGGGTGAGAGTGTCCCGCACGCCGCGCAGCCAGTCGGGGGCCGCCAGCTGGACAGCCGAGACGTTGACGCTGATCGCGCCGGGCAGGTCCGGACGCTCGGCGAGCATGGCGCAGGCCTGGTCCAGGACCTGGGCGCCAATCGCCTTGATGAGCCCGGTGTCCTCGGCGACGTCCAGGAAGTCCCCGGGGCTGAGCAGCCCGCGGGTGGGGTGCGCCCAGCGCACGAGTGCCTCATGTCCCACCACGTGGGCGTCGCTCAGGGCGACGATCGGTTGGTAGTACACGACGAACTGCCCGCCGGTGATCGCGTCACGCAGCTGGTCCTCGACGGTGAGGCGGGCCACGGCCTGGGCGTGCATCGCGTCGTCGAAGAAGTGCCAGCGCGCCCGCCCGGCGGCCTTGGCGCGAAACAGCGCGGAGTCAGCGTCGCGCAGCAGGCTGTCGGGGGTCGAGGTCGAGGTCGAGGTGGCGATCCCGATGGAGGCGGTCGGCACGATCCGGTGGCCCTGCACCTGCAGGTCGGCGGCGATCGAGGCGGACACCCGCTCGGCGCAGCCTTCGACGTCCAGGACGTCATGCACGTCCTGGACCACGATGACGAACTCGTCCCCGCCGAAGCGTCCGACGCGATCCCCCGGGCGCAGGGCCGCCACGATCCGCTCCGCCACGGTGGCCAGCACCTCGTCGCCGGCCGCGTGACCGAGGGAGTCGTTGACGACCTTGAAGTTGTCCAGGTCGACGAACAGCGCCCCCACCGAGGTGCCCAAACGACTCGCGACTGACAGATCGATCTCGAGGATGTCCAGGATCCAGGCCCGGTTGTGCAACCCGGTCAGCGGGTCGTGGAAGGCCTGGTAGGCCAGGGCCTCGTGAGCCTCGTTCTCGGCGGTGATGTCCTCCACCTGGAGCATGAGCAGGTCCGGCTGACCGTCCCCACCCGGGATCAGGACCGCCACCCGACGCACCCAGACCGTGGCGCCGTCGGCCCGCACCAGACGCATCCTCGCCACGCCCGTGT
>Ga0209890_10000120_pt1 | contig 36112 bp, 32 predicted proteins | sample OrgsoiDNA2013049_FD_185799 | JGI IMG/M metagenome (GOLD analysis project Ga0209890, IMG submission 185799) | Permafrost soil microbial communities from the Arctic, to analyse light accelerated degradation of dissolved organic matter (DOM) -... | ecosystem: Environmental > Terrestrial > Soil >... | reverse complement strand
AATTCTGCGCTCCAAATCGCTTGAGGTTTTATGGGCCAAAAACAGTCTCCCATCCTGAACAACAACAAATTGAAGTTGGGCTTCTTTTCTCCAAACTGCTCGGGCGGCATGGCGGTCACGAAAGTTCCCGAGCGCTGGGTCAACTCCTGGGACAACAACATCCGCCTGGCGCAGCTTGCGGACGAAGCCGGCATCGAATTCCTGCTGCCGATCGCGCGTTGGATCGGCTACGGCGGTGAAACCGACTTCCACGGCAGCGTGCTGGAAACGCTCACATGGGCCACCGGGCTGCTGGCGAACACCAAACGGATCAACGTATTCGCCACCGTGCACACGGCGTTCATTCATCCCGTGGTTTCCGCCAAGCAACTCGCCACCGCCGACCAGCTCGGCCACGGGCGCCTTGGTCTCAACATCGTGGCCGGGTGGAACAAACCCGAGTACGATGCCTTCGGCATTGATCTGCCGGAGAAGCACGCCGACCGCTACGCCCTCGCGCAAGAATGGTTCGACGTGGTGAAAGCGATCTGGAGCCACAATGGTCCCGCCGACTGGAACGGGAAATTCTTTCATCTGAAAGGAGTCTATGGATTTCCGCGGCCCTATGACGGCATTCCACCCATCATGAATGCGGCTGGATCGGGCGAAGGCCGCGACTTCGCCTCGCGCAACGCCGACTTTCTGTTCGCGATCTCTGTCGATCTCGAAAAATCCAAGGCCGAAGTTGATGCCATCAAGGCAAACTCCGCCAAGTTGGGGCGGAACACTGGCGTCTTCACTTTGTGTCACGCGGTCTGCCGCCCCACAAAAAAAGAGGCCGAGGAGTACTACCGTTATTATGCCCACGATAATGCCGACTGGGGCGCGGTGGATAACCTGATGCGCCTTCAGGGCATGCACGCGCAATCCTTCCCCGCGGAAGCGCTGAAGACGATGCGCGACCGCTTCGCCGCTGGACACGGCACCTATCCACTGGTCGGCGATCCCGACACCATCGTCAAAGAGATGGAAAAGATTACCGCATCAGGTTTTGCCGGGACGACACTGAGTTTTGTGGATTACGTAAAAGAGTTCCCGTATTTTCGCGATGAGGTCATTCCGCGTTTGGAGAAAAAAGGCCTGCGCGAAAAATTCAGCGGCCAACCGGTTGGGCACTGAGGTTCAAATTATGACGCAAGCATCCGCCTCCAGCCCCGAGAAGACGCTCACCCAGGCCATCCATGACCGCCGAGCCACGCCGAGTTTCTTGCCCGATCCAGTGCCCGAGAATGACCTCCAGAAAATTATTGCGGCGGGACTCTCTGCTCCCAGCGCCTACAATCTTCAGCCTTGGCGATTTGTGGTGGTGTGCGAGGCTGAGCAGCGTGCGCGATTGCGCCAGGCCGCCATGAAGCAGCCCAAGGTGGAGGAGGCTCCTGTGGTCATCGTGGCCTGCGCCGACCTGGAAGGCTGGCGCAGCGGCGATCTCGACGAAATCATCCGGCTAGCACAGCAGCACGGGTACGGCGATGAGGCTCGCTATGCCAGCATGCGAAAGAACATTGCCAATTTCTTCGGCTCCACTCCCGGCACTGCAGGCGGACTAGCGCCCGATTTCGCGGTGTGGGCCAACCGGCAAACCATGATCGCCTTCACTACCATGATGTGGATGGCCGAAGTGCTCGGCTACGATACCGCTCCCATGGAAGGTTTTTATGAAGACCAAGTCAAAGCAACGCTCGGCATTCCCGTCCAGGTTCGGGTTGTCGCACTGCTTGCCGTCGGCCATCGTAAGGGAGAAGACAAGCGCTTCGCGGGGCGCTTCGCCATGCAGCGCACAGTATTTGCCGAGAAGTGGGGCAATCCGATTCCGTAGCGCTGGCGGCTCTACAGCCCTGCTAACCTAATTGCTGCGTGAACAGTGTTACGTGAATAGGGATGCGTGAATCAGAAATACGACGTCATCATTCTCGGAGCCGGCGCTGCCGGCTTGATGTGCGCGATTGAAGCCGGCAAGCGGGGCCACCGCGTCCTGCTACTTGAACGCGCGGATCGAATCGGCAAGAAAATCCTGATCTCCGGCGGCGGCCGCTGCAATTTCACCAACCTGCACACCGGCCCGGATAATTTTCTCTCTGCGAATCCACATTTTGCCAAGTCGGCGCTCGCCCGCTATATTCCGGCCGACTTCGTGCGGCTCGTCGAAAAGCATCGCATCCCTTACCACGAGAAAAAGCTCGGCCAATTGTTCTGCGATCAAGCGGCGAGCGACATCACAGCCATGCTGGAGCAGGAATGCCGTGACGCTGGAGTAGAAATCCGGCTCAACACGAAAGTGAACGAGGTGCGCAAAAACGAATTGCGCGAAGGTGGCATGCTCAAGGACGCCCCGTTCACCGTGCAAGCCGAGGGCGCCAGTTTCGGCGCGCCCCGGCTGGTGGTCGCTACGGGAGGCTTGTCCATTGCGAAAATCGGCGCCACTTCATTTGGCTACGATCTGGCCCGGCAATTCGGCTTGAGGATCGAGTCCCCGCGCGCCGCCCTGGTCCCTCTCGTCTTCAACGAACGCGGCCGCAAGCGCTGGTGCGATCTGGCAGGGGTCTCAATCGAGGTGGTCGCTTCCACTTGCGGCACGAAACAGACGTTCCGCGAAAACATGCTTTTCACTCATCGCGGCATCAGTGGGCCCGCGATTCTCCAGATCTCTTCTTACTGGGACGGCAAGGAACCTATTTATCTCGACCTTGCGCCCGACCGCAATCTCATCGCCGATTCGCGAGCGCGCAGCTATCGCGACCAGTCGAGTTGGAAATTGCTGCTCAGAGAAGTCCTGCCTCGTCGTTTAGCGGATCGCTGGCTCGAAACTTATCCTTTGGCTGGCAACTCCGATCGTGCCTTCTCTGACGCCGAATATCAACTGCATGCGTGGAAAGTCAAGCCGGAAGGGACCGAGGGTTACGGAAAAGCGGAAGTCACTGCGGGCGGCGTCGACACCGACGAACTTTCTGCCAAGACCATGGAATCCCGAAAAGTGCCCGGTCTTTTCTTCATTGGAGAAGTGGTGGACGTCACCGGCCAGCTTGGTGGATTCAACTTCCAGTGGGCCTGGGCATCCGGATTTTGTGCCGGACAGGCGATGTGACGATTCCCGTGCGAAACGTGGGCCTTGATACAACGGTACTAGATCTCCGCGCCTTCCTGCATAAACGGCATGCGGGCAAGGATTTCCGAAGCGTGCTCCAGTTGCCTGAGGTCTTCGTTGGTAAAGTCCGCGCCTGCAAGCGAAGCATCCAGCCCTTTGCGCGAAATCTGCACTACTCCCACCACGCTTCCTCCGGATTGCGCCACGGGAACCGATATGATTTTCTGAATCGGCATTTGCTCCTGGCTTCGATCTTCTATCTCGGCTCCCAGCTTGACCGCTTCAAATAGGCTGACGTGTTTGACGCGCATGAAGGTATTCGAAAGAAGTGGAGTGCGAGTCGCTGCCGTCCGCGCTGCCACCGCCGATCCGTTCAGCGGGAGCACACCTGCGGATCGCAGTTCGGGCGGAAAAATAAATCGCAGACTACCCTTGTCTAACCTGAGCAGCGCCACTTCATTGCGGCGCACCCGAAGGATCTGGGCCAGCTTCAGGCAAACTCTATCCGAACTAGGAGATTCCGCAAGCATGCGCTCCAAGTCGCTGACGTTGACCCTCGCGGCCTTGGCTGCGGAACCCTGATTGCCAGTCGATGCCATAGTTGTGGCCTTTAGGCCTTACCCATCTATCCTGCGGGCGCTAGCAACTTTTCGACAAGTTACCAGAGTACTTTCGCTGTCTTGCCGCAACGCAAGCCCGTCCCTGGCCCAAAGATTAACTGTTTTTATGCGGAGGAACGATTTTTTCGATGCCTTCCGCCACACTTCCACAGGCGTTCGCGCTATAGTTGAATACACAGTTCATCGCAAATAGTCGGCTAGCGGGTACACGTATGTCGCTTATTCATTATGTAAGACCATTCCTGGAGTTGGGTATCTGTAAGGAGTACTGTATGGCACGCAAGACAACCGGAAACACAACCACCCGTAGCAAGAAAACCGGCGCCTCCGTTAAGCCTGCGGCCGTGGAAGGTGCACCTGAAGTTCGCAAGAATGGAAAGCCAGCCAATCTGGCTCCTGCCAATCTTGAAGAAGAGATTCGCCACCGCGCCTACGAGCTGTACCTGCAGCGAAGAGCGACTGCGGGCAGCGAGAGCGGCAACGAGAACCAGGATTGGCTGCTTGCAGAGCGCGAGATTCGTTCGCGCCATGGCAGTCTGGAACACCACTCGGCATAGCTCGCGGCGGGTCGGCGCGCTGGACTTTTACCGAGACTTGGAGTCTGCGTGCTGGCTCTGCGCCGGGCGCGACACGACCAAGGGTCGAGTCTGGTTGGGAGCTTTGGTACGAATGCTTGCCAGCCACAGTCGCAGGCGATCGATGTAGATATAGACCACGGGAGTGGTAAACAGCGTCAGCATCTGGCTCACAATGAGCCCGCCCACGATGGTGATGCCGAGTGGTCGCCGCAGTTCCGATCCCGTCCCGGTGCCCAGAGCCAAAGGCAGCCCGCCGAGCAGCGCAGCCATGGTCGTCATCATGATCGGGCGAAAACGCAGCAGACATGCTTCGCGAATTGCCTCCGTGGAAGACTTTCCGTGCTCGCGCTCGGTGTAGAGCGCAAAATCAATCATCATGATGGCATTCTTCTTGACGATGCCGATCAACAGGATGATACCAATCAGTCCGATCACGTTGAGTTCGTTCTTGGAAATCAACAAAGCGAGCAGCGCGCCAACCCCGGCGGAAGGAAGCGTGGATATGATCGTAATCGGGTGCGCGAAGCTCTCATAAAGAATGCCCAGCACGAGATAAACGGTCAGCAGCGCAGCCAGAATCAGTAGCGGTTCGCTCGACAGCGAATCCTGGAACGCGGCGGCCGTGCCCTGAAAACTGGCGTGGATCGTGGAAGGAAAACCGATGCTGCGCTCGGCGTTTTCAATCACCGTGGTCGCATCGCCAAGCGCAATTCCCGGGGCTAGATTGAACGAGATGGTCGCTGAGGGGTACTGTCCCTGGTGGTTGACCCCGAGCGAAGTATTCGAGGGCCCGAAATGGGCGAGCGACGCCAGCGGCACCGCCGTTCCGTTCTTCCCGCGCACATAGATGCTCTGAAGAGCGTCCGGGCTGTTGGCAAATTCCGGAGCAACTTCCATAACCACGTGATACTGGTTCAAAGACCGGTACATGATGGAGACCTGGCGCTGGCCGAAGGCATCGTAGAGAGCGGCATCGACATCAGAGGCGGCGACGCCAAGCCTCGCCGCCGTGTCACGGTCAATTACCACGCTGGCTTGCAGTCCCTTGTCCTGCTGGTCGGTGTTGACGTCTTTCAACTGCGGCAGAGCGCGCAATTTCTGAAGCAACCGTGGCGCCCATTCGTTCATTTCAGCCAGGCTTTCCCCCTGCAGCGTGTACTGATATTGAGCCTGACCCATGCGCCCGCCGATGGTCAGATCCTGCGCCGACTGCATATAGAGAGTTGCGCCCGGGACCACCGCTAATTTTGATCGCAGGCGTCCAATCAGTTGATCCGCGCTGATCTTGCGTTCCGAAAGCGGCTTGAGCGTGATGAACATGCGCCCAGTGTTGTACGTGGTATTACCGCCGGCGAAGCCCACGATCGTGGCCACCGCGGGATCCTTCATGACGATGTTCACGAACTGGCTCATCTTCCCCTTCATGGCCGTGAAGGAGATGTCTTGCGCAGCCTGCACCGATCCGCCGATCCGGCCCGTATCCTGCTGCGGGAAGAAGCCCTTCGGAACCAGAAAGTAGAGATATACGCTGAGACACGCGGTAGCGATGGTTACCGCCAGGGTCAGTGGCTGATGCCGCAAGACCCAATCGAGACCGCGGCGATAGCCGCCCAGCATGCGGTCAAAGGCCCATTCGCTGAAGCGATAGACGTGCCCATGCTTTTTCTCGCCCGCGGGCCGCAGGAACTTGGCGCACATCATCGGCGTCATGGTCAGTGAAATGAGCAATGACATGCCGATGGCGATGCTGAGCACGACGGCGAATTCCCGGAAGAGCCGCCCGATGATACCGCCCATCAGCAGAATAGGAATGAAGACGGCCACCAGCGAGACGCTCATCGAGAGCACGGTGAATCCGATTTCACGTGCTCCGCGAAACGCCGCCTGCACCGGGGTCATGCCCAATTCGATGAAACGCGTGACGTTCTCGAGCACCACAATCGCATCGTCCACCACGAAGCCGGTCGAGATTGCCAGCGCCATCAGCGACAAATTATCCAGGCTGTAGCCGAGCAGGTACATCACTCCAAAAGTGCCTATCAGCGACAGCGGCACGGCTACGGTGGGAATCAAGGTGGCGCGCAGCGTGCGCAGAAAAGCGAAGACCACCAGGATGACGAGTATGACCGAGATGATGAGCGTCAACTCGATATCGTGCACCGAGGCTCGCACCGTGGCCGTGCGGTCGAGAACAATACTCATCTCGATGGCGGGAGAGATCGACGCCTGCAACTGCGGCAGCGCCGCGCGGACGCGGTCGACGGTTGCAATAATGTTCGCGCCCGGCTGGCGAAAGACGATCATCAGCACCGCGGGCTTGCCATTGGCCAGTCCGACGACATGGATATCTTCGACTGCATCCTGCACATCGGCGACATCGGCCAGCCGGACCGGCGCGCCGTTCTTGTAGGCGACGATCAGGTTGCGATACTGATCGGAGCGGAAAATCTGGTCGTTGTCGCGAATAGTCCAGGCATTCACGGCGTCGCTGAATTCGCCCTTCGGTGAGTTGGCGTTGGCCTGGTTGAGTGCGATGCGGACCGCGTCCAGGCCCACGCCCAGCTTGTTCAGAAGCATGGGATTGACTTCGGCGCGGACAGCGGGCTTGGCGCCGCCGCCGACAAAGACCTGCCCGACGCCATCCATCTGCGCCAGTTTCTGGGCGAGGATCGAGTCCGCAGCGTTGTAAATCTCGGAGAGCGGGATGGTTTCGGAGCTGAGTGCCAGGATCAGGACGGGAGCATCCGCCGGATTGACCTTGCGATATGTGGGATTGCCGGGAAGGTTGGTAGGCAATTGGCCGCGTGCGGCATTGATGGCGGCTTGCACGTCGCGTCCGGCGGCATCGATGTTGCGGCTGAGATCGAACTGAAGAACGATGCTGGTGGAACCCAGTTGACTGGTCGAAGTCATCTGGTTGATGCCGGCAATGCGTCCGAATTGCCTCTCCAGCGGCGTCGCCACCGCCGAGGCCATCGTCTCCGGGCTTGCTCCCGGCAAACCCGCCCCCACCTGGATGACGGGAAACTCCACCTGCGGCAGTGGAGCCACCGGAAGAAAACTAAAGGCCAACGCTCCCGAAAGCAGCAGCGCCACCGCTAGCAACGAGGTCCCAACCGGCCGCTTGATAAAAGGAGCGGAAATATTCATGACTTCAGTCTCCGGAAACCTCGGGAGCCGGTTCCTCCATCGGGTTGCCGATCCGGTAGCGGGCGAATCGTTGCGCCAGCCGGTCAAACCACAAATAGACGACTGGCGTTGTGTAGAGGGTTAGCAACTGGCTCACGAGCAGTCCGCCGACAATCGTGATTCCGAGCGGACGGCGCAGTTCCGAGCCCGTGCCACCGCCCAGCGCCAGCGGCAATCCAGCGAGCAATGCGGCCATGGTGGTCATCATGATCGGACGGAAACGAAGCAAGCACGCCTGGTAGATGGCTTCTCCCGGCGGTTTGTGCTCCACGCGTTCGGCCTCGAGCGCGAAGTCAATCATCATAATGGCGTTCTTCTTCACGATGCCAATCAGCAGGATGATGCCGATCAGGGCGACGACGCCGAGATCATTGCCGGTAAACAGCAGCGCGAGAATTGCGCCGACACCGGCCGAGGGCAGCGTGGAAAGTATCGTGATGGGATGAATGTAGCTTTCATAAAGCACGCCCAGCACAATGTACACGGTGATGATGGCAGCCAGGATCAGCCAGGGCTCGCTCGAAAGCGAATTGTGAAACGCAGCCGCGGTTCCCTGAAAACTGGTGTTGATACTCAACGGCAGCTTGATTTCCTGTTCCGCCTGTTCGATCGCCCTGGTCGCCTCGCCCAGGGAAACACCGGAAGCAAGATTGAATGACAGATTCACCGCCGCAAACTGGTCCAGGTGATTGATCGCGAGCGGCGCGCTGCGCAGTTCGAGGCGAGTGAAAGCGGAAAGCGGAACCTGCATCCCCGTATTCGATTTAACGTAGATGTCCTTTAAGGCGTCTGGCGTCGTCTTGAATTGCGAAGCGACTTCCAGCACGACGCGGTATTGGTTGAGTTGCGTAAACATGGTGGAGACTTGCCGCTGACCGAACGCATCATAGAGCGTGTCGTCAATGGCCTGCGGCAGAATGCCTAGTCGCGAAGCCGTATCGCGGTCGATGATCAGGTTCGCCTGCAGTCCGTTGTTCTGCTGGTCGCTGGCCACGTCGCGCAACTGCGGTACGGTTTGCAGCTTTTGCAGCAATTGCTGTGACCAGTTCGCCAATTCGGTAGCGTCGGCGTCTTCCATCGAATACTGGTATTGGGTGCGGCTGACGCGGCTCTCCACGCTCAAGTCCTGCACCGGCTGCATGTAGAGCGTGATGCCTTCGACCTTGGCCAGTTCCGGTTGCAGATCGCGAATGATCTCCGAAGCAGTCTCTTTACGCTGGTTGCGCGGCTTCAAATTGATCTGGATGCGACCGCTGTTCGCCGTGACGTTGGTACCGTCGATGCCGATGAACGAAGCCAGGTTTTCGACATTCCCATTTTTCAGAATCACCTTCGCCAGTTCCTGCTGCTTCTGCGACATGGCCACAAACGACGTGTTCTCGGCGGTTTCGGAGATCCCCATAATCACGCCGGTATCCTGCACTGGGAAGAAGCCTTTGGGCACGTAGACATAAAGCAGCAGCGTGCCGATCAGCGTTCCTACCGTTACCAGCAGAGTGGTGGTCTGATGCTTGAGGACAAACTTCAGGGTACGGCCGTAGAACGCAATCACGCGGTTGTAGAAGACTTCGGTAACGCGGTAGAAGCGAGACCCCTGCCCCGGCTGCCTCTGCTTCAGAAGTTTCGCACACATCATCGGCGTCAGGGTCAGCGACACCACAGCGGAAACCAGAATCGTAACCGCCAGCGTGACGGCAAACTCGCGGAAGAGCCTGCCGACAATGTCTCCCATGAACAGCAACGGGATCAGCACCGCGATCAGCGAAACGGTCAGCGATACGATAGTGAATCCAATCTGTCCCGCTCCCTTGAGCGCGGCTTCGAGTGGAGGCTCGCCTTCTTCCAGGTATCGATCGATGTTCTCGATCATCACAATCGCATCGTCAACGACGAAACCGGTCGAGATGGTGAGCGCCATCAGGGTCAGGTTGTTCAGGCTATAGCCAAGCAGGTACATCACTCCGAAGGTGCCGACCAGTGAGAGTGGTACGGCAACGCTGGGAATGACGGTCGCGGAAAAATTCCGCAGAAAAAGAAAAATGACCAATACCACCAAGCCCACCGTCAGCATCAATTCGAACTGCACATCGTTGACCGATGCGCGAATCGTCTGGGTGCGGTCGATGAGGATTTGAGCCTTGACGTCTGCCGGCATGGAAGCCTGCAATTGCGGCAGAACTTTCTTGATGCGATCCGCCACGCTGATGATGTTGGCCCCAGGCTGGCGTTGCACGTTGAGCAGAACCGCGGGTGTGGTGTTAACCCAGGCTGCCTGCTTCACGTTTTCGGCGCTGTCGACGGCAGTGGCCACGTCTGATAAACGTATCGGCGCGCCATTCCGGTAGGCGACGATCACCCCATTGTATTGCTGGCTGGAGAGCAGTTGGTCATTGGCGCCGATGGTGAACGATTGCCGCGGACCATCGATCACTCCCTTGGCCTGATTCACATTCGCGGTGGCCAGCGCCGCGCGCACATCTTCGAGACTCAACTGGTAGGAAGCCAAGGACGTGGGATTGGCTTGCACACGAACCGCCGGCTTCTGCCCCCCGCCTATCGAAACCAAGCCGACGCCTGGAAGCTGCGAGATTTTCTGCGCCAGCGCGGTTTCGGCTATATCTTCGATCCGCGACAGGGGCAGAGAATCCGAGGTGAGCGCCAGCGTCAGGATGGGCGCATCGGCCGGGTTCACCTTGTTATATATCGGAGGATTGGGAAGGTTCTGCGGCAGGTATGTCGCTGACGCGTTAATCGCGGCCTGCACCTGCTGTTCCTCGACGTCGATGTTCTGATCGAGCGCGAATTGCAGAGTGATCAGCGAACTGCCGTACGAACTCGTCGAGGTCATCTGGTTCAATCCGGGGACTTGTCCGAACTGTCGCTCTAGCGGGGCGGTGACCGAAGACGCCATTACGTCGGGAGCCGCGCCGGGGTAGAAAGTCATGACCTGGATCGTCGGGTAGTCCACCTCGGGCAGGGCTGAAACCGGCAGTTGCCGGTAGGCGACGAATCCGACCAGCATCACGGCCACCATCAATAAAGAGGTCGCGACCGGGCGCAGAATGAAAAGACGAGACGGGTTCATGACGTCGGAGGTGTTGTCGCAGGCTGGGTTGTCGATTGCGAAGCTTTGGAGTTTCCGGTTGGGTTGCGCGTTTCAACTATCGCGCCGTTCTTCAACTTGTCCTGCCCGTCGATGACCACGACCTCCCCGACCTGCAGGCCGCCGCCAATCGCGCTTTGATTCGACTGCGTGAGGGCGACGGTCACCTGGCGCGCCTCGACTGTCTTGTCGGCTTTGACTACATAAACGAAACTTCCCTGCGGCCCGCGCTGTACGGCCACGGTGGGAACGATCGTACTGTCCTTGCGCACATCGAGAAGCAGACGGACATTGACGAACTGATTGGGAAAGAGCGCGCCATCTTTGTTGTCGAACGTGGCCTTCAGGCGGTCCGTCCCCGTTGTCTGATCGATCTGATTGTCGATGGTCAGCAAGGTGCCGGTCGCCAGTTTGATCTGGTTGTCGCGACTGTAGGCGTCAACCTTCAGAGTTCCCTGCTTCATGCGCTGCACAACAACTGGCAGGCTGTCCGCCGGCAAAGTGAAGATGACGGAGATGGGCTGCAATTGGGTGATGACCAGCATGGCATTCGCATCGCTGGCATGGACGATGTTGCCGGCGTCGACTAACCGCAAGCCAATATGGCCGCTGACTGGTGCCGTGATGTGGCAATATTCGATCTGAAGTTTCGCGCTGTCGATCGCCGCCTGATCCGAGCGAATCGCGCCTTCGAATTGATCCGCCATCGATTTTTGCGTGTCTACCTGCTGCTGCGACATGGCGCCGGACTGATTCAGCAGATCTTTGAAGCGCTGATAGTTCAGTTGCGCATCGCGGAATGAAGCCTGATCTTTAAACAACTGCGCTTGCGCCGACGCCAGTTGCACCTGGTAAGGACGTGGATCGATGAGGATCAACAGCTCACCCTTGTTGACCTGCTGCCCTTCCCGGAAATTTACCTGGATGAGTTGGCCATCAACACGGCTCTTTAGGCTCACCGTGTTGTAGGCAGTGACCGAGCCTAATCCGGTCAGATACACCGGCATGTCCTGCTCCACCGCGGACGCAACCGCAACCGGTACGGCGCGATTTGCGGCTGCTGCTTGGGCTTGCTTGTCCTTCGAATCGGCGCTCTGGCAAGCGCCAACGGCAAGCAGTAGGAGGAATATCCCGCCGAGCTGCATCCACCGCCAATTCAGATTTCTGTTCATATTTAAGAGCCGCACAAACGGTAACTTTATAGCCGAATCGATTCGATCTTCGCGTCGGCTTACGAATTCAGCGAAAAAACTATTAGACGATCATACTCTTCTAAAGTGATAGTCTCAGGGAAGCAAAAGATGGTAAAAGTTTGTAAATCATAGGGTTGCGCGAAGAACGCGACAAGCCATCGAACCCGCGCTGCACATGAAATTGCACCACGAGCCTGCGGACGCTGAACCGATAAGGCGTCGCACTGTGAAGTTACTGCTGCACCGCCTGAACCAGCGCCGGCCTGACTTGTTCACGCTGAATTTCGGAGGCGTCCCACGCGCCGCCGAGAGCCTTCACCAGGTAAACGGAAGTGACCATTTGCTGACCAAGTAGCTGGGTTGCCTGGCGTTCGTTGTTCAGCAGCGCGGACTGGGCGGTAATCACGTCGAGGTACGTTGTCACGCCACCGACGTAACGGCTGTTGGCGATGTCGAGCGCGCGGCGCGAGTCGGCGACCGCTGCCGCCTGAGTTTTGGCGGCCTGGTTAAGCAGCGCGAGACCGGAGAGGCCATCCTCCACCTGCTGAAATGCAACCAGCACAGATTCGCGATAGTTGGCGACCGATTCGTCATAGGCAGCGCGGGTGGCGGCCAGGTTGGCGCGATCCCGGCCGCCATTAAAAATTGGCTGCAGCAGATCACCACCCACCGACCAGAAAACGCTTGGAGCATTGATCAGTGTGGCGATGTCGCGGCTTTCCCATCCGCCGCTCCCGCCCAGCGTGATATGCGGATAAAACGCAGCCATCGCTAAACCGATTTGCGCATTTTCGAACGCCATCCGACGCTCACTGGTAGCAACGTCCGGCCTGCGCTCCAAAATTTCCGATGGGACTCCGAGGGGAATCGCTGGAGGAGCGGCATCGAGCGGCGCCTCGGGCAGGCTGAAAGCCGAGGCGGACTTCCCCGTCAGAACGGCGATGGCATGTTCGTATTGCGCCCGCTGTTGCAGCACAAGCTGAAGCTGCGTCGCGGTCGAATCCAGCAACGCGGCCTGCTGCGCTACTTCCAGCCCATTCGCGACTCCGCCGTCGTGACGACGGTTGACCAGGTCCAATCCTTTTTGCTGGATTTCTACCGACTGCCGGACCACTCCAGCTTCGCGATCAAGTTCGCGAAGGTTGAAATAGTCAGCGGCGAGTTCAGCGGTCAACACCAGACGCACATTTTCCAGGTCGGCGGCGCTCCCCTGAAGCGAAGCATTGGCCGCTTCAAGAGTGCGGCGGACGCGTCCGAATAAATCAAGCTCATAGCTGACGGAAAACGGGACAGTAAAAACGTCCTGAGTAACCGGTTTGGGAGAAACCGCAAGCGGACGGTTGCCGGACAGTCGCTGGCGCTGCCCACTGGGATCGGCGATGAGCGTAGGGAAGTACGCCGAGGACGCGATCCGCGCCTGTGACCGAGCCTGCGAGAGTCGATCCTCCGCCGCTACCAGCGACTGGCTTGCCTGAAGCAGTTCTTGCTCCAGTCGGTCGAGTTCCGCATCGTGAAATATCTGCCACCACACGCCCTTGGGAATCGAGTCCTTTGGTGCAGCCGTCTGCCACGGCCGCTCGCCTTTCCACGCGTCGGGAATCTGCGCGGCGGGGCGTTTGTATCGCGGTCCCACGGTGCAGCCCACAGTGGAGCCCGCGAGCAGCGCGGCGGCCAGCAAGCCAATGTTGATAACTGGAGGCAATCGCTTCACGGACGAGTGGCTCCTTGGCTCGGGCTGGCGACGTGCACCTGCTGTCCTTCATCGAGTGAGTCCGACGGATTGATGATGATCTGATCGGTTACGTCGAGCCCGCCAAGAATTTCGAGCGTAGCGCCGAAATCGCGTCCTATGCTGATCGGGCGCAAATGCACCCTGCTATCTTTGTCCACAACCGCAACCCGCGGTCCCTCCGCGCGAAAAAGCATGGCGTTCACCGGGATCGTAATCCCCGAAACAGAAGTCCCAGTCGCGAAATGCACTTGGCCGAAAGAACCAGGCAGCAGCTTGCCATCTTTATTGGGAACATCCACTTCCGTATTCAGAGTGCGCGTCGCGGGGTCGATGGCATCGGCGGTGCGAGCTACCGTCCCCATGAATTTCTGGCCGGGAAACTCCTGCAGCGTGACGTTCGCCTTCATCCCAGTCTTCATGTTCGTCGCATACGCCTGCGGAACACTGGCGTAGACACGAAGGGGATCGACGCGCGAGATAACGAACAGCTCCTTGCCCGCCGCTCCCGCCCCGGAATTGATCAGCGCGCCCGGATCGACATTGCGCCGGGTAAGCACTCCGGAAAAAGGAGCGTATACGTTCTTGAAAGACTCGAGTTGTTCGAGGCGGCGAACATTTGCGTCCCCTGCCGCCAAGTTGGCGAGCGCCTGCTGGTAGCCGCTCGCCTGCTGGTCGGCTTCCTGCTGCGAAACCGAGTCGGACTTGAGCAGGTTTGCCCAGCGGTCAGCGGAGATCTTCGCCAACCCCAGTGCCGCTTTGACCTGCTCGCGGCTGGCTCGGGCCTGCGAAAGTTCCTGGTCAATTTCCGGAGTGTCAATCGCCGCCAGCAGTTCGCCCTTCTGAATCTTGCTTCCAATGTCCTTGTACCAGCGCAAGAGGTAGCCGTTGGTTCGGGCGAAAATGGGGGACTCTTCAAAGGCCTGCAAATTTCCCGGCAGCACAAGTTCGTCGCTTCCGGCCTCGGATTGGGGTTGCACCACCGCGACGGTCGGAACTGAAACGGCTTCGGTTTCCTTGGCCAGCGCATTCGATTCGCTTCTCCGGTTCAGAAAAGTAACTGCGCCGGCGGTGATCAGCACAAGCAGCACGGCACCAATCAGAATCTTTCCGCGCCGTGCCGGAGCGGGGCTCAGATCGGGAGAACGGTCGTTGTCCGGGCGGACGGACTGCCTCTCGTTCTGCTGCGTCGTTACAGGCGGCGGTTGTACAGGCATAATCGCGCTCTCCAACAAATTCTCGACTCTGTTTCTAGTTTGGCTCCGGCAGCAGCCGCGCTTGGCGGCGGCCATGAATAATCGTAAATACACTGGGCACAAAAAATAAAGTGGCAACGGTTGCGAAGAGCAGGCCGCCCACCACGGCACGACCCAGCGGCGCGTTCTGCTCGCCGCCCTCCCCGAAGCCCAGCGCCATCGGCAGCATGCCGATGATCATGGCGAGGGCCGTCATGATCACGGGCCGCATGCGAGTGTAGCCGGCTTCGAGCGCCGCTTGCCGCGCGGGCACTCCGGCATCCATGCGGTCGCGAGCAAACGAAACCAGCAAAATCGAATTCGCGGTCGCCACCCCCATGCACATGACTGCGCCCGTCAGCGACGGAACATTGAGCGTGGTGCGCGAAATCAGCAGGAACCAGCAGATTCCCGCCAGCGCTCCCGGCAACGCGGTAATGATGATGAAGGGATCGAGCCAAGACTGAAAATTGACCACGATCAACAGATAGACGAGCACGATCGCCATCAAAAGACCAACGCCCAGGCCGAAGAATGAGGACTGCATGGTCTCGATTTGCCCGCGGACCACGATCCGCGTTCCGCGCGGCAGATGGTCCTGGAATGGTTTGAGCGCCTTCACGATATCCGACGCGACTCCACCCAGGTCGCGCCCCTGCGTGCTGGCATACACATCGATGACCGGCTGCACGTTGTAATGGTTGACCACTGCGGGACGCGCGACCGGCGTGAGTTGAGCCAGGTTGCCGAGCACCTGCGGAGCCTGCGCACTAGCGCTGTTCACCGGCGTGTTCATCATGTCCTGCACCGACGTCATCCGATACTGTGGCGTCTGAATGGCAATGGGATAGGTCACACCGTTCTTCGGATTAAGCCAGAAATTGGGGGCCGTCTGGAAGCTTCCACTCAAACTGATCAGTACACTTTGCGCAACATCGCGGGCATTCAGTCCGACTTGATTGATGCGCGTGCGGTCCATGTCCAGGTGGAGAGTGGGCAGACTCATCACCTGTTGGACGTGCACGTCTGCCGTGCCAGGGATCTGGCGCACCTGATTTGCGATCTTCTGCGCGATGTTGTAGTTCGCGCGCATATCGGCACCCAGTATCTGGATGTCGACCGGCGCGGGTATTCCGAAATTAAGAATTTGCGACACGATGTCGGCGGGCTGGAAGAAAAACTCCACGCCCGGAAAACGCGATGGCAGTTCGCGGCGCAACTTGCGTACGTACTGTGCCGTCGGATGATGGTGTTCGGGATTCAGCGAAATCAGAATCTCCGCGTCACTGGATCCAATCACGCCCGAGCTGCCATAGGAAAGATTCAATCCCGAGTACGGGACGCCGATATTGTCCAGCACCGTCTGCAACTCTTCCTTCGGAATCTCGCTGCGCAGCACTAGCTCTACTTCATCACACAGACGCGCGGTCTCTTCCACGCGCAGGCCGGATCGGGCGCGGAGGTGCAAACGGATCAGACCCGCATCCACTTGCGGAAAAAAGTCCTGCCCCAGAAAGAACACCAGCCCCAGCGACAAGAAACAGAAGACCACAAAGCTGATAGCGAACAATTTGCGGCGTTCGAGAGCAGTCTCCAGCAGCTGCTGATAGCCGCCGCGAAATCTTTCAAACCCGCGCTCGAATCTCCGCTGGAATCTTACGAGGAAGTTTTTCGGCTCGGCGGCGCGGTGCTCGTGTCCGCGCATGATAAACATCACCATCGTCGGGATCAGGGTTCGCGACAGCAAGTACGACGCCAGCATGGCAAAACACACCGCTTCCGCCATGGGAACGAAAAGAAACTTCGCGACCCCGGCCAGAAAGAACATGGGCACAAACACAATGCAGATAGACAACGTCGAGACGAACGCAGGCACCGCGATTTCTTGCGCGCCGTCGAGGATGGCCTGCTTCATCTCCTTGCCCATGGCCAGATTGCGCTCGATGTTTTCGATCGTCACCGTCGCATCATCCACCAGGATGCCCACGGCAAGCGCCAGGCCTCCCAGAGTCATGATGTTGATGGTTTGGCCGAGTGCACTCAGCAGAATCACGGAGACGAAAATCGACAAGGGGATCGACACCGCGATGATCACCGTCGGACGCCAATCGCCCAGGAAGAGCAGGATCATGGCGGCGGTAAGGCAGGCGGCCGTCAGACCTTCGCGCACTACTCCCTGAATCGAAGCGCGCACGAAGAGCGACTGATCAAACAGAGCCTTGATGCTAAGTTCGGGCGGCAGCGACTGCGCCGCGAGCGGCACCATCGCTTTCACGGCATTGACGACGGTCAAGGTAGAGGATCCGCCCAGCTTGAAAATCGACATCAGCACGCCACGCGCGCCATCCTGGCGCACGATGTTGGTTTGCGGCGCAAATCCGTCACGCACGTGAGCTACATCGCGCAGGTAAAGCGTGGACAGGTTCGAGGTTTTCACCGGCAGATCGTTCAATTCGGCGATGGTCTGCGGAGTGCCGTTCATCTCCACCGTGTACTCGGTCGGGCCGATCTTGGCCGTACCTGCCGGCAGAATCAAATTCTGCGCAGCCACCGCGTTGACGATATCCGCGGGCGCCAGACCGTAGGCCTGCAGCTTCGCGGAATCGAGGTCCACCTGCACCTGGCGAATCTTGCCGCCGAAAGGATACGGAGTGCCCGCGCCCTGAACCGTGGTCAACTGCGTGCGCAGGAAATTCTGCCCCAGATCGAATAACTGCTGTTCCGCAAGCGTCTTACTGCTCAAACCCAGTTGCACAATGGGCGTCGAGGATGCCGTGTAAGTGATGACCAGTGGCGGATTCGAGCCCGGCGGCAGTCCGCGCAGCACGGTCTGGCACATCGCCGTCACCTGTGTCACCGCCATGGAAATATTGACGGAAGGCCGGAAGAAGATCTTGATCACGGCGATTCCGCTCAGCGACTGCGACTCCTGATGCTCGATGTCGTTGACGGTGACCGTGAATCCGCGCTCGGAGTTAGTCACGATCCTGTCCGCCATCTCACTCGGCGACAGACCCGTGTAGCTCCATATCACGCTGACGACGGGAATGTTTATGTCGGGAAAAATGTCGACTGGCGTGCGCAGGATGGTGATGGGCGTAAGAATAATAATGAGCAGCGCCATCACCACAAACGTGTAGGGCCGGCGAAGCGCTAATGCGACGATCCACATAGGTCTGATGAAAACTAGTATTGCTGAAAACCGACACCTGCGGAAACCGCACTGCCGGAGCTGCGGCCCCCACACTCGCCTTACGGACTTACAAATAGAGATTCAAAACAGTACGTTTCGGATTTAAATTATATTAGACTTCAGCCATGGTTCAAAATCCTACGCGGCGCGCCGATCCCCGTAACAGAATCAACAGGCCTGACGAGAAACGCCTGCCGGGGCGGCCACGCAGTGAGGCGTCGCGCCTGTCAATTCTGCACAGCACCCTGAAACTACTTAAGCAACAAGGCGGATTCGCGGAACTGAGCATTGAGGCCATTGCCGCCGACGCCAATGTTGGCAAGACAACTGTATACCGCTGGTGGCCGACCAAGGCCGCCCTGGTCGCCGACGCTTTCTCGACGAGTGCCGACGAAGAACTCCGCTTCCCGAATACCGGCTCCGTACAACGCGACATGAGCCTGCAAATGCGGCGGCTGATTCGCATCTTCCGGTCCCGACGCGGCAAGGTCGTGGCAGCTCTGCTCGCCGGGGGGCAATCGGATCCGGAGCTGATCGAGGCCTTTCGTGAGAGATTCCTGTGGCCGAGACGCAAACAGGCCTATCAAACTCTGCAACGCGGCATCGACCGCGGCGAACTACCCGCCGACAGTGACCTCGACCTCGTTCTCGACTCGCTCTACGGGCCGATCTACATGCGCTTTCTCATTCGCCACGACAAGCTCGACGAAAGCTTCGCCGACGACATTTGCGCGCTCGTGTTGAACGGTCTGAAACGACGGTAAATCGTTTGACCGACAACGATTTACTCTATATTGTATAAGTAATGTCTGGTCGCGATTTCCTCGGCGAATTCGAGCACATTATTGTCCTGGCACTTCTTCGGCTGGCTGATCGAGCCTATGGAGTCACCGTGCGGCAGGAGATCGAATTCCGCATCAACCGTGAGGTGTCAATCGGCGCCGTTTATGCCACCCTTGATCGTCTGGAGACAAAAGGGTACGTCAAGTCCCACCGCGGCGATCCTACCCCGGAACGCGGCGGACGTTCGAAACGCTTCTTTCGCGTCACGCCTAAGGGGGTGGCGGCTGTGAACCGCACGCAACGCGCACTCCAGAGCATGACCGAAGGCCTCGATCTCTTCCGGAGCTACTCATGACATCCCAAGCGGATTTCGTTCAGCCGCCGCACATTGGCACTTGGCTCGTCAATCTATTTACTCCTGCTGAGGAATCAGAATCGATCCTCGGGGACCTGTTTGAGGAATACTCCCACCTCGCGTCGAGATCGGGAGTTGCCGCTGCCCGAAGCTGGTATTGGCGCCAGACTGTGAAGACCATCGCGAATCTTGCCACTGCCGGATTGCGTGACGCTCCGTGGTCGACCACTGCCGTCGTAGTCGGAGGGTTTTTACTGCTGCGGTTTGTCTCTGGGTTGCCCGAGCAGGCGATATTTGCAGTTCTCCACAGATACCGGGTTTTCGACCATCACTTCAACGCTTACGTATTCTTTGCGACAGACGGGATTGCGATCGGACATGTCATCGCGTCGATGTTCGTTGGGTGCATGGTCGCGTTGGCGGCCAAGGGAAGGGAGATGGTTGCCACGATGACGCTAAGTCTAGTCCTTTGTGCGTTGATTGGCGCTGCTTTGCTATGGGTAGCCACGCATCGGCCTATGGATATTGCGTGGATGCTATGGTCATGCGCTGATCCGTTCGCGGTCGTTGTTGGCGGAACAATCGTCCGAACGCGTAGATCAGGCGCGACAACTCTGCCTTCAAATCCGTAATTTGCACGCGATAACTCTTTGGATGGTCGACTCCTCGGAAGCCACCGTCTAGGGTCTCCACGACTCTGAAATCACCTGCCGAACATCGACTTCCAGTCTGGGGACTAAAGCTAGCGATTGGGGCACACCCCCTAAGCCGTTTACCTACTAAAACTTACCGTTCGGTCGTCAAATCACACCGATACCTGATCGGCCTTGCGCGAAGTCGTTTCTGCGGTTAAAATCAAAATACGACCGAAACAGTCGGAATTTTATCCGACAATATAGGTCGGCATTCGACACCATGCTGAAACTGACCAAAAAAGCGGACTACGGACTCATGGCCATGAAGCATTTGGCGGAGCACGTTGACCAGGGCGCATGCAGCGCCAAGGATGTTGCAGAGGCCTACGGCATCCCACAGGAAGCGCTGGCGAAGATCCTGCAACGGCTGGCAAAGGTTGGTTTGATACGGTCCCAGCATGGCATGAACGGCGGTTACACGTTGACGCGGGATCCGAAGATGATTTCCGCTTTCGAAGTGATCAAAGCCATTGACGGGCCTCTGTTCATTACGTCGTGCGTGACGGTTCGCGGCGAATGCGGTCAGAGCGATCGCTGCACCATTCGCGAGCCGCTGCGCAAAGTAAATGAAAGCATCGAGCAGGTGCTGAAGAACATCAAGATTTCGCAGATGAAAGAAGAGCCGGAAGTCATCCAAGTGAATAAGCAGGAGACAAGAAAGCCGGCGGAGTTGATAACGATTTCGTAGCCAGATTTCATAACAACGGGCTTTTTAAGGAGAACGGTGATCATGAGTACGGATGTGAAGACGGCGACCCCAACCAGTCAGGACATCGGACAGCGCACGGCTCCCCATGGGATCAAGCTGCCCATTTACATGGATAATCACGCGACCACGCCGATGGATCCGCGCGTTCTCGAAGCGATGCTGCCCTACTTCATGGAGAAGTTCGGCAATTCCGCCAGCCGCAATCACCCCTTTGGATGGGCGGCGGAAGAAGCGGTCGAGCTGTCGCGCGAGCGTATCGCCAAGTTGATCGGCGCGACCTCGAAAGAGATCATCTTCACCTCGGGTGCCACCGAGAGCGACAACCTCGCGATCAAGGGCGTGGCGGAAATGTACCGTGAGAAGGGCAACCACATCATCACCGCGGTCACCGAACACAAGGCAGTGCTCGACACCTGCAAACATCTGGAGAAGTTCGGCTTTCGCGTGACCTATCTGCCCGTGCAGAAGGATGGACTGGTTGACCTCGACGACCTGAAGCGCGCCATCGACGACAAAACGATTCTGGTCACGATCATGGCGGCCAACAACGAGATCGGCGTGCTGCAACCGGTCGCGGAAATCGGCAAAATTTGCCGCGAACGCGGCGTGATCTTCCACACCGACGCCGTGCAGGCGATTGGCAAGGTTCCGGTGGACGTGAACAAGATGAACATCGATGTAGCGTCCATCACCGGACACAAGCTCTACGGGCCGAAAGGCGCGGGCGCGCTGTATGTGCGCCGCAAGAATCCTCGGGTGCAACTGGTGCCGCTGATTGACGGTGGCGGCCACGAACGCGGCATGCGCTCCGGAACCCTCAATGTCCCCGGCATCGCCGGCCTCGGCAAGGCTTGCGCCATCGCGCAGGAAGAGATGCCGCAGGAATCCTGCAAAATGGCGGGCCTGCGAAACCGGCTGAAAGACAGCATCATGAGCCGGCTGGATGAGGTGTATATCAATGGCTCCTGGGAGCATCGCCTGCCCGGCAATCTGAATATCAGCTTTGCCTACGTCGAAGGCGAGTCGCTGCTGATGGGCATCAACGATATAGCAGTATCCAGCGGATCGGCGTGCACCTCGGCGACCCTTGAGCCGTCTTATGTATTGAAGGCGCTCGGCACGGGCGACGATCTGGCGCATAGCTCGATCCGCTTCGGCATCGGCCGATTCAATACCGAAGCCGAGATCGATTACGTGGGCGACCGTGTAGTCGAAACAGTGCTGCGTCTGCGCGAACTTTCGCCGCTCTACGAAATGGCGAAAGAAGGCGTCGACCTGAAGAGTGTGAAGTGGGCCGCAGAAGCGCATTAGCGCAAAGTCTTTGGGTGCGACTTTGGAACCTTAATTTGGGGTCATTAAGAAGGGGTGAAGAAAAATGTCATACAGCGATAAAGTGATCGACCACTACAACAATCCACGCAACGTTGGCTCCATGGACAAGAAGGATGCCGACGTGGGCACCGGCCTGGTCGGCGCGCCCGAGTGCGGCGACGTGATGAAGCTGCAGATCAAGGTAAATCCGCAGACCAACATTATCGAAGACGCAAAGTTCAAGACCTTCGGCTGCGGCTCGGCGATTGCGTCATCCTCGCTTGCCACCGAGTGGGTCAAGGGGAAAACGATCGATGAGGCCCTCGAGATCAAGAACACTGAAATCGTGAAGGAACTGGCCTTGCCGCCCGTTAAAATTCACTGCTCGGTGCTGGCCGAAGATGCCATCCGGGCCGCCATCGGCGACTGGAAGAAGAAGCAGGACGCCGTGAAGCCTGCGGAAGTGCAGGCGGCACAGTAAATCAGTTCCTGCGGAGACGCGGCTTGCCCCCGTCTCCCGCCGCGAAGCAGACGCGGCAAGCTGCGTCTCTACGGGAAATTAGAATCAATCATGGACCAAGCAGTCAAAGACGAAGCCGTCAAACCCGCCATGCCCATGGCTCCCGCGAAGGGCATCCAGGTGACCGACAACGCGCTCAAGAAGATTCGCTCCGCGATGGTGAAGGAAAACGTCTCGCCGGAGCAGGGTGGGCTTCGTTTGGGCGTGCAGGGTGGCGGATGCTCTGGACTGAGTTACAACATACGGTTCGATACGCAGCCGCGCGAGCGCGATCGTGTGTTCCAGTACGGAGATGTGCGGGTTTTTGTGGACCCGAAGTCCTTCATCTATCTGCATGGGATGACTCTCGACTACCAGGAAACCCTGATGCAGCAGGGCTTCGTGTTCGTGAACCCGAACTCGACCAAGTCCTGCGGCTGCGGCAGCTCTTTCTCGTAGCAGAGATGAGATAGTGTGGAGACACGGGGCTTCGCCCCGTCTGACGGGCCAGAGGCCCGTCGCCACACGACCAATGGTCAGAGGGCGGGCCGTGCGCTCGCCCTGAATTTTGTATGGCAAACATAGAATCCAAGTCGTCCTTGATCATGCCCGGAGACGCAACCTCGAGTTGCTGGTCCTGTGGCACAATGCGCGCGGTGCATTTCTGCAGTTCGTGCGGCAAAGTGCAACCGCCGGTCCCGGTGGACTATTTCACTTTCTTTGGATTTCCGCGCAAGCTCAACCTGGACACGGCCGCGCTGGAAAAAGAGTTCTACGCCCTCAGCCGCCGTCTCCATCCTGACGGATTCGGACAAGCTGACACCGAGGAACGTGCCTGGAGCCTGGAACAAAGCTCCATGCTCAACGACGCCTATCGCACGCTGAAAGATCCGATCAAGCGCACGGAGTACCTTTTACGCCTGGAAGGCGTCGAACTGGAAGAGCAATCGAAGCAGGCGACCGAAAAAGCCCGCACCACCGGGGAATTGAAGAAGCAGGTCGTGCCTCCGGATCTCCTGGAGGAAGTCTTCGAGCTCAACCTGCATCTCGAAGAACTGCGAATGCAGAAAAAAATGGGCGAAGACGATCCCGCTTTATTAGAGGAAATCGGCAAGGCCAAGCTCTCGTTGGAAGAAAAATACGACGCGCTATTCAACGAACTCAAGACCGAGTGGGACAAGTGGGACAAGTTCGTGGACAGCGGAACTGAAGACGCCCGGCGGAAGATTCTCGACCGGATGCTGGATGTGCTGAACCGCAGGAACTATGTTCGGAACCTGGTACGGGACGTGAATGAGGCAATGGAATAGTTGGTAATTTGTAATTTCTACTTTGAGAACGCACCTCACCAAAATTACAAATGGCAACTGACTACATCGTCGGCATCGATCTCGGCACCACGAACTCGCTCGTGGCCTACATGCAGGGGGATTCCCCTGTGGTCGTCCCCGGAGAAGACGGGCTCAACCTTGTCCCATCGGTGGTGGCACTCGACGAGAGGAACCAGATCATAGTGGGCAACGCCGCGCGCCGGTATCTGATCGAAACACCAGAGCGGGCCGTTTACTCGGTCAAGCGTCTAATGGGACGCGGCGTTGAAGATATACAGGACGAACTGAAGTTGTTCCCGTTCCAGTTGGCGGAAGATCTTCATGAGGGAGAGGTTCTCCGCATTAAGATCGGCGAGCGCACCTACACGCCGCCTGAGATTTCGGCGCTGGTGTTGCGCCAACTGAAGCGCAATGCCGAGCGCTTTTTCGGAGCGCCCGTAACCCAGGCGGTCATCACCGTCCCCGCATACTTCAATGACGCGCAGCGGCAGGCGACGAAAGATGCCGGCCGCATTGCCGGACTGAATGTTTTGCGGCTCGTGAACGAACCGACGGCAGCATCGCTAGCTTACGGTTTGGACAAGAAGAAGCATGGCATCGTTGTGGTTTACGATCTGGGCGGCGGCACGTTCGACATCTCGATTCTCAAGCTGCACGACGGAATTTTTGAGGTGATTGCCACCAACGGCGACACGCATCTCGGCGGAGACGATATCGATAATCTGCTGATTGCGATTGCGCTCGATGATATTCGCGGCGACCTCGGACTCGATGTGCGGCGAAACGGTGAGGCGGTGGCACGCATCCGCAAGGCCGTGATTGAAGCCAAGATCGCGCTTTCGTCGCAGCCTTCGGCGAAGCTCGATGTGGACTTACCGGGCGGGAAAAAATATCAGCGGGAAATTTCGCTCGAAGTTTTCGAGCAGATGATTCAACCGATCGTCGACCGCACCGCCGGCCCCTGCAAGCAGGCGCTCAAAGACGCAGGGCTGAAGCCCGAACAAATCGACGAGGTCGTGCTGGTCGGGGGCTCGACGCGTATTCCGACGGTACGGCGGTTGGTGCAGGATCTGTTCAAGCGCGCGCCGCACACGGATCTAAATCCCGATGAAGTGGTTGCGCTCGGCGCGGCTGTGCAGGCGAATATTCTGGGCGGCGGCTCCGAAATCACGCAAGACATGCTGCTTCTCGACGTAACCCCGCTGTCTCTGGGAATTGAAGTGGCGGGCGGCGTCACCGATAAAATCATCCTGCGCAACTCGACCGTACCGGCTTCGGCGACGCAGTACTACACGACCCAGGTGGACGGCCAGACGAACGTTGCGATTCACGTGCTTCAAGGCGAGCGCGAACTGGCGCGGGATTGCCGGTCCCTGGCGCGATTCGATCTGAAGGGCGTTCCCCCCATGGTCGCTGGCATGCCGCGCATTGAAGTGAAGTTCTTGATCGACGCCAACGGTATTTTGCGCGTCTCGGCACGCGAGCAGCGCAGTGGAAAAGAGGCTGAAATCGACGTCCAGCCCACTTACGGACTCACCGACGAGCAGGTCGAGAACATGCTGCTCGAATCCTTCGACTACGCAGAAGAAGATTTCCGCCAACGGCAGGTGATCGAAGCGCGACGCGAAGCAGACACGATCCTGACCGCGCTCGCAAAAGGGAAGAAGAATCAGGCCTGGCAAGAGCTTACACTTGAAGAACACCGCAACGTCGAGACGCTGGAAAGAACTTTGGTTGCGGTAAAGGATGGCGACGACTATCACGTCATCCGCGGAGCCATTGACGCGCTCAACGAAGCCACGATGCGGCTGGCCGAATTAATGATGGATACTGCTGTCTCGACCGCGCTTAAGGGTAAGACCATGGATCGCACGGATTTTGAGGAAGGCCCGCAAGCCGGCCATCCAGTGGCGAAGGCAGAATTTGAATAAAAAGCAGGTTTCAAGGTCTTAGGGTGAAACCCTAGCTTGTAACCTTGTAACTTTGAAACATGGGGTTCATACATGTCTGAAGAAAAAACGCAGGGGACCGGAACAACCACAATGGATGCTCCCAGTGAAAACACGGTTGAAGTCACTTTTCTTCCCGAGGGCAAGACGGTGACTTTCGAACACGGGAAGCTGCCGTATAAAGATCATGGCAAGGAAGAATCGCTGCTCGATGTCGCGCTGAACTTCGGCATTCATCTCGATCATGCGTGCGGAGGAAACTGCGCCTGCACCACCTGCCACATCTGGGTAAAAGAAGGTGCCGACCTGCTATCGGACTTGGAAGATGACGAAGCCGACAAACTCGACATGGCCGCCGACCTTCAGTTAAACTCGCGCCTCGGATGCCAGACCGTGATTAAGAAACCGGGCAAACTGGTCGTGGAAATCCCGGCGTGGAACCGGAATTACGTTTCTGAAGAACACTAAGCAGGAGCAATTATTTATGCCAAAAGAAATTACCTGGAGCGATCCTGAAGACATCGGAATACTGCTTTCTGAAACCCATCCGGCACTCGACCCGCTCGCGGTCCGTTTCACCGACCTGCACAAATATGTGACCGCTCTCCCCGGCTTCAAAGACGATCCCGCGAAGTCGAACGAAGCCAAGCTGGAAGCGATCCAGATGGCGTGGCATGCGGAGGTTCTCGACCGAACCCAGGGATAGAAGCGGCAGTTGGCCTCAAGCGGGAAACTCAGCGAATGGCGTACTACGATCCGCAGCTTACACGCTTGCCTCGCGCAGAAACTTCGCCGCCTCTTCCGGCGGTGTGGGATTGATATAAAAACCCGTTCCCCATTCAAATCCCGCCGTCTTGGTCAGCTTCGGCATGAATTCGATGTGCCAATGGTAGTACTCGTTGGTCGGGTCCTGCACCGGCGACGTGTGTACAACCAGGTTGTACGGTGGATTGTCGAGGACGCGCTCCGCTTTCATCAGCAGTAGCTTGAGCGCTTTCGCGAGATTTTCGAACAACTGTGACGACGAGTTCTCGAAAGCAGATTCGTGCCGCTTGGGGAGAATCCAGGTTTCAAAGGGAAACCGCGGAGCATAGGGGGCGAGAGTCAGAAAATCTTCGTTCTCAGCCACCACTCGGACGCCGTTGTCGGTTTCCTGCCGGATGACGTCGCAAAAAACACAGCGCTCCTTGTAGATGTAATACTGCTTGGCTCCCTGCAGTTCCTCAACCACATAGATGGGAAGAATCGGCAACGCGATCAGTTGCGAGTGCGAGTGCTCGAGCGAGGCCCCCGCTGCTTCTCCGTGGTTCTTAAAAAGGAGAATGTACTTGAAGCGCCGATCTTTTTTGAGATCGAGAATGCGGTCGCGGAAGGCCCACAGAACATCTTCAATCTTCTTCGACGGAAGCATGGCCAGGCTTGAATTGTGGTCAGGCGTTTCGATAACGACTTCGTGGGCGCCGATGCCATTCATCTTGTCAAACATGCCCTCGGCCTGTTTGTTCAAAGTGCCTTCGATGCCGAGTGCTGGAAACTTGTTCGGAACAACCCGAACCGTCCAACCCGGACTGTCTTTCAGAGGAGTAGTGCTATTGGCGTTTGGGCGATACGCCAGGATCTCCGGCGGAGTCTTGCTTTCATTGCCATAACAGAAGGGACAGAATCCGCCCTTGATCTTCACAGCTTCGCGCAAAAAGTCAGTTGGCCGCTTGGCGCGATCCGTTGAAATGATCACCCACCGGCCCACGATGGGGTCTTTTCTCAGTTCAGGCACGTACTAAATCCTTTCAGTAAGAGTCTCCGAATCTGGAGCCTGCGAATTTACGATTGTACGATACGGAAAACGCATTTTGAAACAGCTCGAATGCGGGTTGGCTGGGTCCGCGCTCATAGTACACCGCGAACACGTCGAACCGCCACGGGCACGCAGGGGGCATCTGACCCAGAAAATCGCGGGCGACCAGCGATAACTCCCTTTGTTTATCGCGATCTACGGCGGCTCCGGCGGGCTTGCGGTCGCGCCTTGTCCGGGTTTTCACTTCGATCATACAGAGGACGTCGTGATCCCAGCCGACAAGATCAAGGTCTCCACGATGATTGGGGGAGCGGTAGTTGCGGGCAATGATCGTATAACCCCGCCGGCGAAGGTAGAAGTAAGCATCTTCCTCGCCACGTCGTCCGGTAAGCTGGTGCGCTGCCACGTCTTCCGGCGTCAGCGTGTGGGCCGCCAGCCAGTCTAATGCGCGCAATGTGGCTTGCGTCAGGCGTCCAGCGAACACGGGAGGAACCCCACCTTCACCCTAGCTTGGACGAACCACGTGTTATGTGATCCCGGTCACCGCGCGTTCGGTACATTTCGCCGCTTTGCGCTTGCTGGCGACGACCGCATGGTTGGGACTTCAGCTCACCACTTCCGAAACAAGCAAGGGACTCTGTTCTGCTGACTTCTCTTTGTCCGCTTTCCTCTTTCCAACGGTGTTCACCAGCACCACGCCGCCAAGAGCGACCGCGCCGCCCACCAGAGAGATCGGCTTTGGCACCTCGCCCAGCCAGATCCATGCGATGCCAATGGCCACGATCGGAATTACGTACAGCAGCGTAGACGTGCGTCCGGCAGCGCCGTGCGAAAGCACGTAGGCCCACGCCACGTAGGCGAGCGCTCCGGGAAAGATACCCAGATACATGACCGGAAGAGTTGCCGAGACAGGAGCAGCTCGCAGGGTATGCAGCAGACCACTCCCAAAGGGCAACATCAGCGCGGTCCCAAACCAGATCGAGTACGCGGTGAACTCCAGCGCGCTGTACCTGCCGAGATAGTGCTTCTGCAGAATCATGTAGAGCGCGGACGTAACCGCGGCGGCAAGAATGATCAGCGCTTGCGGTGAGAGCCGGATGCCTTCGCCTTCTCCGCTGGCAATCAGCGCGACTCCCGCGAAGCTGACGAACACTCCGCACCATCCGATCGTAGTGAGTTTCTCGTGCAGCCAGAAGCGAGCCGCCAGCGCGGTCCAGATCGGTGTGGAGGCAATCAGCAGGCTGGCTGCCCCTGCGGTCACGCGAGTCTCTCCGTAATTAAGTGCCAGGTTGTAAAAAGTGATCCCGATCGCGCCGGTCAGAACGAGGCCGGGGATATCGCGCAACTTCGGGCGGCGAAAGTGCGCGATCCCGGCATAGATGGCGAGCACCAGCGACGCGACCAGAAAGCGCAGGATGGCGAGATTCGCGGGCGAATATGCAAGTAGGCCGGCGCGAATGCCGGCAAAGGCAGAGGCCCAAACAACCAAGGTAAACGCCAGGGCGACCAGAGTGCGGGATGTAAAGCGCGGCATCGAGAGGCCTCCTTCCAGTAAGAATTTCGGTTGATGAATTTCTGCTTGCGCAGAGAGTGGCGATATTCACGGCTTCTACCGGGTAGCGCTCACCAGGTATCGCCGCCTCGTTCAGGAGGCCATGCCCCAGCCTGGCGGCGGAGCAAGGCAATCTGGCCGGCGTGGTAACTGTTATGCGCGGTAATTTGCCACAGCATGGCATGCACGGTGGACTCCCGCGGAGACTGTGGCGAACCGGCGTCCTGAACTTTTCGCTCCAGCGCCGCCGCATCGAATTCCGCGAACCGGGCAAGCCGGGCCAGCAAATCGGTGAAGCGGCGAGTCGTGGCCTGCCATTGCTGATCGGCCGCGCGAGCGTCGGCGGCTGGGCTTGGATGCGCCGGCCAGCTTTCGATCGCTTTGTCCGGGTAATGCGGATTCTCGCCCGCGATCTTGGCGAGTTCGTAGTCCATCCAGTAGTTCATGTGCTCCACAATCTGCCAGATGGAGTGGGGATAGCCCGCTACGGTCCGGGCCGCCAGTTCCGCCGAAATATCTTCGACGCAAGCCAACGGATCCACATGGGCGCCTTTGCCGTACACGAGTTCGCGCAGCGTAGTGTCGCCCATGCGTTCCATCCTTTCTGCAGAAGTGGCTAATACCTGTTCCCGTGTAGAAAACGGAGCTTGCCCGTTCCGGCCCGCCGAGAAGCGGCAAAACGCGTCTCTACGAGATAAAGCTGACCGTGTCCCCCACGCGGATCGTGCCTTGCGTCAGAATCTGAGCCCGCAATCCCCCACGGTGCAGCAGGCCCTTGATCACCAGCTTCCCCGTCACTTTCTGCAAGTGATCGCAGGGCTCGCACAGGCGAATGCCACGAATGCGCACATCGCCGATGGCAAACTCCCTGCCCACCAGGTGATTCAGCGGCACGTTGCGAGTCACGATGTTGCGGCGAGCGTCTCCAGCAGTGAGGTCGATCTGATAATCCCTACGCAACGCCTCAATCGCCTCCGCCTCAATCAGCGTAAGCTCGTAATCCGGCCCGGGCTTGTAGAACGTGCCCAATTTCAGCGCGTATCGGTCACCGTCAAGCCCCGCGCCCGGAATTGCTACAACTTGATCAACAGCTTGCGGCGGCCCTTTGGCGGCGGAGGCGATATGAATCGATTCCACTGTTCCGTTCGACATTGCGCACCTCGGCGACTACGTGTTCTTTTCGACGACTGCAATCGACTCTTCCAGCGCATCGACGGCAACGTCAGCTTCGTCCTTGGTAACGATGAGCGGAGGCGCAATGCGAATCGTGCTCGGCCCGCAGCCCAGAAACAGGACGCCGCGCTCGAATGCCTGCTCGACGATGCGATCGCGTTCGCTGGCGCCATACTCGCGAGTCGTCTGATCTTTCACGATCTCGACCCCGATCATCAGGCCGCGTCCGCGGACGTCCCCGACGATCTTGTGCTTCTTCGGCCAGTCGGCCATGCGCTTCCGCATGTGGTCGCCGACCTCCTGCGAGTTCCGCAGCAGCCCTTCTTTCTCGATCACATCGAGCGTAGCCAGCGCCGCGGCAATACAGACGGGATTCCCACCAAAGGTCGACGCGTGCGAGCCGGGGATCCAGTCCATGATGTCAGCCTTGCTCATGGTGACGCCAAGCGGCATCCCGGACGCAATGCCCTTCGCCATGCAAACGATGTCGGGCTGCACACCGGTGTGTTCGACGGCAAACCACTTGCCGGTGCGTCCGATGCCGCTCTGTACTTCGTCCACCACCAGCAGGATGCCGTGCTTGTCGCAGATGCGGCGCAGTTCCTGCATGAAGATCGTAGGAGCGACGACATATCCGCCTTCGCCCTGAATCGGCTCAACAAAAATCGCCGCGACTTCTTCCGGCGCAAGAATGGTCTTAAACAGTTTGTCTTCGATGTAGCGCGCGCAGCCGAGCGCGAACTTGTCAGCATCCTGCGGACCGCCCGCACAGCCGCGGTACACATCGGGATAGCGCACATGCGTAACCCCCGGCACTAGCGGCGCGAAGCGGCGCTTCTGCTGCGGCTTCGAGGCCGTCAGCGAGAGCGCGCCCATGGTCCGTCCGTGGAAAGCGCCGAAGAAGGCGATCATCTGCTGCCGCTTGGTGTGATAGCGCGCCAACTTCAGAGCGCACTCGATGGCTTCAGCACCGGAGTTGCCGTAGTAAATCTTGTGCGGCCCCGGCATCGGCGCGATCTTCGAGAGCCGCTCTGCCAGAGTCACCATGCCTTCGTAATAAAAATCGGTGCCCGACATGTGGATCAGTTCGCCCGCCTGCTTCTGAATGGCGGCAACCACTTCCGGATGGCAGTGTCCGGTCGAAGTCACGGCAATACCAGCGGAAAAGTCGAAGAACTCATTGCCATCCACATCTTCAACCACAATGCCGCGACCGCGCTTGGCAACCATCGGATACGAGCGCGTGTAGGAAGGTGAAATGTATTTGTCATCGCCCGCGAGAATGCGTTTGGCATTAGGGCCCGGAATCGCAGTCTTGAGCTTGGGGCCGGCAGTCAAAGTTTTGGTGGTCATGAAGTCCTCCAGATTAGTTCTCAGTTCCCGGTTCTAAGTTCTCAGTGGTTTCTAGGCCGGATTTCGAGCAGCATCCACGGAGAAAGGCTGCTTAGGCTAGGCGCTAAAAGCCAATAGCTAAAAGCGATTAGCGGAGCAATGAAGGGGTAAGAAAATTAGTCGCTGCCAAAGAGATTGGCGCGCACGTGCGAAGGCAAAACGGACAGATACCGGCGGGGACAGGCGCGTCCCTCGATCCAACACGTCCGGAGAGGCGAAATGTAGCCATTCGAGCGCATAGCAGCTACGAACATTATATCCCGGGTTTGACCGTGGTGTAACCCCCCAAACAACGCACCAAAGGGTCGCCTCGCCTCAAACGGCAAAGGTGTAAGAAAGCAACGCGGGCAACGACTACCTTATATGTAAGTGCCAGAGCGTGACCCGGATGCAAACGGAATCCATGGCGGAGTCAACAACCCGGCAGAACGAGCTTTATCAGGAAGCCGCTGGCAGCTACGGCGCGGCCCTGGAACGGCTGGCGCGCGGGTACGAAGCCGATCCAGACCGGCGCCGCGACCTGGTACAGGAAATTCACCTGGCGCTCTGGCAGAGTTTCGGCGGTTTCGATGCGAGATGCTCGGTTCGCACCTGGGTCTACCGCGTGGCGCACAATGTGGCGGCCTCGCACGTGATCCGCGAGCACCGGGTGAACTCGCGAACACTGGTGGGTCTCGAAGTACTTGAGACGCTTCCCAGCGGCAACGATGGCGAGCGCGTCGCAGATCAGCGCCACGCCCTGGAAAAGCTCTTGAAGCTGATTCAGCAGCTAAAACCGCTGGACCGGCAGGTCATTTTGTCTTATCTCGAAGACTTGGACGCAGCTTCGATTGGAGAGATTACCGGCATTTCGCCCGGAAACGTGGCGACCAAGATCCACCGCATCAAGAACGTTCTGGCACATAGATTTCATGAAGGAGGAAGCCATGGAGAATGAACCGAGCAACAATATGAAAAATGTCTGGAGGAACCAGCCAGTGGCGTCCGTCACGATCTCGCTCGCCGAGCTTCACCAGAAAGCTCAGAAGTTTGAGAAGCGTATCCTTTGGAGGAATCTGCGAGAGTACGCGGCCAGCGCACTCGTGATCGCCAGCTTCGGATATTACATTTGGAAATTCCCCGCTCCGATCATCCGTTTCGGGTGCGTTCTGGTAATCGCGGGCGTTTTGTTTGTGGTATATACGCTTCTCCGACAAGGCGCCGCCCGAACCGCTCCGTCGGAGATGGCGTTCCGCAGTTGCCTCGACTTCCACCGCAAGGAGCTTGAGCGGCAGCGCGATCTTCTGCGCGGTGTTTGGACCTGGTACCTGCTGCCCTTTGTCCCGGGCATGGCTGTTTTTCTTCTGGGGCTTTTCCAGCGGGTAATGAGACAGCCGAACGCTACGGCACACGTTAGCCTTGTCATGACCACTTTTGGCCTTACCGCCGCGGGATGTGCCGTTGTGTTCATCGGGGTGTGGAGATTGAATCAATGGGCTGCGCGCAAGCTTCAACGCGAGATTGACGCGCTCGACAGCCTTGGGAAGGAATCCTGAAGCGGATCGAGTTACGTTCCCCTTCACAGTCACTATTCCAAAGTTGAAGTGGGGCTGACCTCGCCTTCGAACACAAAGCGGTCGCTAAACAGGAAGTTCACCAGCGAGCACACGGTGATCGCGATGAGATTCGCAGCCACGTAGTTGAACTTGAGCTCGCCGACCAGCAGGCGCATCAGCATGAGGTTCCCGACAATGGAAACCGCTCCGTTGCTGGCGTTGAACTTGGCCAGCCTGAGCAACGAATGTCTCCAACGCTGCGCCGGCCGGTCCGCCCAGGTGAAGCGCTCGTGCCATAAGAAGTTGTGGACCACCGCGATCTCAACCGCGAACCCAGTAGCCAGCAGATAGTCCAGCCTGAGCGACGAACGAAAAAGGGCCAGTGCCGCCAACTGCACAACGACGCCGATTCCACCGACGGCGTTGAACTTCAGCCAGCGGAGAAATGTCCGACGGCACTCCTTCTGAGAACCAAGAACCGGGAACTGAGAACAGTTTTCGTCGAACTGAGAACTTCTCATTGAATTCTCTCTTCCCGATAAAGCCGCACCGTATTCTTCAGGCAGACGACAACCAGCATCAGCACCATCCCGGCCAGCCCAATCGCGCCGCCAATATCAAACAGCCGGTAGCGCCCGTGAATCACCCACGCCCAACGGAACAGCGCCAGGTTGCCGACCACCAGCAGAACGCGCAACTCGGTCGGGCCGAAGCGCCACATCGAAAGATGAAATTCACCAAGCGTATAGGTCGCCAGATACGACTGGATGGAAAGCAACAGAAACGCGATCAGCAGACCAATCGCAATCACCGGATGCATATATCCGGAAAGCGCCAGCCCGCCCATCATCGCCACCGCGCCGATCGAATCGATGAGGTGGTCCACGTAAAAGCCGTAACGTGGACGCTGCTGCTGCCGCACGCGTGCCAGGGTTCCGTCGAGGCTGTCGCCGAACCAGTTCACCACGAGACAAACAATGGCGGCGAGCAGCATGCGGCGATCATCGAGGGCTAGAGCGTAGTACACGCCAGTCGCGATTTGCGCGGCAAAACCGAGAATGGTCAGGTGGTCGGAATTGACCCACGCTGGCATGCGCTCAGCCATCCATACCAGGGCGCGTTTCTCCGCTGTAGCTAGAAAACTCCCGTGAATCCGCGTAGCCTGCCGAAACCCGGCGCGACGGGCCTCTGCCAAAGTCTTGGGGTTGATTTGTTCTGCGAAGTCCGCCATTGAAGTAGCCACAATTGCCTCCGTACTGCGGCTATATGACGCTGGAAGGGCGGTTAGGACAATGCAGCGCGGGTAAAACGTGGATCAACCGGCAAGTCTCTATATTTCATATATTTAGAGGGTAGCGTCCCTTGGATCTAGGGCTGGATTTCGGGCGTTCACCAACGTTCCACGTAGGAACAGCCGCCCTCGGCTGTTCAGTCGAGTGAAATTCGGCAGCTTCAGCGGTCCTCAGCGAGCGGCAGACTCCAGAACCGCAGCACGTATCTGCTCCACCGACCATCCAATCTCCTCGGCCGAAATCACTGCCGGAGGCGCGATCAGCAGATGGTCACCGGCGATACCGTCCACGCATCCCTGCATGGGATAGACCAGCAGCCCTCGCTGCAAACACGCCTGCCCTACAAGCCCCGCAAAGTTCTTCTCCGGAGCGAACGTAGCCCTCGTCTTTTTGTCGGCAACGAACTCAACGCCGCTCAACAAGCCCAGCCCGCGAACATCGCCAACCAGATCCAGGTCGCGCAAGCTCTCCAGCGCTTTCTTCAAAGCGGAGCCAGCCGTTCCCTCAACACCAGAATCGGCGGCGTGCACCAAATTCAACGACCGCACGCGCCGCAGCACCGCGCGTCCCGCAGCCACCGAAACCGGGTGCGCGTTGTAAGTAAAGCCGTGGAGAAACGCTCCCGAGCCCTCGGCGATCGCATCGACAACTTTCTTGCTGGCAATCACCGCCCCCAGCGGCGCGTATCCCGACGACAAGCCCTTGGCGGTAACCAGGATGTCGGGCGCAATTCCCCCAGGCTCTATCGAAAAATGCTCAACCGCGAAATTCCGCCCCGTGCGCCCCATGCCGGTCATGACTTCATCGGCAATCAGCAGCACACCATGGCGCCGGCAAATATCCGCGATGGCTTGCAAGTATCCCGGCGGAGGCGTGACCGCTCCCAATGTGGCGCCGCTCATCGGTTCATAGATGAAGCCCGCCACGTCACTCTGCGCTGCTGTGCCCTTTACGGCCTGAATCGCGCGCTCCAACTCCGCGGCATATTGCTGTCCGCAGTTGTAGCAACTGTCGGTGCAGTCGAAGGCGCAGCGATAGCAATACGGAATGCCGATATGCTCGAACTCGCGCACCATCGGCAGGTAAATCTCGCGCCGCTTCCGGTTGCCCGAAACCGCGAGCGCTCCTAGAGTTGACCCGTGATAGCTCTGCTGGCGGCTCAGAATCTGATGCCGATTCGTCTGGCCGATCTCCACCTGGTACTGGCGCGCCAGCTTCAGCGCCGTCTCTACGGATTCCGATCCACCGCAAGTAAAGTACACCGCGCCGCCGCGAAAGTGATCGCCGGCAAAATCGAGCAACTCCGCCGCGAATTCCTCGGCAACCGGAGTCGTGAACTGGCTGGTATGTACAAACTCCAACTGCCGCGCCTGCTCCGCCATGGCATCGGCAATATCGCGAACGCCATGCCCGATGAAGTTCACCGCCGCCGATCCGGAAAAATCCAAATAGCGATTGCCCTCGGCATCCCACACATAAACGCCTTCGCCCCGCACCGCCGCGGGATAGGGCTTGCGAAACGATCGCCGCAGCGCGGGCGTACGAAGTTGTTGTTGGGTCGGACTCGGTCCAGTCACAGGCGGATTATAGCAATGGGTTTCACGTGGCGGACCTGTACTGCGTGAAGCCGAAATGTATGGATTTCCGGAGGTGTTTACCAGTTAGTATCGATACCCCCCTCCCCCCGGAATGATTATCTACTTGACGTAGGACAAATAGGAAAGTTGAAGAAAACAAACAAGATTGGGTAACATCCAGGAAAGAACGCCTTGTGTGGGTT
>Ga0209890_10000119_pt1 | contig 36216 bp, 11 predicted proteins | sample OrgsoiDNA2013049_FD_185799 | JGI IMG/M metagenome (GOLD analysis project Ga0209890, IMG submission 185799) | Permafrost soil microbial communities from the Arctic, to analyse light accelerated degradation of dissolved organic matter (DOM) -... | ecosystem: Environmental > Terrestrial > Soil >... | reverse complement strand
ACCTTGCGATCTTTCCTCGAAAGGTGGACTTCTCTTGCTTCGGGTATCATCCCGATGTTGAATCACGACTCACGTTCCAGGGAAAGTGGGTACTAGTGCCAGGCAATTGGCCGCCGAAAGCAGCTTGACAGCGACTTCAAATGACGTTCCGCAGGCGCCGACGACGCCTGCCCGGCGCTTCTTCAGCGACGAACAGAAGCTCGCGATCGCGGTAGAAAGCGGGCAGCCGGGAGCGACGGTCTCCGCCGTTGCGCGCAAGCACGGGATCGTCACGGGGCTCCTGTTCCGTTGGCGCGTATAGTTCGGCGTGGCGCAAAAGAAACGCGCGAAGCTTGCGCCCGTTGCGCTCGCTGATGACATGGTTGCGGTCCCCGTTCTACGTGATCTCGTGCAACCTCCCAAGGGAATGATGGCCATTGATCTGCCCGACGGAGGGCGTGTCTTTGCTACCGCCGGGAGCGACCCGAATGCCGTGCGAGCGCGGGTCGAGAGCGGGGAGATCGTGCCATGCTGATCGTTCACGCCGGCGTCAAAGTGCACCTGGCACTCGGCTATACCGACATGCGCAAGGGCATGGACGGGCTCGCCATGCTGGTGCAGGAGACGCTGAAGAAAGAACCCGTTCTCGGGTCATCTGTTTGCCTTCCGCGGCAAGAAGGCATCGATGCTGAAGATCCTGTTCTGAGATGGCAATGGTCTTTGCTTGTTCACCAAGCGGATCGACCAGGGCCGCTTTGTCTGGCCGGTGATGGCAGGCCATGACGGCTCGATCACGCTGACACCGGCACAGCTTGCAATGCTGATCGAAGGCATCGACTGGCGCGCGCCCGAGCGTGTGTGGAAGCCGGCGTTTGCCGGGTAAATCGCAAAAATCTGTATGGAATGTGGAGAAGCAGATTCTCCGAATCAGCTGATTCGAGTAGAATCGGACATGCAGCTCGATCTCAACAATCTCCCGACAGATGCGGCGCTTCTGCATCGCCTGGTGTGCGATATCGCCGCCACGATCGAGCATCGCGACAGCGAAATCGAGCGCCTGAAATCCATTATCAAGCAGCTGCAGCGCGCGCAGTTTGGCCGTCGTTCCGAGCATCTCGATCCCGACCAACTCGCCCTCGGGCTTGAAGACCTCAACGGCGATCTCGCCCGCGCCCATGAGAGCGGTCCGCGGATCGAGAACCAACCATCCGAACGGAGCTCGCATCGCAAGCCGCTGCCCGATCATCTGCCACGTGACGATGTGCGGCTCGATATCGACGACATGATCTGCGCCTGCTGCGGCGGTGCGCTGCATGTGATTGGGGAAAGCGTGAGCGAGATGCTGGACTGGATTCCGGCGCAGCTGCGCGTGATCCGTACAACGCGTCCCAAATATGCCTGCCGGAGCTGTGAGACTGTGGTACAGGCGCCAGCTCCCGAGCGGGTGATCGCCGGTGGCCTGGCGACGCCAGCGCTGCTGGCGCAGGTGCTGGTCAGCAAATACTGCGATCACACGCCGCTTTATCGGCAGTCGCAGATCTTTGCCCGCCACGGCGTCGATCTCCCGCGTTCGACGCTCGTCGGATGGGTCGGCGGCGCCTGCTGGTGGCTCGAGGCGCTGCATGATCGGTTGGCAAAAAACGTGTTTGCCTCCGACCATCTGTTTGCCGACGACACGCCGGTCCCTGTGCTCGATCCCGGTCGCGGACGTACGAAGACCGGACGTCTCTGGGTTTATGCCCGCGAGCAACGCGGCTGGAGTGGACCGGAGCCGCCCGCGGCAGTCTTTGTGTACGCACCTGACCGCAAGGCTGAGCGTCCGGCTTCACATCTCGAACACTTCAGGGGCGTTTTGCACGTGGCTATGCCGGCTTCGAATCCTTGGCAAGCAAGGGCGACGTCGTGCTCGCCGCATGCTGGAGTCATGCACGGCGCAAGTTCTACGAGGTGGCGCAGGCAACCAACGCGCCGATCGCGACCGAAGCACTCGGCCGGATCGCCAAACTCTATGCCATTGAAGCCGACGTTCGCGGTCAATCCCCGGGGCACAGGCTCGCGGCTCGCCGCAATCGCGCCAAGCTCGTCGTCGAGGCGATGCGGCTCTGGTTCGAAGAGCAGCTTCCTGTTGTACCAGGCCGCAGCACGATTGCCGAAGCGATCCGCTACACACTCTCGCGCTGGGACGCTCTGACGCGCTTCCTGCATGATGGCCGCATCGAACTCGATACCAACCCGGTTGAACGCGCAATCAGGCCTGTTGCACTCGGCAGAAAAAATCATCTTTTCGCCGGCAGCGATGGCGGCGGCCATCGATGGGCTGTTCTCTGTTCGCTAATTGAAAGCTGCAAGCTCAACGACGTCGAGCCGTACGCCTACCTGCATGATGTGCTCATCCGCATGGTCGACGGGCACCCGATCAACCGTCTCGACGAATTGCTGCCTTGGGCATGGAAAGCCGGAAATCCTGTCAAGAGCTGACGGAGGTGCAGAACTCGGACGCTTACAATCGGTCGGAGTCTCTGCGCGTCCCTATGCTCAAAACGGTCAACGATCATCTCGGCTAGGAAGCTCGTTTAGTTACCAATTGGCCTCTTTGTTCCCACGGTCCGGCATTCAGTACTGCGCTCGCTACTTTCCCACTCGAATCCGTTACGAAGGTGATCCGCGTGTGGTTCCCGTTGTCGACATAAAATTCGCTGCCGGATATTGCTTTCAAGCGGACAGGTTTGCCCTTCTCAAAATCTAAGATCGGCCAAGGTCCGGTCGCCTCTGCAACTAAATTCCCGGCGTCTATCTTGACCTGCAACTCGACACCGGGAACGTAGATGGGCGCCCGCGTAACAGCGATCTCTATCGGAGCATCCTGTGCGCGAGAGATTTTCAGCCGAGTTTGCGAATTGACCGGACCTCGCAATCTGGCGATGACTTGGGTCAACGTAAGACCTGTGACCGGAACGCCGTCAATTTCCGTGATGATATCACCCGACTTCAATCCAGCTTCAGCCGAGGGCGAATTATCGAGAGGCCGACGAACTCGCGCGCCGCTACTTGTCACTTCGATGTCAGCGCCGATCCCGGAAAAGTCGTTGGTAGGACTCATCTGGTCCCGCGAGCTCGATGACTGCCCGAAATCGTATTTGCCGACGAGTTCATCGAGCGCGACTTGATCGATCGCCGCGGTTGCTGATATCGGCACGCCCCGGTCGGGAACCAGGAAGGCTCCGTAGGTCAGATTGCGAAACGGAGGGGTGAAACGGCCGAAGTCGGTTGCAACTTGGATGAGTTGTATGGCGATCAGCTGCTCCGCCGGATCGACCCAGAAATAGGTTCCCCAGACACCGCTCCAGCTGAAGCTGCCGACCGATCCGGGCACCCAGCTCGAGGCCGCATCGCTGCGGATCCCGAAGCCGAGCCCGAAGGTCGCGCTGCCCCGCGGCCCCATGTCGCCGCTGGCGAAATGGATGTCGGGCGGCAGCGAATTCGTAATCATCCGGCGGACGGTTGCGGGCGAAAGGATGCGCACCCCGTCGAGCTCACCGCCGTTGAGCAGCATCTGGCAGAACCGCAGATAGTCCGCGGCTGTCGACACCAGCCCGCCGCCGCCCGAGAACAGTGTGGTCGGTTTGCTGACGTCCCTATCAGGAAGAATCGCCGCGCCAACCGGCGGGTCGATGAGGCGGGCGAGCTTCTCCGGCGGCACCCAGAAGCCGGTATTGACCATGCCGAGCGGTTTGAACAGGCGGCTGTCGAGAAACTGGTCCAGCGGTCGGCCTGAAGCGACCTCGATGACCCGTCCCAGAACGTCGGCGCTGTGGCCATATTCCCAGACCTCGCCCGGCTGATGGGCGAGCGGAAGCCGCGCCAAGCGGGACACGAAGTCCTTCAACGTGCCGTCGCGTGCCAAGCCTTTAACGTACAGCCCGCTCTCGCGGTAGAGTTTGTGCACGGCCGTATTGCCGTGGTCGAAGTAGACGAGGCCGGATGTGTGGCGCAGCAGGTCCTCGACGGTCATCGGGCGCTTCTGCAGCTCAAGCGCGAGCCTGCTCTGTCCGCTCGCCGGATCGATCGCCTCGACACCGACCATCATGTCCTTGAGCTCGGGAAGATACTGGTGGACTGGAGCGGCAAGATCGAGCTTTCCCTCCTCGACCAGCATCATGGCGGCCACGCTGGTGACTGGCTTGGTCATCGAGGCGATCCAGAAGATTGCGTCGGCCCGCAGCGGGATCGTCTTGGCACGGTCACGAAAGCCGACGGCTCGTAGATACGCGACCCTGCCGTTCCGGGCGATCGCCGCAACTGCGCCCGAGAAGGCGCCGGCGTCGATCTGCGCCTGCTGCCAGGCAGCTATCCGCGCCAGCCGCGACGACGAGAAACCGAGCGCTTCCGGATCGTTCACCGGTGCAGTGTCGTAGGCGCGGGCTGCGGTGGCCAGGCAGAGCATTAACAGTGTTGCGATAGGGCGATGCAGGCGCTTCATCGGGCGTCCTTTTCTGGCTTGGCGAGAGCGGCGGCGCAAAAGGTAAACGTCATCGGGCCACTCGGAAAGCGGCTATCCGCGTCAGGTGCGCCAAAATGCGCAACTTTGTCGACGCGGAAGGTCGACCCACAAGGCGGCGAGAGGAGCGACGAGCGCGCAGAGGACGTGCGTCCTCCGCCCTTCCTTGGGCGGCGCGACCACGTCGCGTAGTGCAAAATCGAGGGGCCGCGCAGACTTGCCGATTGGAGCGCGCCGGGCCGCAGTATCATAGCGCCACGGCGAAACAATAGTGCCCATCTTCATCGGCCGTGGCGCGCCACTGCACGATATTCCCGTCGCAGGGTTCGCCGGGAGGGCCTTTACGTCGCCCGGGGCCTTCTGCCGCATTCCACAGCCACCCGGGGAATCCCCATTTTCAAAGCTCTTCTTTCGGTGAGTGCCGGGCCAGCAAAGCGTCCAACACGTCAGGGCGACAGCGGAAGCTGGTATTCCTCAAACGTTCGACCGCATCGTCAAGCCGGATCAAACCGCGGCTGGCCGCGAGGTCGAGGATGCCCAGTGTCCCCGTCACGGCGAAGCCTTTGCGCCGGGCAGCATTCACGCCATCACGGTCATCGATGAGCAACAGCTCAGCCCCTATTCGAATCGCGAGCTGGATCGCAGCTCGTTCGCCATCGTCCAGGTGCAAAAGCGTGGGTTCGTCACTGTCGCGACCCGCCGGCGCGATCTCGACCCACGAGGGTGGCTCCGCGATCCAGCGGCGTACGCTCTCTGGAGCCTCACTGTGCTGCAATTCGTCCCGCACGATTTGTGGCACGAATACCTTCTCAAACAGGGCGGGTAGAATTTCGACTTGCTCGATCAATACAAGGTAGTTCAGCGGACTGGTATCGGCAACGACGAGCCGCATGGTCTTCAGAACCCAAGACGCCGAAGGTCATTCCTGTCGTGATCCAGGTCGTCGAGCGTGTACGGGGTGAAGAGGCCATGGGCCTTGAGGAAAGCGTCCAACGCTGGTCGTGTCCCGAAGCCGAGCAAACGACGCAATTCCGCTTGCGTGAGGCGCCCCAGTCGGAACTCTTCGACCACGAGTGCTTCCAGCACGCGGCGCGGCAACTCGCCCGAAGCTCCAAGCCGGGTCGCGAGATCGTCGGGAATATGAATGGTTACGTCCATGGCCGCATCTTACGCGGTCACCAGCGGGCAGTCAAAAGGTGCAGCGGTCGCGGCCAAAACGGCGCGCGAACGCGTACAACGCGAAACTAACGCGCATCGCATCATAGCGCCACGGCGAAGCAATAGTGCCCATCTTCGTCGGCCGCGGCGCGCCACTCTACGCGAAAACACGCTTCGACGGCCCGATCTGCGCCAGGCTTCGCGCATCTGCTCCACGCTTTTCGCGGCTGTTGCGCGGGGCTGTTATTCGCCGTGCTCGTCCGTTGGAAATGGCAAGTGACGCTGTAAGTCCATCTGGTTGTGCAGGATACGACCGATTTCAATGATCCGCCCTTTGACAATCCGATATAACAGGAAGTGCCGGGCGTGCCGGGCAGCATGGAGCGTGCGAAGGCCCGGCACAATCTCGTCGCGCGCCTTCGATGCGGCTACATCGGGACCGTTCGCAAGTTCGCCGATCGCCCGAACGAGTGTGTCCCGATAGATCCGTGACTGGCGCGCGCCAAAATTCTCGGTTTTCCACTTGAGGATGTTTGCGAAATCGAGCTCTGCGAATGCGCCGAGGCGAACGCGCCACTTTTGCTCGATCATAAGATCGTCATTCGCCTGCGCGTGAAATGACCTTTTCGGAGAAACCATTCAGATAAGCTTGGAGATCGTCGATGCTGTCGAATTCCTTGAACTCGCCTCGATCCAATGCGCCGAAGCCGACACCCGCCGCCTCCCGCAAAACCTCCAGCTTGGCGGCGTCCTCGGCCGCGCGCTGCTCCACCAGGCGCAAGCCCTCACGAAGGACCTCGCTCGCATTCTGGTAACGGCCGGAGCCGACCGAGCCTCAATGACTTTCTCTTGATGTTCCGTCAGCACAACGTTTCGAGTCGGCATCGGTGACACCCGCAGCACCATTGAAAGGATCATATTACCTAAGATGGCATATTATGCCACAGCCGGTTTGGCCTCGCTTCGCAAGACTGGCGTGGGCGTAGCCGAAACGGTGATTGCAGCGAACCCGCGTTGCCCACATCGTGCTTTCGGACGCATCATCATAGCGCCGCGGCGAACGAATAGTGCCCATCTTCATCGGCCATGGCGCGCCAATAAAATCAAATGCTTACGGCAAGACGTCGTTTGAACCGAGGAAATCAAAGCGGTTTTTCAAACGGTTTTCGCTGTGCGAGAAATTGCGGATAGCCAGCTGCTTCGCTTGCTCGGGTATCCGAAGGCTTCAGACATTTCGTCTCCTCCATGCCTGCTCCGGTTGCTTCCGGCTCGAGCGGTCGCCGGGTGGGACTTCGACCCACGGGAAAAGCGCCGCCTTCAGCCCCGTTAGCCCATCAATCACTCGCTAAATCGTCGATCCATTCAAGGGCTCGAAGGACCTCGACATAGCCTCTAAAGTCGTTTTCTCCCGAAGCAACACCGAAAAAATGGCGGCTCTTCTCGTCTCTCATGGCGCGCCTGATGCGCTTTGCAAAAAGAGCAAGCTGGTCTTTCGGTGGCTGCTCGCTCGGCCTTCTTTTGTAGCTGGATCGTCTGATTTGCGAACGCCGTTCACCAACGAGTTGCTTTTCTGCTTCCGACCGCGTGTCTCTGCCGGACCTCCTATCTCTGGTTACGCGCTTCTCTGCTTCCAATCCAAGGGGCTGTTCCGGCGTAACATAACTTTGAGTGCTCCGACATTTGGGGCACTCGAAAACATCATGGACAAAACCGGGCTTCTCTATTTCCTTGCAAGAGACCCGCATTTTCGCATTGCATCCAATGCAGAGAGGGTCGTTTTTAGATGGCTCGATCATGCCGGGCTTCATGACGCGGTAGCGGGCCGCGATCCTAATTTCGTTCACTCGCGTAACTCCCAAAAAAACCATGCGCGTGACATAATATGACAGTTATAATTTAAGTGTTTCTAAAGCGCCGGCAGAGAGACTTTCGGATCGGTGCTGCGTTTGATTAGACCGCCCCGGTTAGGGACTCTTTCATTTAACAATGCGTGATGTTGCTTATTGCCACTTTCGGACTCGCCGAACCTTCTGGCGAACGTTGGCATCAGGGGAAATGCGGAAGTAACCCTGCGATCGCCAAACCGGCGCGTTTGGCGGTCCATCTCCGATGCTCGCCGCGCCCGGTTTCGGCTGCGCCGGCTATCGAGATCGTGGGAGTACTTGAGAGAGCCTGGACAATCGAAGTTTGCAGCTGAAGGATCCGCACTCGCAGCAACGAGACAAGACGTTTCGAGTCGTGATGAAGGCGAGAATTGGAGCGCAAAGACCTTAACAATCCCTTTCAAATCGAGCGTCGAGGAAAGCTCTTCAAATCAACGGCGCCGGCGTATTTAAAGTTTAAGCGCGATTAGCCCCGCTTCTTTTGCGTTCCCCTCCGTCCATTCGGGACGTCAAAGTAGCTTCGCCCGATCGCCGCACCGCATACTTTGGTAACCAAAGACATTTACCCTGATCAGACCGATGCGTACCTAGTCCGGCATCGTAAGGTAACGATGGCCATTCGATGTCACATGGGTCCGAGGAAGGCGAAAACTATTGGCCGGGTTATGTCGATGCGTTGACATCGATGGTCCAGGTGCTGGCGTTCGTCATGATCATGCTGGCAATGGCTGTATTTGTAATATCGCAGAGCGTCTCGAAGCACGCCGTCGTAGCTATCGCAAAGGCGATCAACGCCGACGCGACGCCAAACGCCGATATCAAGCAGCTGACGCAGGCAATAATGGATAAGCTTGAAAAACTGCAATCTGCGGCTCCGGTCAGCGAGACGAATAAACCTTCAGAGCCTTCCTCCGAAGCCAAGTCAGTCGCTCCAACGGATATTGCAAGTGATTCCCGATCGGAAAAAATCGTGGAAATGCGAATCAGCGGCGCACGACCTCGCAACGATCAAGCGCCTGTCCAAATACCGCCGGATGCGGCTCGCCTAACCGTGGGTTTTGAAGCGCGCAGTTCCAAAATAGAACAGGAACGCGCGCAGTCCCTGGCGAAGTTCATTGAAGAGAACAAGGTCGTTGAGCGCACCCAAACCGTAATAATCAATGCCTATGCCTATTCGGGCGACGGCGCTCTCTCGGAAGCCCGGCGTCTCGCTTACTATCGAGCCATGGTGGCCCGCAAGCAATTGGTTGACCAGAAAGTGCGAGCAGACAGCATTCGCATCAATGTCAATGACACAGCAGACCAGGACAAGGGCTCGACCGTCGAAATGATTGTCACCGGTAATGGCGCCCACTAGTTGAGGAGCGCGAGGAAGCCTGCGGGCTTCCACGAAAGGACACGCTTGTGGAAAAGCAGATAGCGCATATTCGCTACAAGATGATCGGGCTGGTCGTCCTCATCGGACTGGGCAGCGCATGGCAATGGGACTTCATATCCGAAGGCGTCATGGCCCATGTCTACACCACGGGCTCGATTCTAAGCGCGTTCGCGTTTGCGATTATCATGGCCTTCATCTTCGTCTTCAAGTTGAAGAATGAAGTTGTCGCGTTCAATGCCCTCAAAGAGATGTGGGACGACATACGGATAGGTCCCAATGAACAGGACCGGGACCCGCTTTGGCGCCATTATCGCTGTTCAAGACCGGGAAGGCTGTTCAAAAGACCCCGCCTGCTCGGCCACGCCTACGACCTCGTCACCGAAGAGCTGGCGCGAACGAAGAAGATTCGCATTTCCATCGAAACGATGAACACGCTGGTTCACAAAATCAGCCAGACGATCGATGACGAGAAGTCGCTGCTGGGCTACATGTCCGGCCTTCTGGTTTTCATGGGGCTGATCGGCACATTCATCGGCCTGTTGCACATGGTCGGATCGATGGGGGGCATCATCGGGACACTTGCGAGTTCGACTGGCGACTCCGCCGGGCCCGATGCATTTCAGAAGCTGCTTGGCGCATTGCAGGAGCCGCTGAAGGGGATGGCCGCCGGTTTCGCCGCGTCGCTGTTTGGATTGTTCAGTTCGCTCGTCGTTGGCCTGCTCGGTCGTATGGCCGGCCAGGCTGCCGGCGTGTTGAAGGGCGAGTTCGAATCGTGGCTGGCGGGCATCGTTTCGATCGGCGACGAAGAAAACTCCGATCGCGACGCGCCCGATCGGAGCAAGGCGCCGGGAGCTTCATCCGATGCGTCTCTGATCCAGACGGTCGGCGGCATACTTGCGGATTACGCCAGGGTGGCCGGAAGTTTTGATTGCGCCGTCCGATTGCTGAACGACATTCAGGCGAGCCAACAGCAGCAGGGCAGGTTGATGGAAACCGTCGCACAAAGCCTGTCGCGTGTCGGCACCGGTCTGGAGAATCTCACGGATGGCGTCTCGAGAACCGTCACGACGGAATTGCAGGCCACGCGCGCCATGGTCCGGGAAATGGAACGCTCCCATTCGGCGAGCATTCGTCTGCTGGCCAACAATCACGCTCAAACCGCTGTTCAGATAGCAGCGGCGATCGAACAAAATGCGGCGATCGCCGAGCGCATGCCGTTGCAGGTCAGCGCCAATATCGAAGCGAAAATCGGCGATGCGGTCAGGGAAGCGGTGCGGCCGATGGGTTTGACGGTCGCTGAACAGATGCAAAGGCTCGAGGGGGCGTTCGTGCAGCTCTCAAACGAGCATTCCGAAAACGGGCCGGAAATGTTGCGCGCGCGCGATGCCGCGGTGTCCTCCAACGAGGCCAACCTGTCGATGAGAGCTTTGGAAGGCAGGGTTTCCGAGGGGTTCGATCGCCTGGACCAAAACGTCGGAGCTGCTTTTTCGGCGTATTCAGGCGTTTTGAAGTTGGCCGTCGCCGCGCTTGATAGAGCCGACCAGAACGCGAATGACGTTTCCGAGCGTACAACCGAGTTCGCTCCGCGCGGAGCGGAAAAAGTGGCAGGCTAGACAAGTGCTGTCACACCGGCCTGTCTGGTGATCGGGATATACGAAAGAAAATCCGAATGAAAAACGCAACCACTGAGAATTCGAGCAACTTCGGCCGCCTTGCTCTTCCAAAATCACTTGGGATCAAGAAGAAAGGCTTTTCAAGGCGTCACAGCCGCCATGACTGTGTTGTTATCGGCGTCATGAAGGTGATCGATATCGGCGCCGAGTTTGACGGAGCGCTGCTCGAATTATCCTGTGGTGGATGCACCTTCCGGCAGGCAAGCATGTTCGTGCTGGACCGGCTAAACGAATCGGTGCTCATCCACACCGAATTCTTCGAAGCGGAGGGTCGTATCCGAGCGGTGCGCCCGGAAGGCTATGGTGTTCAGTTCTTCACTGAAGTCGATGAAGCCGTGATCAATCGGATAGTTGAAGAGTACGGTTTCAAGGTCTCGGATTCGTTTCTTGCGAAACGAAATTGATGGGTGAATACAGCGCGTTAGTTTCTGCCGCCGGTGTCATGAGCAAAGCGCCGGGTACGCAAGCTCGCCGCGGGTATCGGAGAAGTCTGCCTCGTATACGCGTACCGGCTTGCAGACAGTTTTGTTGGCGTATCGAACTTTTATGATTGCTCCGAGCAATCGTTTGGTCGTGCCGCAGAGCGTCAACGATCTATTTGTTGGTTTCGCGCGCCCAAGCAGTCGAACGCGATCGTTGCGCGCAACAGCTCTCGGTTTTGTTGTCTATCAGCGCCACATGACATTCCCACCTATGTCCTGGGTTTGACCGTCAAGCGTGGCGGGAATGAAATATTGCAGCGGCGGCCGGCGGGGCCCTGCAATGCACCGGATTTATACGGGCCACGCCGTAACCAGCGATTAACGATAATGAAGTATTAACAGCACTGTAGCGTCCGAGTTGTTGCTTACAGCACTGTGAAGCATGAGTGTATTTAAAGAGATTTCTTCGCGGATTGCTCGCGAAATTGATAAGCGCGAGCTTCAAGCTCGCGTTTCCCGTTCCGGGACGGCGAAGGTCCGCATCGAGTTGTCGCGGACATGTCTCCGCACGGGCCGTGTTTTAATTGCCTTTGGGCTGGCATTTGCGCTCGCTGGATGCGTCACGACGTCATTTGTGCCATCCAGCCCGTTTTTTTCCGCAGTCGCAAGTATCAGCCCGTTTTCAGCGAATGCGGGCAACAATACTGCGGCGGCGAATGCTTCGCCATCGGTGTTGAACGCCAATGCCGCGGCGACTGACAACATTACGACCAGCGCGATCCCCCCGTCGACCGCCGTTCCAGGCCCGAGCCAGCAATCCGCCGCACAAAATGTTTCGGCCGGTGCCGCCGGCAACACGCCGGTTGGACCGACAGTAAACCGCAATGGGGTGTATCCGCAGATCGCCAGCGCATCTTCGAGTTTGGCGGGATCCTTCTCTTCCAAGCTGCCGACGCCAATTTCAGGTGAGCGCGGTGTGTCACCATCCGGAGCGCGCGTCGAAGGGAAAGGAGTATCGCTCAATGACGCTGTAACTGCTGCAGTTCTGGGCCATCCCCTGATGGGAGCGCAGGCAGCTAAAGTGACAGGATCGCTCGCCGACGTCAGGACGGCCCTGGGAGCGACCAAACCTCAACTGCAGGTATATGCAGGCTCTGGCGGATCATATCTCGGCTCCTATTCAAATTCTCCGAGCCAATTCGGCGCGGTAGCTGTTCCGGGCAGCTCTCGTTCCGATGCCGGGTTCACGCTGCGGCAGCTTGTCTACGACTTTGGCGCGGCCAGGGCTGACATTGCCCGCAGCAAATCGCTGGTCGATGCCGAGCGTTTGCGCCTTGCGGACCAGGCCGAAGATATCGCACTTCGAACCGTCAATGCGTACTTGAACCTGCTTGAGCAAGGTGAGCTGATCGCCCTGATCGACAAGGTCGTCGCTGACAACAACAGCTTCGCTAACCTTGTCAAGCAGAGCGAGCGGCAAGGAAACGGAACCGTGGCCGATGTCAACCGGATCAAGTCAAAGGTAATTGAAGTCGAAGCGCTTCGAACCGACATCACGACGTCCTACACCACTGCGCAAGACGAATTCTTTCGGCTCACCAAGCTGGACTCGGGCAGGGTTCGCCGCCCGACCTCCATCCTGTCCCAGGTGCCGGGTTCGTTCGAAGTCGCGTTCGAGGCCGCCCAACAATATAATCCGCTGCTCCTTGCGTTGAATGCTGCCGGAACGTCGATGGATCATCAGCTCGCCTCACAGCAGGCCCAACGATTGCCGCGAGTCGATCTGCAAGGCGACGGACTTGTAAAACACTATGTTGGAAGTCCTGCAGCCAGTCAGGGCATTGTCGACTCGCGCTTGATGCTGATGGTCTCATACAAGCTGCTGGATGGCGGCGTGATAGCTTCACAGGCAGATCGTATCCGGGAAGACAGGAAGGCCAACGACTTCAAGACGCTCGATGAAAGAGAGAGTATTGAGCTCAATTTGCGGCGTTTCTATCAGGCTCTTTCGGCCAATCGCATCAAGGAAAGCGCCGCGATTCAGGGAACCTCGACCGCGCAGCAGGCGAGCTCGCTCTACATGGAGCAGTTCAAGGCCGGCAAGAGGACGGTTTTCGAAGTGCTCGACAGCCGGATGGTCGTATTTACCATGCAGAAGAATGCCGTGAATGGACGCTACGAGCAGCTGCGCGCAGCCTACGGGATTCTACGCAACATGGGTCGTTTGGTTGAGACCGCCATTCGCGCCTAGCCGGAGTCCTCCACGAAATCGATCCTCGATCACGGCGCGACTCGTCAACTATTTACGACTCCACGGATCGACCCTGAATTCAGCGGTAAGTATTCGTTAATAGCAATCCTTGCGCACGTCGCGACCGAACTTTTCCGGCACGGCTAATTGATAGTTAACGAAACAGGGTGATGATAGCCACAAAGTTTTGTTGTGATTTTTCCAAAGTTTAGTTGGTGGCGGTGATAGTGTTACAATGGATGTTACCGACACCAAGCCGAACGGGGCTAAAACCGAAGCGTTGGCGCAAGCGCCGAATGACGCGAAATCTACAGCCGTCGCGCTCGCGCCGGCAATAGAGAGCGTCGTTACGTCGGTTCACCGTCCGTCGCCGGGCGCGATCAACGTTGTCGAGGTACCGCCCGGGGCGCATCTCAAGCTCGACTTTGCGACGACCGACGCAAAGTTTGCTGTCCTCGACGTCGATCTTGTCCTGCTGTTTCCCGATGGCGCAAAGATCATTCTCCCGGGTTACGCCTTTAACCTGGTTGGGGTCGATAGCGCGGACGCGACTTTTTCCGACAAAACCCTCACGCCGCAACAGCTCCTTGCGTCCGTTGACGATCTCCATCTGCTTAACGACAATAGCTCGCCGATCCTGGGCACCAGCGCGAATGCGCAGCAGAATCAAAACGCGGGCAAGGATCAAGGCGAAGCCAAGGATGCGGCCGCCGATGATGCCGCGCCCTCGCCTCCGCCACAACCTGCCGCTCCCAGCGCGCGGTATACCGGTGTTGCCGACTTCGACAAACCGCCGGAGCCGCCGGCCGATCGTTCCCTGAAGAAGTTGCCTGACGACGCGATCCCGGCTTCCTCCGGCTCTCCGCCAGGATCGCATCATACGACCGACGTCGTCGCCACCGCGGCTCCGACGGGGACGACCACTACCGATCCCGGCATAGGCGGCGGCACAGGCAACGTTAGCGCGGCGCATCTCGACGTCGTTTTGCTGGGCGTTTCCGGCGACCAGGCGACGACGTTGCCATCGGGCGGCGTCCAGATCCTCGGCGCGGCATCTGAAATCCCGGCAACGACCGATCCGGCGTTTTCGGTTCAGCAGCAGATGCGAACGATTGTCGGCACCGCTGCCGCCGACATCATCTATGCAGACAATCCCAATCGCATGCCGTCGGGGACGACCGAGCGGTTGATCGATGTTCGAGTGACGTTTCCGGACGCCGGCGTGGTCGCGAAAACCGCGACCATCACCAATCTTCCTGCGGGCTATGCGATCAACAACGGTACCCAGAGCGGCTCGAATTGGATCGTAGCGCTGGATCCCACCGATCCGAGCCATCTGCAACTAGAGCTCCGTTATGTGCTGCCGACGGCCGCCACGCACCCGGATGCAAATGGGTTCCTGGGAAGTTTCAATCTCAATATTCTGTTCGGCGCGACGGATGGCAGCGGTGCGACGCGTTTCTATTCGGGCAGCCAGACATTTGTTATCCGCGATATCACCGACGCAGCTGATGTCACGATTGCTTCGGCGGATGGTAAATCCGTGATCTATGCGCTCAACGCCACGCCTCCCGGAGCAAATATTTCGGCCGGTGGCGGCGACGATCTGGTCTATGCGGGTCCGGGGCATGACACACTGGACGGTGGGGCTGGCAACAATACGCTTTCCTACAAGTATTCGAACGACGCGGTCATCGTTGATCTGTCGGCGGGAACCGGCAGCGGCGGCTATGCCGCCGGGGATACGATCCAGAATTTTACCAACATCGAGGGCTCGCGTTTCGCGGACAGGCTGACGGGTACCGCTGGCGACAACACGTTCCTTGGCAGCGGCGGCGGCGACACCATCATCGGCAATGGCGGCGTCGATACCGTCGATTACAGCAGCTCCACGGTCGGCGTTAATGTCAATTTGACCACCGGCGTGGGGTCGGGCGGCCTTGCCAACGGCGATACGCTGATCGGCATCAGCAATCTGACCGGTTCAGCGACTGGAAACAACACCCTCATCGGCAACAGCGGTGCGAACGTCCTGACTGGCGGCGCGGGCAATGACATGATCGATGGTGCCGGGGGAGCGGACACCATTATCGCCGGCGCAGGCGATGACACCGTCGTCTATCGCGGTGGCGAAATCTCGATCGACGGCGGAACGGGCGCCAACACCCTCGCATTGGGTACGGCTGTTACCGTCAACCTCGCCAACGCGGATCAAACCGTGGGTGACACCGTCAACGTCGCCAATTTTCAGAACGTCGACGCCTCCGCGCTGACGACCGGCGTTTCGATCACCGGCTCGTCGGGAGTGAACGTCATAACCGGCGGTTCCGGTGCCGACACCATCGATGGCGGCGGCGGCGCCGACGTGATCAACGGCGGCGCCGGCAACGATCAGATCATCTATCATGGCACCGAAGCGAGCATCAACGGCGGTGCCGATACCAACACGCTGGTGATGCTGGCGCAAGCCAATGTCAACCTCGGCAACGCCGATCAGACCAGCGGCGATACCACCAGCGTCTCGAATTTCCAGAATGTTGATGCATCGCAACTCTCCTCGGCGCAATCGATCTCGATCATCGGCTCGGCCGGTGTCAATATCCTGACGGGCGGTGCCGGCAACGACACCATCGACGGCGGCGGCGGCGCCGACATCATCTCCGGCGGCGCTGGTGACGACTCGATCGCCTATCGCGGAACCGAAAGCACGATCGACGGCGGCACCGGGATCAATACCCTCGTCCTCGACGTTGTGGCCACGGTCAATCTCGGCAATGCCGACCAGACCAGCGGCGACGGGACAGCCGTCAGTAACTTCCTCAACGTCAACGCGTCGGCATTGACCGTCGGCGCCGATATCACCGGCTCGGCCGCCGCCAATACGATCACCGGCGGCGCGGGGGACGACGTCATCGATGGCGGTGGCGGAGCCGACGTCATTGCCGCCGGCGCTGGAAACGATGCCGTCACCTATCGCGGCACCGAAACCTCGATCGACGGCGGCAGCGGATCGGACACCCTGGTGCTCGCTGCATCCGGTGGCATCACCACGGTCGATTTCGCGGTGGCGGCGAGCGCCGATCAGACCATCGGCGACGCCGTCAATGTAACGCGCTTCGAGAACCTCGATGCGAGCGCCTTGGCGACCTCTTTGAATGTGATCGGCTCGACAACGGCGAATACCATCGTGACCGGCGCCGGCAACGATACGGTCGACGGCGGTGGCGGGGCTGACGTCATCAGCACGGGAGCCGGCAACGATACCGTTGCCTATCACGGTACCGAATCCTCGATCGATGGCGGCACCGGGTCCAACACCCTGGCGTTGCTCGACGCGACCGACATCAATCTCACCCACGTCGACCAGTCGGTCGGCGATTCCGTCCTGGTCTCGAACTTCCAGAACGTGGATGCGAGCGCTCTGGGCGCGGGGCAAGACGTTTCCATTATCGGGTCCGCCGGCGCCAACATTCTGACCGGCGGAGCCGGTGCAGACACCATCAACGGCAGCGGAGGCGCCGACGTCGTCAGTGCCGGCGCCGGCGACGACAACGTATCGTATTGGGGAACCGAAATCTCGATCGACGGCGGTACCGGCAACAACACGCTGCTGTTGCGGGCGGCGGCGGTCGTCAATCTTGCCAACGCCGATCAGACCACGGGCGACTCGACGTCCGTTGCCAACTTCCAGAATGTCGATGGCTCGTTGCTGACGACGGGCTCAACCATTACCGGATCGGCCGGCGCCAACATCATCACCGGCGGTGCGGGAAATGACGCCATCGATGGTGGCGGCGGCGCCGATATCATTGCCGCAGGCGCCGGCAACGACACGGTGTTCGTTCACGGCAATGAAGTGTCCATCGATGGTGGCGTGGGCAACGACACCCTGGTGCTCCCGACCTCCAGCAGCGTCACGGCGGTCAACTTCGCGGTCGCGGCCGGCCTTGACCAAACGGCGGGCGATACCGCGACGGTCACGAATTTCGAAAGCCTTGACGCCAGCGCAATGACGACAGCGCTCACCGTCACCGGTTCGCTGCTGGCCAATACCATCACGACGGGGTCGGGCAACGACATCATCCACGGTGGCGGTGGCGGCGACATTATCAGTGCCGGCGCCGGCAACGATGCGGTCGATTATTGGGACACGGAAACCTCGATCGACGGCGGAACCGGCGTCAACACGCTGGTGCTGCGGGCATCTGCGACCGTCGATCTCACTGCGGCGGATCAAACGACGGGAGATTCAACCGCCGTCTCGAATTTCAGCAACGTCGATGCGAGTGCGGTTTCGACCGACGTCTCGGTCTTGGGCACCGCGGGTGCGAACACCATTACCGGCGGTGCGGGCGCGGATACCATCGACGGTGGCGGCGGTGCCGACATCATCAGCGCCGGCGCCGGCAACGATACGGTCACCCTGCACGGCAACGAAAGTTCAGTCGACGGCGGCGCCGGATCCGATACGCTGGTCCTCACTGTCGGCACCAGCGTCACCGCGGTCAACTTTGCGGTGGCGCCGGGCGCCGACCAGACCACGGGCGATGCTGCCAGCGTCGCGAACTTCGAGAACCTGGATGCCAGCGCGGTAACGACGGCGCTGGCGGTCACCGGCTCGTCCGCCGCCAACGGCATCACGACAGGCGCGGGCAACGACAGCATCGACGGCGGCGGCGGTGCCGACGTCATCAATGCCGGAGCGGGTAACGATACGGTCACCTATCACGGCACCGAAGCTTCAATCGATGCCGGAACCGGCACCAATACGCTGGTCCTGCAGGCTGTAACCGATCTCAATCTGGGACATGTGGACCAGACCGTCGGCGACGCCACGACGGTGATGAATTTCCAGAATGTCGACGCCAGCGCGCTTGGTGCGGCGCAGGGCGTCAACATCATCGGCAGTTCGGTGGCCAATACCATCGTCGGCGGCGATGGCAATGATACGATCGACGGTGCCGGTGGGGCGGACATCATTCACGCGGGCGCCGGCGACGACATTGTCGACTACCGCGGCACCGAATCGCTGCTCGACGGTGGCAGCGGCAGCAATACGCTGCAGCTCGAAGCGATGGCGACCGTCGATCTCGCCAACATCGACCAGACCACCGGCGATACCGTCAATGTTACGGGCTTTTCGAACGTCGACGCAAGCGCGCTCGGTCCCGCGCAGGGCGTATCGATCACCGGCGCCGCTTCCGCCAACACTCTCACCGGGGGCGCGGGCAACGACATCATCGACGGCGCGGGCGGTGCGGATGTCATCAACGCCGGATCCGGCAATGACAGCGTGCATTATTATGGCACGGAGGTCCTGATCGACGGCGGCTTCGGCACCAACACGTTGATTCTCGATAACCCGGGTGGCGTGACCCGCGTCGATCTGAGCGTAGCGCCAGGTGCGGACCAAACGATCGGTGACAGCGTCACTGTCGCCGATTTCCAGAATATCAACGCCAGTATCCTGACGACGGGGATAGCGGTCACCGGTTCGTCCTCGGCCAACACGATCACGACCGGTTCCGGCAACGACACCATCGACGGCGGCGGCGGATCCGACACCATCAACGCCGGCGCCGGCGACGATACGGTTTCCTATTACAATTCGGAAGTCTCGATCGACGGCGGCACTGGAACCAACACACTGGTGCTGCGTGCCGCGGCTGTCGTCAATCTGGCCAACGCGGACCAGACAACGGGTGATGCGACGGCCGTTTCCAACTTCCAGAATGTCGATGCCTCCGCGCTCGCGGTGGGCGCGACCATTACCGGATCCGCAGCGGCCAATGTCATCACCGGCGGCGCGGGCAACGATATCATCGACGGCGGGGGCGGCGCCGATGTGATCAATGCGGGAGGTGGCGACGATTCGGTGACGGTTCACGGCACCGAGACCTCGATCGATGGCGGCACCGGCTCCGACACGCTGGTATTGGCGGCCTCGAGCAGCGTTACCGCCGTCAACTTTGCGCTCGCGGCCGGCGTCGACCAGACCACGGGCGACACCGTCAACGTCATCGGTTTCGAAAATCTCGACGCCAGTGCGATGACGACGGCACTTGCCGTCACCGGCTCGGCTGGAGCCAATGCGATCGCCACCGGTTCGGGCAATGACGTCATCCACGGCGGGGGCGGCTCGGATATCATCAACGCCGGCGCTGGAAATGACAGCGTCGACTATTGGGGTACCGAAGTCTCGATCGACGGCGGAAGCGGCAACAATACGCTGGTGGTGCGCGCGTCGGCCACGATCAATCTGGCAGCGGCCGATCAATCTGCGGGCGATCTCGCTACCGTCACCAACTTCCAGAACGTTGACGCATCCGGCCTGACCACGACACAATTGCTGTCTGTTGTCGGTACCTCCGGCACCAACATCATCGCCGGCGGCGCCGGGGCGGATGTCATCGACGGCGGGGGCGGCGCCGACGTCATCAGTGCCGGTGCGGGCAACGACACGGTGGTCTTCTATGGCACCGAGGCTTCGGTAGATGGCGGCGCGGGATCCGATACGCTGGTGCTTGTCAGCGGTTCTACCGTCTCCGCGGTCAATTTTGCTGTCACAGCCGGAGCCGACCAGACGGCCGGCGATAGCGTCAGCGTCACGAACTTCGAAAATCTCGACGGCAGCGCACTGACGACGGCGTTGACCGTGACCGGCTCGTCCGGAGTCAATACCATCACGACCGGTTCCGGCAATGACACGGTGGATGGCGGCGGCGGCGCCGACGTCATCAATACCGGCGCCGGCGACGATACCGTTTCCTATCACGGCACCGAACTCTCGATCGATGCCGGAACCGGCGTCAACACGTTGGTTCTGCAGACGGCCACCGACATCAATCTAGGACGTGTCGACGAGACCGTCGGCGACGCCGTGACGGTGCAGAATTTCCAGAATATCGACGCCAGCGCGCTCGGTGCGGCGCAGGGCGTCAATATCATCGGCAGCTCCGCGGCCAACGTCATCACCGGTGGCCTGGGCGCGGATACCATCGACGGCGCCGGCGGCGCCGATATTATCAGCGCCGGCGGCGGTGACGATACGGTCGTCTACCGTGGTTCGGAAACTTCCATCGACGGCGGCAGCGGCAATAATACGCTGCAGCTGAAGCTGGCGACGACGGTCAATCTCAACAATGCCGATCAGACGACCGGCGATAGCGTCGCGGTATCGAATTTCGGCAACGTCGATGCAAGCGCGCTTGGCGCGACGCAGGGCGTATCGATTACCGGATCCTCGTCCGCCAACACCATCATTGGCGGGGTTGGAGCGGACACGATCGACGGCGGCGGCGGAACCGATACCATCAGTGCCGGCGCCGGTAACGATCGCGTCATTTATTACGGGACCGAAATCACCGTCGACGGCGGCACCGGCAACGATACCCTCGTTCTCGCCGCTTCAGGCGGAACGAGCTCCATCAATCTGGGAACCCCGGCAAATGTCGATCAGACATCCGGCGACGGCGTTGAGGTAACGAATTTCGAGAACGTCGATGCGTCCGCCCTGACCACGGCGCTCGCGGTCACCGGATCGTCCTCGGCCAACATAATTACGACCGGCTCCGGCAACGACACCATCGATGGCGGCGGCGGAGCCGACGTCATCAATGCCGGGGCAGGTGACGATGCGGTCGCGTACTACAATTCCGAGGTCTCGATCGACGGCGGCACCGGCAGCAACACGCTGGTATTGCATGCCGCAGCGAACCTCAATCTCGCCAACGCCGACCAGACCACGGGCGATTCGACCATCGTTGCCAACTTCCAGAATGTCGACGCTTCCCTGCTTTCGGTCGGAGCGACGATCACCGGATCCGCGGCCGCCAACGTCATCACCGGTGGCGCCGGCAACGATATTATCGACGGTGGCGGCGGCGCCGACGTCATCAACGCGGCCGGCGGTGACGACACGGTCATCTACCACGGCGCTGAGGTGTCGATCGACGGCGGCGCAGGCTCCGACACCTTGGTCTTGAGCGCCGGGGCGAGTGTCACGGCGGTTAACTTTTCGGTCGCCGCCGGCGTCGACCAGACCGCGGGTGATTCCGTCAACGTCACGAATTTCGAAAATCTCAATGCCAGTGCAATGGCGACGGCACTGACCGTCACGGGATCGTCCGCCGCCAACACGATTACCACCGGCTCGGGCAATGACGTCATTCACGGCGGCAGCGGCGCGGATGTCATCAATGCCGGCGCGGGCGATGATGCCGTCGACTTATGGGGCACGGAGGTCTCGGTCGATGGTGGTAGCGGCACCAACACGCTGGTGGTGCGGGGACCCGCGACCATCGACCTCACCGCTGCCGATCAATCGGTGGGAGATCTTGCCGCCGTTACCAATTTCCAGAACGTGGACGCATCCAACCTGACGCTGACGCAGTCGGTCTCCGTCCAGGGCACCTCGGGTGCGAACACCATCACCGGCGGCGCCGGCGCCGATATCATCGACGGCGGCGGCGGCGCGGACGTCATCAATGCAGGCGGCGGCAACGATACCGTCACCGTGCATGGCACGGAAGCCTCGGTCGATGGCGGCGCCGGATCGGATCTGCTGATCCTCACCGCCGGCACCAGTGTCACGGGGGTGAACTTCGGCGTCGTTGCGGGCACGGATCAAACCTCCGGCGACTCGGTTGCCGTCAAGAACTTCGAAAACCTCGATGCCAGCGCCGTGACGATGGCATTGACCGTGACAGGCTCGTCAGCGGCCAATACGATCACGACCGGCTCCGGCAACGACATCATCGACAGCGGCGGCGGCGCCGACGTGATCAAGGCCGGTGCAGGCAATGATTCGGTTTCCTACCGCGGCACCGAGGCGTCCATTGATGCGGGAACGGGTACGGATACGCTCATCCTGCAGGCGTCCGGGGGCATTACCACGGTCGACCTGAGTGGTCCGGCCGACTCGGACCAGACCTTCGGCGATAGCGTCACCGTTTCCAATTTCGAGAACGTCGATGCGTCGGTGCTGCTGGCATCGCAGGGCATCACGATTCGCGGGTCAACGGCAGCCAATGTCATCACCGGTGGGGCTGGCGCCGACGTCATCGATGGCGGTGGAGGCGCCGACGTCATCAACGCCGGTGGCGGCGGCGATACCGTCTCTTATTATGGTTCGGAAAGCTCGATCGACGGCGGTACCGGAAACGACACCCTGGTGCTGGCAGCCACGGGCGGCGTCACGGCGGTCAACTTTGCGGTCGCTGCGGGCTCCGACCAGACCTCCGGCGATACCGTCAACGTTGCGAACTTCGAGAACCTGAATGCTTCGATTGCCGCAACGGCGCTGACGGTCACGGGTTCCTCGGCGGCAAATGTCATCACGACGGGTTCCGGCAACGACACCATCGATGGCGGCGGCGGTGCGGACATCCTCGCGGCCGGCGCAGGCGACGACACGGTTGCGTACTACAATTCGGAAGTCTCCATCGACGGTGGCACCGGCGTCAACACGCTGTCGCTTCGCGCCGTGGCGACCGTCGATCTCCACAATAGCGGCGACCAGACGTCCGGCGACGCCGTCGTGGTTTCCAACTTCCAGAACGTCGATGCATCGGCGCTCTCCTCGGGCGTATCGATCTTTGGTTCGGTCGGAGCGAACACCATCATTGGCAGTTCCGGCAACGACACCATTGACGGTGATGGTGGCTCTGACGTCATCAATGCCGGCGCGGGCAACGACTCGGTCGTTTTCCACGGAACCGAGACCTCGATCGATGGCGGCTCCGGCACCGATACGTTGAGCGTCGCCAACGGCGCCACCCTCACGGCAGTCAACTTTGCGGTCGCCGCGGGCGCCGACCAGACGATCGGCGATGCCGCCCTCGTTGCGAATTTCGAGAATCTCGATGCGTCCGCCATCACCGCCGCATTGACGGTGACAGGCTCGTCCGGGGCCAACGTGATCACCACCGGGTCGGGCAACGACATCATCGATGGCGGCGGCGGCGCCGACGTGATCAATTCCGGCGCCGGCAACGACACCGTCTCCTACTACGGTTCGGAAAGCGTCATCGACGGCGGCACCGGCAGCAATACGCTGGTGCTCCAGGCCGTTACGACGGTCAATCTCGGCAACGTCGACCAGACCACGGGCGACGCCACCAGCGTCGCCAACTTCCAGAACGTGAATGCCTCGGGGCTGTCCTCGTCGGTGTCGATTACCGGTTCGTCCGCGGCCAACATCATCACGACCGGCGCCGGCAACGATACCATCGACGGCGCGGGTGGCGCGGACGTCCTCGCCGCCGGCGCGGGCGACGATACCGTCTCCTACTACGGCACTGAAAATTCGATCGACGGCGGTGCCGGGACCAATACACTGGTGCTGCGGGCCGCGGCGAACGTCAACCTGGCCAATGCCGACCAGACCGTTGGCGACACCACCAGCGTGACCAATTTCCAGAACGTGGATGCCTCGGCGCTGTCTTCGGCGGTGTCGATTACAGGTTCCTCGGGCCCTAATTCCATCACCGGCGGCGGCGGCAACGATACCATCGACGGCAGCGGCGGCGCCGATGTCATCAGCGCCGGCGCCGGCAATGACACGGTGACCTATCGCGGCACCGAAACGTCGATCGATGGCGGAACCGGAACCGATACGCTGGTGCTGGCGGCCTCGGGCGGCGTCACGGCGGTGAACTTCACCGTGGCGACCAACGTCGATCAGACCACCGGCGACACCGTCAACGTCACGAACTTCGAGAACCTCGACGCCAGCGCGCTCAGCACCGGGCTCTCCGTCGTGGCTTCCAATTTTGCCAACATTATCACCACGGGCTCGGGCAACGACACCATCGATGGCGGTGGCGGCGGCGACGTCATCAATGCCGGCGGCGGCAACGATACCGTCGCCTATTACGGTACCGAGATTTCGATCGGCGGGGGCAGCGGTGTCAACACCCTGCAACTGAAGACGGCAACGACCGTCAATCTCGCCATCGCGGACCAGACCAGCGGCGACGCCACGACCGTTGCCAATTTCCAGAATGTGGACGCGTCCGCGCTGTCCTCGGCGGTGTCGATCACCGGTTCGGTCGGCGCCAACACCATCACCGGGGGCTCCGGCAACGACGCCATCGACGGCGGCGGCGGCGCGGATATCATCGCCGGCGGCAACGGCGACGACACCATTGCCTATCATGGCACGGAAATTTCGATCGATGGCGGCACGGGGACCGATACGCTGGTCGTTGCTGCAGGCTCCACCGTCACTGCGGTCAATTTCTCCGTCGCTGCCGGTGTCGATCAGACCACCGGCGATACCGTCAGCGTCACGAACTTCGAAAACCTGGACGCGAGCGCGCTCAATTCTGCGCTGCTGGTCACGGGTTCGAGTTCCGCCAACACGATCACGACCGGATCCGGCAACGACACCATCGACGGCGGCGGCGGCGCGGACGTCATCAGCGCCGGCGGCGGCAACGACACGGTCTCCTATTACGGCACGGAAAGCTCGATCGACGGCGGCGCGGGCGTCAACACGCTGGTATTGAGGGCGGCGACGACCGTCAATCTCGGTAACACCGACCAGACCACCGGCGATATCGTCAGCGTTGCCGGCTTCCAGAACCTGGACGCGAGCGCGTTGTCTTCGGCGGTTTCGATCACCGGTTCGTCCGCCGCCAACGTCATCACCGCGGGTTCGGGCAACGATACCATCGACGGCGCCGGCGGCGCGGACACCATCATTGCCGGGGCCGGCAACGATAACGTCATCTATCACGGCACTGAAACCACGATCGACGGCGGCGCGGGGTCCGATACGCTGGTGCTGGCCGCCTCGGGCGGCGTCACCGCGGTCAATTTCGCGGTTGGCGCGGGCGCGGATCAGACCGCCGGCGACACGGTCATCGTTGCCAATTTCGAGAACCTGGACGCTTCCGTTCTCACCACGGCCCTGACGGTCACCGGTTCATCGGCGGCCAATTCCATCACAACCGGTTCCGGCAACGACACCATCGATGGCGGCGGCGGCGCCGATGTCATCAGTGCCGGCGGTGGCAACGATACGGTCTCATACTACAATTCCGAAGTGTCGATCGACGGCGGCACGGGGACGAACACGCTGCTGTTGCGAGCGGCGGCGACTGTCAATCTCGGCAGCCTCGACCAGACGACGGGCGACGCGGTCTCGGTCGCCAACTTCCAGAACGTCGATGCGTCGGCGCTGTCGACAGCCGTATCGATCACCGGCTCTTTGGGCGCCAATACCATCACCGGCGGCTCCGGCAACGACATCATCGACGGCGCCGGCGGCGCGGATATCATCGCGGCGGGTGGCGGCAACGACACCGTCACCTATCAGGGCAGCGAAGGTTCGATCGACGGCGGCACCGGTTCCGACACCCTCGTGCTAGCCAACTCCGGCGGCATCACCGCGGTCAACTTCGTGGTCGCGGCGGGCGCCGATCAGACCACCGGCGACAACGTCAGTGTTACGAACTTCGAGAACCTCGATGCGTCCGTGGTGACGTCGGCCTTGACGGTCACCGGCTCGTCCTCGGCGAACGCGATTACGACGGGCTCCGGCAACGATATCATCGACGGCGGAGGCGGGATCGACGTCATCAGCGCGGGTGCGGGTGACGACACGGTGTCCTATTACGGCACCGAAACCTCGATCGATGGTGGCATCGGTACCAACACGCTGGTGATGCGATCCGCGGCAACGGTCAATCTCGCCAACTCCGATCAGACCACGGGCGACGCAACCAACGTTTCGAATTTCCAGAACGTGGATGCGTCGGCGCTGAGCACCGCGGTATCGATCACCGGCACGTCGGGCATCAACATTATCACTGGCGGCTCCGGCAACGACACCATCGACGGCGCCGGCGGTGCGGACGTCGTCGCCGCGGGTAGCGGCAACGACGCGGTCGCCTATTACGGCACCGAAGTTTCGATCGATGGCGGCGCCGGCGTCAATACGCTGGTTCTCAAGGCCGCGGCGACCATCAACCTCGCCAATGCCGATCAGACGATCGCGGATTCCACCAACGTCGCCAATTTCCAGAACGTTGATGCATCGGCATTGACGGCAGGCGTGTCCGTCACCGGATCGTCTGCTGCGAACACGATCACAACCGGCTCCGGCAATGACACGATCGACGGCGGCGGCGGAGCCGACATCATCAATGCCGGTTCCGGCGATGACGTCGTAACCTACCACGGCACCGAAATCTCGATCGATGGCAATGTCGGAACCGATACGCTGATCGTTAGCGCCGGCTCAACTTTGACCGCGGTCAACTTCGCCGTTGCCGCCGGCTCGGACCAGACCACCGGCGACAGCGTCAGTGTGACGAATTTCGAGAACCTCGATGCCAGCGCGCTCACGACAGCGCTGGTCGTCACGGGTTCGGCTTTCGCCAATACGATCACGACGGGCTCGGGTAACGATACCATCGACGGTGGCGGCGGAACGGATGTTGTCGTTGCCGGCGGCGGCAACGATACGGTTTCCTACTTTGGCAGCGAGACCTCGCTGGATGGCGGCGCCGGAACCAACACGCTGCTGCTGAAGGCGGCGACGACCGTCAATATGGGCAATGCCGATCAGACGACGGGCGATAGCACCAACGTCACCAACTTCCAGAACGTCGACGCCTCGGCCTTGTCGGCAGGCGTTTCGATCATCGGTTCGTCGGGTGCGAACACCATCACCGGCGGTTTCGGCAACGACACCATCGACGGTGCTGGCGGTACCGATGTCATCAACGCCGGCGGCGGCGACGATACGGTCACCTATCATGGCACCGAGACCTCGATCGACGGCGGAACCGGTTCCGATACCCTGGTTCTCGCCGCGACCGGCGGCATCACCGCGGTCAACTTCGCCGTTGCGGCAGGTTCGGATCAAACCACGGGTGACAGCGTCGTCGTCGCGAATTTCGAGAACCTGGATGCTTCGGTCGCGACGTCGGCTTTGACGGTGTCGGGCTCGTCCGCGATCAACCTCATCACCACGGGGTCGGGCGCCGACACCATCGACGGCGGCGGCGGCGCCGACATCATCAACGCCGGCGCCGGCGACGATACGGTTTCCTATCGCGGTACCGAGTTTTCGATCGACGGCGGCACCGGCAACAATACGCTGCTTTTGCGCGCGGCTGCGACCGTCAACCTTGCCAATGCAGACCAGACCATGGGCGACCTCGTCACGGTGGCCAATTTCCAGAATGTCGACGCATCGCAGCTGGTCACCGGCGTCTCGATCACCGGTTCGGCAGGTGTAAACGTTATCACCGGCAGCATCGGCAATGACACGATCGATGGCGGCGGCGGTGCGGATATCATCAACGCCGGCGCCGGCAACGACAATGTCACGTATCGCGGCACCGAAGCCTCGATCGACGGTGGCGCCGGGTCCGATACGCTGGTCCTGGCGGTCTCCGGCGGCATTTCTGCGGTTGATTTCTCCGTCGCTGCAGGTGCGGACCAGACGGTCGGCGACGTCGTCGGCGTCACCAATTTCGAAAATCTCGATGGGAGCGCCATCACCACGGCGTTGACCGTCACGGGTTCGTCCTCGGCCAATACGATTTTGACCGGGTCCGGCAACGATATCATCGACGGCGGCGGCGGTGTCGACATCATCGCGGCGGGCGCCGGGGACGATACGGTCGTCTATCGGGGGACCGAGGCATCGATCGACGGCGGCGCCGGCGTCAACACGTTGAAGATGGACGTCGCGACCACGATCAATCTCGGCAATATCGACCAAACCACCGGCGACGTCACCGCGGTCACCAATTTCCAGAATGTGGATGCGTCGGCGCTCTCCGCGGCGGTGTCGATCACCGGCTCCTCCGGGGCGAACACGATTATCGGCGGCTCCGGCGGCGATACCATCGACGGCGGCGGCGGCGCGGACATCATCACGGCGGGCGCGGGCGACGATACCGTTTCCTATCGCGGCAGCGAAGTATCGATCGATGGTGAAGCAGGCAGCAACACACTGCTGCTGCGGGCGGCAGTCGCGGTCAATCTCGCCAACGCCGACCAGACTACGGGTGACACGGTCGCCGTCGCCAACTTCCAGAACGTCGATGCATCGCTATTGTCGACCGGCGTTTCGATTACCGGCTCGGCCGGTGCGAACGTCATTACCGGTTCTTCGGGCAATGACACCATCGACGGCGGCGGCGGAACCGATGTGATTGCAGCCGGCAACGGCAATGACTTGGTCACCTATCACGGCACCGAGACGTCGATCGACGGTGGCAGCGGATCGGATACGCTGGTGCTGGCGACCTCGGGCGGCATCACTTCGGTGAACTTTGCGGTCGCCGCGGGGTCGGACCAGACCGTCGGCGACAGCGTTTCGGTGGTCAATTTCGAAAATCTCGATGCCAGCGTTCTGACCTCCGCGCTTACGGTCGTGGGTTCGGCGGCAGCGAACACGATCACGACGGGCTCGGGCAATGACACGATTGATGGCGGTGGCGGAGCCGACGTCATCAACGGTGGTGCCGGCAATGACACGGCGTTCTATTACGGCGCGGAAACCTCGATCGATGGCGGGACCGGCACCAACACGCTGATCCTCCGAGCCGCCACGACCGTCAACCTCGCCAATGTCGATCAGACTTCCGGCGATACGCCCGCGGTCGCCAATTTCCAGAATGTCGATGCGTCGTCGCTCGCGATCGGTGTTTCCCTGACGGGTTCGTCGGGAGCCAACACGCTGACCGGCGGTGCCGGCGGCGACACCATCGACGGCGGCGGCGGCGCCGATGTCATCGCGGCCGGCGGCGGCGACGACACGGTGACCTATCGCGGCGCCGAAGCCTCGATCGATGGCGGCAGCGGCGTCGATACGCTGGTGATGGCAGCGAGCGGGGGGACGACCTCGGTCAATTTCTCGGTCGTGGCTGGCGCGGACCAGACCACGGGCGACAGCGCCAACGTCACCAACTTCGAGAACCTCGACGCCAGCGCCCTGACAACGGCGATTTCAGTCACCGGTTCGACCTCTGCAAACACCATCAGCACGGGCTCTGGCGATGACACCATAGACGGCAATGGCGGCGCGGACATCGTCAATGCCGGCGCCGGCAACGATACCGTCGCTTATTGGGGAACCGAAACATCGATCGACGGCGGCACGGGCTCCAACACCCTGCTGCTCCGTGTCACCGGCACCATCAATCTGGCCAATGCGGACCAGACCGTCGGTGATATCGCGAATGTCACCAACTTCCAGAATGTCGATGCGTCCGGTCTTTCGGTCGGCGCCTCGATTACCGGCTCGTCCGGCGTCAACATCATCACCGGTGGCAGTGGAGGCGATTCGGTTGATGGCGGCGGCGGTGCCGATATCATCAGCACCGGCGCCGGCAATGACAGTGTCGTCTATCACGGCACGGAAGCTTCCATCGACGGCGGAAGCGGAACCGATACGCTGGTGCTCGCCGCCCTGGGCGGTATCACCGCGGTGGATTTTTCGGTGGCGGCCGGCGTGGACCAGACCACCGGCGACGCGCTCAGCGTGACGAATTTCGAAAACCTGAATGCGTCGATCGCGACGACCGCGTTGACCGTTACCGGCTCTTCCGGCGGCAACAATATCGTGACGGGTTCCGGCGCCGATACGATCGATGGCGGCGGCGGTGGCGACCAGATCGCGGCCGGTGCCGGCAACGACATCGTTTCCTATTACGGATCGGAATCGTCGATCGACGGCGGCAGCGGCACCAACACGCTGCTCTTGAAGGCGGCAACGACCATCAATCTCGGCAACGCCGATCAGACCACTGGCGACCTGACCACCGTTTCCAACTTCCAGAACGTCGATGGTTCCGCGGTGTCGACCGGCATGTCGATGTCAGGCTCGTCCGGAATCAATGTGATCACCGGCGGCTCGGGCGACGACAACATCGACGGCGGCGCCGGCGCCGATACGATCGACGGCGGCGGCGGCAATGATACCATCAGATATTACTCGACGGACTCCTCGATCAGCGGCGGATCCGGCAACAATACGCTCATCCTGCAGAACAACGTCACCGTCAATCTCGCCAACGCGGATCAAACGACCGGCGATGGCGTCAACGTCAGCAACTTCCAGAACGTAACGGCGCAGAATGTCACCGGACCGGTTTCGCTGACCGGCTCGTCCGTGGCCAACAATATCATGGGCAGCGCCGGCAACGACACCATCGACGGCAACGGCGGCGCCGACGTCATCGATGCGGGCGCCGGCAACGACGCGGTCACCTATCACGGCACGGAAACCTCGATCGATGGCGGCGCAGGCACCGACACCCTGACCCTGGCGGCATCGGGCAGTATTACCAAGGTCGACCTTTCGGTCACGGCCGGTTCAGACCAGACCGTCGGTGACAGCGTCAGCGTCCTCAACTTCGAGAGCGTGAACGCCGGCATTTTAAGCAGCGCCATCACCATCGTCGGCTCCTCGGCGGCCAATGCCATCACCAGCGGTTCCGGCGACGATATCATTCAGGGCAATGCCGGCGCCGACACCATTAGTGCCGGGGCCGGCAACGACACCGTCGACTATTGGGGCACGGAAGTCTCGATCGACGGCGGCACGGGCAACAACACCCTGATCGTTCGCTCGGTCTCGGGGCTTTCGAGCGTCAACCTGAACGCGACCGCGGGCACCGACATCACCGGCGGCGACAGCGTTTCCGTGCTCAATTTCCAGAACCTGGATTCCAGCGCGGTCGGCAACGGGCTGACGGTGACGGGCTCGTCGGCGGCCAACATCATCACGACCGGTAGCGGCGTCGACACCATCGATGGCGGTAACGGAGCGGATGTCATCAGCGCCGGCGCCGGCAACGACGTCGTCACGTACCATGGCACCGAAGTCTCGATCGACGGCGGCGCAGGTACCGATACGCTCGTTCTCGCGGCGGGTGGCGGAATCACCGCGATCAATTTCAGCGTCTCGGCTGGCGTTGATCAAACCACCGGCGACACGGTCGCAGTGTCGAATTTCGAATATCTCAACGCGAGCGCGCTCACGACCGCTGTAACCTTTACCGGCTCGACCGGCCGAAACGATGTCACGACAGGTTCGGGCAACGACACCATCGACGGCAATGGCGGCGCCGACAACATCAGCGCCGGCGCCGGCAACGACACCGTTACCTATCACGGCTCGGAAGCGACGATCGACGGAGGCATCGGCACCAACACCCTGGTGATGCAAGCAGCGGCGACCGTCAACCTCGCCAATGCCGACCAGACCACCGGTGATCTCGTCACGGTCACGAATTTCCAGAACGTCGACGCATCGGCTCTCTCGACGGGTGTTTCGATCACCGGCTCGACCGGCGCCAATGTCATTACCGGCGGCAGTGGTGCCGACACGATCGACGGCGGTGGCGGCGGGGATGCCCTGAGCGGTGGCGCGGGGGACGACACGATTGCGTATTATGGCACCGAAACGACGATCGACGGCGGCACCGGCACCAACACCTTGCAGCTGCACGCCGCGACCACGGTCAATCTCGGCGTTGCCGATCAGACCACGGGCGACTCCGTCAACGTCGCCAACTTCCTCAATGCGGACGCGTCGCTGTTGTCCGCGGCGGTATCGATCACGGGTACTTCGGCGGCGAACACGCTCACGGGTGGTTCCGGCAACGACACCATCGATGGCGCCGGCGGCGCGGATGTCATCAATGCCGGTGGCGGCAACGACACGGTGACGTATCGCGGCACGGAATCATCGATCGATGGCGGTGCGGGCACCGACACGCTGGTGTTTGCGGCAACCGGTGGCGTCACCGCGATCAATTTCACGAGTGCCGACCAGACCGCCGGCGACAGCGTCACGGTCGCAAATTTCGAGAGCGTGAACGCCGGGATTTTCACCACCGCTCTGGCCGTCACCGGCTCGTCGGTTGCCAACGCCATCACGACGGGTTCCGGCAACGATACGATTGACGGTGGCGGCGGCGCCGATGCCATCAGTGCGGGCGCCGGCAACGATACCGTGTCGTACTATGGCACGGAGACGACGGTCGATGGCGGCACCGGCACCAACACGCTGATTCTCAATACCTCCGCCGTCTTGAACCTCGCGAACGCCAATCAATTGTCGTTTGGCGCGGGGACGATCACCAACTTCCAGAACGTCGATGCGTCCGCCGTAGCGGCGGCGGTGTCGATTACGGGTTCTTCGGGCGCGAACGTCATCACCGGCGGTTCCGGCAACGACACGCTCGACGGTGCGGGCGGTGTCGACGTGATCGCTGCCGGAGCGGGCAACGATACAGTGTCCTACTACGGCACCGAGACCTCGATCGACGGCGGTTCCGGCACCAACACGCTGATCCTGAAGGCGGCAACGACCGTCAATCTCGGCATTGCCGATCAGACCATCGGCGATACACCCAACGTCACCAATTTCCAGAACGTCGATGCGTCGGCGGTCTCTTCCGCCCTGACCATCACCGGTTCATCGGGTGCGAACACGATCACGGGCGGCTCCAGCGACGACACCATCGATGGTGCTGGAGGTGCCGACGTCATCAATGCGGGCGCGGGTAACGACACCGTCACCGCTCGCGGCTCCGAGACCTCGATCGATGGTGGTACCGGTACCGACACCTTGATCCTGACCGCCGGCTCCAGCGTGACGGCAGTCAATTTCACGGTGAGTTCCGGCCTCGACCAGACGACGGGTGATTCGACCGCTGTCGCCAATTTCGAAAACCTCAACGCCGGCGCCTTGACCACCGCGATCTCGGTTAGCGGCCTATCCCTGGCCAACACCATCACGACCGGTTCCGGCAACGACACCATCGACGGTGGCGGCGGCTTGGACGTCATCGCCGCGGGCGCCGGCAACGATACCGTCTCCTACTACGGCTCGGAAACCTCGATCGATGGCGGCGCCGGCACCAACACCCTGGTGTTGCGTGCGGCAGGCACGATCAATCTGGGCAATGCCGACCAGACCAGCGGCGACTCTGCCAATGTGACCAATTTCCAGAACGTCGACGGATCCGCACTGTCTTCGCCGGAATTGATCACCGGTTCATCGTCGGCCAATACCATCACCGGCGGCTCCGGCAACGACACCATCGATGGCGCTGGCGGTGCCGACGTCATAGCGGCCGGCGCCGGCAACGACACCGTGACCTACCGCGGCACGGAAACCTCGATCGACGGCGGCGCCGGCACCGACACCCTGATCATGGCCGTGTCGGGCAGCACCACGGCCATCAATTTCTCAGTGGCGGCCGGCTCCGACCAGACCATAGGCGACACCGTCAGCATCACGAATTTCGAGAATGTCGACGCGTCTGTCCTCAGCTCGGCGCTGACGGTGACTGGCTCGTCCTCGGCCAATGCGATCACGACCGGTTCCGGCAACGACACCATCGACGGTGGCGGTGGCGCGGACGTCATTGTGGCCGGCGGCGGCAACGACAGCGTCACCTATCGTGGTACGGAAACCTCGATCGATGGCGGCACCGGCACCAATACGCTAGTGATGAACGCAGCAGCAACCGTCAACCTCGGCAATGCCGACCAGACCACAGGCGATTCGACGGCTGTCGCCAACTTCCAGAATGTCGATGCCTCCGGGCTTTCCTCCGCCGTATCGATCACCGGCACGGCGGCGGCGAATACGATTACCGGCGGATCCGGCAACGACACCATCGACGGTGGCGGTGGCTTGGACGTTATTGGTGCGGGTGCCGGCAACGACGCCGTCTCCTATTACGGCACGGAAACCTCGATCGACGGCGGCAGCGGCACCAATACGCTGGTGATGAAGGCGGCCGGCACCGTCAATCTCGGCAACGCCGACGTAACTTCGGGCGATTCTGTCAACGTCACCAACTTCCAGAATGTCGATGCTTCGGCGGTATCGGCGGCGGTGTCGATCACCGGCTCGTCGTCGGCCAATACCATCACAGGCGGATCCGGCAACGACACCATCGACGGCGCCGGCGGCGCGGACGTCATTGCAGCCGGCGCGGGCAACGACACCGTTACCTATCGCGGCACGGAGGCCTCGATCGACGGCGGCACGGGTGCCGATACCCTGGTCCTGGTCGCGGCCGGCGGCATCACCGCGGTCAATTTTTCGGTCGGTGCAGGTTCGGACCAGACCACCGGCGACGGTGTCAGCGTCACAAATTTCGAGAACCTCGACGCGTCGGTCATTGGCTCGGCCTTGACGGTTACCGGTTCGTCTGCCGCGAACACGATCACCAGCGGTTCGGGCAATGACACCATCGACGGCGGCGGCGGCGCGGACGTAATCGCCGCGGGTGGCGGCAACGACACGGTCTCCTACTACGGCACCGAGACCTCGATCGACGGCGGCAGCGGCACCAACACGCTGATGCTCCGCACGGCCGGTACGGTCAATCTCGGTAATGTCGATCAAACCAGCGGCGACTCCGTCAACGTCAGCAGCTTCCAGAACGTCGATGCTTCGGCGTTGTCGTCTGCCACGTCGATCACCGGCTCTTCCTCTGCCAACACCATCACCGGCGGTTCCGGCAACGACACCATCGATGGCGCTGGAGGTGCCGACGTCATTGCGGCCGGCGGCGGCAACGACACGGTTACCTATCGCGGCACGGAGACCTCGATCGATGGCGGCGCCGGCGCCGACACGTTGGTCCTGGCCGTGTCGGGCGGCACCACCGCGATCAACTTCTCAGTGGCGGCCGGCTCCGACCAGACCACCGGCGACACCGTCAGCATCACGAATTTCGAGAACGTCGACGCGTCTGCCCTCAGCTCGGCCCTGACGGTTACCGGCTCGTCTTCTGCCAATACCATCACGACCGGCTCCGGCAACGACACCATCGACGGCGGCGGCGGCGCCGACGTTATCGTTGCGGGTGCGGGCAACGACACAGTCTCCTACTACGGTTCGGAAACCTCGATCGACGGCGGCAGTGGCACCAATACGCTGGTAATGAACGCGGCTGCGACCGTCAACCTCGGCAATGCCGACCAGACCACGGGCGATTCCACGGCTGTCGCCAGTTTCCAGAACGTCGATGCGTCGGCGCTGTCTTCGGCGGTGTCGATCACCGGCTCGTCTTCGGCCAACACGATCACCGGCGGCTCCGGCAGCGACACCATTGATGGTGCGGGCGGTGCTGACATCATCGCAGCCGGTGGCGGTAACGACACGGTCTCCTACTACGGCACTGAAACCTCGATCGACGGCGGCGCGGGCACCAACACCTTGGTGATGAACGCGGCTGCAACCGTCAATCTGGGCAACCCCGATCAGACTTCCGGCGATTCGACCGCCATCACCAATTTCCAGAACGTCAATGCCTCGGCGTTGTCGGCGGCGGTGTCGATCACCGGCTCGTCGTCCGCGAACACGATTACGGGCGGTTCCGGCAACGACACCATCGACGGTGCCGGCGGTGCCGACGTCATCTCAGCCGGCGGCGGCAATGACATCGTGTCCTACCGTGGCACGGAAACCTCGATCGATGGCGGCGCCGGGACCGACACCTTGATCATGGCCGTGTCGGGCAGCACCACGGCCATCAATTTCTCGGTGACCGCGGGTTCAGACCAGACCACCGGCGACACCGTCAGCATCACGAATTTCGAGAACGTCGATGCCTCCGCCCTCAGCACGGCCCTGACCGTTACCGGCTCGTCCTCGGCCAATACGATCACCACCGGTTCCGGCAACGACATCATCGACGGTGGCGGTGGCCTGGACGTCATCGTCGCGGGCGCCGGAAACGACAGCGTTGCCTACTACGGCACGGAAACCTCCATCGACGGCGGCACCGGCACCAACACCTTGGTGCTGAAGGCGGCAGGCACCATCAATCTCGGCACTGCCGACCAGAGCAGCGGCGATTCCACCAATGTCGCCAATTTCCAGAACGTCGACGGCTCGGCGCTGTCTTCGGCCGAATCCATCACCGGTTCGTCGTCGGCCAACACCATCACCGGCGGCTCGGGCGCCGACACCATCGA
>Ga0209890_10000117_pt1 | contig 36448 bp, 40 predicted proteins | sample OrgsoiDNA2013049_FD_185799 | JGI IMG/M metagenome (GOLD analysis project Ga0209890, IMG submission 185799) | Permafrost soil microbial communities from the Arctic, to analyse light accelerated degradation of dissolved organic matter (DOM) -... | ecosystem: Environmental > Terrestrial > Soil >... | reverse complement strand
GGCGTGGTCGCGGACGGCCACCTTGAGCTTCAGGCGGCTCGTCGTCTGAGGGGCGCGATGGGCCTGCAGCGACTGGTGGTCGAGGTGCTGGGTGCCGTCCCCGAAGACCACGCCGGAGATGTTCGCCTCCGCTCCGGGCCCGTCGAGCATGACCTCCCAGTAGGCCTTCTGCAGACGCGACCCCAGCGTCGCTCCGAACATGCGCAGGCGCGCGTTCTGAGCGAGCATGGTGCGATGGAGCGCGACGTGCCACACCCCCTCGCCCCACTGCTGCAGGACGCAGTGATCGAGGCGGGCGTCGCGGCCCGCCACCACGATCGTCAGCGCGTCGCTGAACATCTCGTTGAGCCCCGCAGCGGAGAGGTAGTCGTCGACCAGCGTCAGCGACGAGTTGTCCTCGAGCAGAACCACGGTCGCGGGGAAGGCGGCGCCGCGATGCCCGGCGGCGCTGTGCGCAACCCAGACAGGCACTGCGGCGTGCACCGACCGAGGAACGTAGATGAAGGCGCCACCGCTCCACATGGCGTTCCAGAGCGCCACGAACGGTGACTCGGCGACCCCCACGGCGCCGAGCGCACGCTCGACAAGCTCGGGGTGAAGCCTGGCGGCCTCTTCGAGCGAGCTGAGCACGATCCCGGCGGCGGTCAGCTCATCGCTGTGCTCGATGCGCGTCACCGGGGCGGCGTCGAACATCAGCGCCGCGTCCGCGGCGCCCTGGTCGCGGCGCTGCCTGATGGCGTTGACGAGCGGCTCGTCGATGTCATCGGAGGGCCGGAAGCCGCTCAGCCGGAGCTTGGCGATGTCGGTGCGCCGCCAGTCCTCATCGCGCTGGGAGGACGGCATGGGCATGGTGCTGAACGCGTCCCACGCCGCCTGGCGACGGTCGTGGAGCCAGCCGTGCGCGGTCGCGATGCGCTCCTCCACCGACAGCGCGAACGCCGGGACCGCCGGCGTCGCCGGCGGGGACCCGGCGATCACCCGACCGACCCCTCCATGGAGAGGGCGAGAAGACGGTTGAGCTCCACCGCGTACTCCATCGGCAGTTCCTTGACGAAGGGTTCGAAGAAGCCATTGACGATCAGCGCGGTGGCCTCGTTCTCGTCAATACCGCGCGAGGTCAGGTAGAAGATCTGGTCCTCGCCGACCTTGCTCACCGACGCCTCGTGGCCGATGGTGACGTCGGGACTGTTCACGTCCATGTAGGGGTAGGTGTCGCTTTGCGACTCCTCGTCGAGGAGAAGTGCATCGCAGCGCACGTTGATGCGCACGTCATGCGCCTTCGGATACACCTTGATGTGGCCGCGATACGAGGTGCGCCCGGTGCCCTTGCTGATCGACCGCGACACGATGTTGCTTGTGGTGTGTGCGGCCACGTGGATGCACTTGGCGCCGGCGTCCTGGTGCTGGCCGGGACCGGCGAATGCCGCGCTGAGCACCTCGCCATGGGCCCCCTCGCCCATCAGGTAGATGGCGGGGTACTTCATGGTGACCTTGGAGCCGAGGTTGCCGTCGACCCACTCGACGGTGGCGTTCTCATGGGCGATGGCTCGCTTGGTGACCAGGTTGTAGACGTTGTCCGACCAGTTCTGGATGGTGGTGTAGCGGATCTTGGCGCCCTTGTGGGCGATCAACTCCACCACCGCCGAGTGCAGCGAGTCGCTCGAGTAGTTGGGCGCTGTGCAGCCCTCGATGTAATGGACCGAGGAGCCCTCCTCGGCGATGATCAGGGTCCGCTCGAACTGGCCCATGTTGTCGCTGTTGATGCGGAAGTACGCCTGCAGGGGAACCTCGACCTTGACGCCGGCCGGCACGTAGACGAACGATCCGCCCGACCACACCGCTGAGTTGAGCGCCGCGAACTTGTTGTCGTTGGGCGGGATCACGGTGCCGAAGTACTTGCGGAAGATCTCGGGGTGGTCGCGAAGGCCGGTGTCACAGTCGCAGAAGATCACGCCGAGCTTCTCGAGGTCCTCGCGGATGTTGTGGTACACGACCTCGGAGTCGTACTGGGCCGAGACTCCTGCCAGGAACTTGCGCTCCGCCTCGGGGATTCCGAGACGATCGAAGGTGTTCTTGATCGACGCGGGCACGTCGTCCCAGGACCGTGACTGCTCGCCCGCGGGCTTGACGTAGTAGTAGATGTTGTCGAAGTCGATGCCTGAGAGGTCGGCACCCCACGTCGGCATGGGGCGCTTCAGGTAGTGCTCGTAAGCCTTGAGGCGGAACTTGAGCATCCATTCCGGCTCGCTCTTGTGGTCCGAGATGGCCGCGACCACCTCGGGCGAGAGGCCCTTCTCGGTGCGGAACACCGAAATGTCGACGTCGTGGAAGCCGTACTCGTAATCCTTGCTCAGCTCGTGCGCCTGGACGGTCATGCCTGTGCCTCCGCGACCACGCCGGTCAGTGATGTGCGTGATGCCCCAGCCTCGGCGGCGACGGGCCCGATGATCGGCTCGTAGCCCTCGCGCTCGATCTGCGTGGCCAGCTCCGGTCCGCCGGACAAGATCACCCGGCCCTGGTTGAGGATGTGGACCCGATCGGGCTTGAGGTACTCGAGGATGCGTGGGTAGTGGGTGATCACCAGCACGCTCATGTCAGGTCCCGCCAGGCGGGTCACCCCGTTGGCGACAGTGCGCAGCGCGTCCACGTCGAGCCCGGAGTCGGTCTCGTCGAGGATCGACAGGCGCGGCCGGAGCATGGCCATCTGAAGGATCTCGGCGCGCTTCTTCTCGCCGCCGCTGAAGCCGTCGTTGATGTAGCGGGCCCGGAAGCTCTCGTCGATTCGCAGCGCCGCCATCTCCTCGTTGAGCCTGCGGATGAACTCGCGCGCGGGCATCTCCTTGCCCTGCGCTCGCAGTGCGGCACGCATGAAGTTCACGGTGGTGACACCGGGGATCGCGGTGGGGTACTGGAAGCAGAGGAAGAGGCCGAGCCGAGCCCGGGCGTCCGCCGGCAGGGCGAGCAGGTCATCGCCACCGAACGTGGCGGTGCCGCCCGTGACCGCGTACTTGGGGTGGCCGCTCAGGGTGTACGCGAGCGTGCTCTTGCCCGAGCCGTTGGGGCCCATGAGGGCGTGCACCTCGCCCGCCGGGACGGTCAGGTCGACGCCGCGCAGGATCTCCTTTCCGTCCACCGCGACGGAGAGGCCATCAACCACGAGGTCGGCGGCGAGGGCTTGGTGGTCAGTCATGTGATGCCTCCGGGTGTGGGTCGGAGGGGGCCATCGCCGCGAGCAGCGACTGGTCGTGGATCAACTCGGCAAGGGTGGTCTGGCGGAGCACGGCGTCGATGCTCTCCTTGAGGCGCAGCCACAGCCCCCGGGAGGCGCACTCGCCGTCGCGGCCGCAGCTGCCGGCGACGTAGTCGGAGGACACGCATTCCACCGGGGACACCTCGCCCTCGACCGTGTGCACCACCTCGAGCACGGAGATCAGCTCGGGGGGGCGGGCCAGGGTGTAGCCGCCGTGCACCCCGCGGGTGCTCTCGACGAGGCCGCCACGGCGGAGCTGGCCGGCCAGCTGCTCCAGGTAGGCGAGCGGGAGGTGCTCGACGCGCGCCACCTCAGCGATGCTCAGCGGCCCGTTGCCATACGCTCGAGCGAACTCCGTCATCATCCGCAGGCCGTAATGGGCCTTGGAGCTGACCCGCATCGAGAAGGACGTGCTGTGATCGGCTCTCTGGCCCGTCTCGGAGGCCCGTGGGTGTGCTGCCTGGCTAATTCCGACCGTCATGGTCAGAATTATACGCCGACGCTCCGGAGCGGGATCATCCGACATACTCGGACGAGGTCTGCCGCCACGTGAGCGTACCCGCCGTCGACCTCGCCCCCGCCGCCCCCGCCGTCCTGCCGGTCGATGGGGCGTCGAAGGGCAGCCGCAGGCGGCGCGTGATGGTCGCTCGGATCACCCGGGTCGCCTCCGTCGTGGTCAGCGCGGGGGCGCTGCTGATCCTGCTGCGGCGCGTCGACCTCCCCTCAGCCCTGCGCACCGCCGCCGCCGAGCCGTGGCCGCTCCTGGGCGCCACCGTCTCCCTCAACGCCGTGGCCACCTGGCTGAGGGCGGGACGCTCGCAGATCGTGCTCAACACCCTGGGTCATCGCGTCAACCGGGTGCGGATGATCGGCACCCAGCTCGCCGGCCAGACACTGAGCTGGGTCAGTCCCGTCGCCGCCGGCGACTTCGTGCGACCGTACCTCTGGCGCAGCCGTGACGGTGTGCCCCTGACCCCGGGGATGGTCACGGTGCTCTACGAGCGCATCGTCAGCTTCGGTCAGCTGGCCGTGGTCGGCTCGGCATGTATCGCTCCGTTCGCGTTCAGCGGGGGCCTCCTCGCGGTGGCCGCCGCCGCCGGGGCCTGCCTGCTGGTCGCGCCCTGGCTGCTTGCCCGTCTCATCGGCGCCGGCGCCGAAGCGGACCAGACTGCTGTCTCGTCGGGCTGGCGCGATCGCCTTGTCCACGCCGCCGGGCAGCTCTGGCGGCTGGCAGGCGACGGCCGCCTCAGTCTCCGCTTCACCGGGCTGACCATCGCTGTCGTCACCGTCAGCGCGCTGCAGATCGAGCTCCTCGCCTCAGGGGTTGGCATCGCCCTGCCGCTGTGGATCGCCGCCGCGGCCTTCGCTCTCTCCCAGGTCATCGGCAGCGCCTCCAGCCTCCCCTTCGGCATCGGACCCGCGGACGCCGTGGTCGTGGCGCTGCTTGTGCACGCCGGCATCAGCCCGGCCGGAGCCCTGGCCATCACCCTTCTGTCCCGGCTGACGGTCACCGTGCCGCTCGGCCTCGCCGGGGCTCTCGCCTACATGCGGCTGGGCCGCCCCCCAGGGACCGAGGTAGCCGCCCCGTGAGGCGACCCGAGCATCTGGCCAGGGTCGTCGTGGTCGGCGGCGCGGGCTTCATCGGCACCCATGTCGTCGAGCGCCTGGCGGCCGCCGGGTGGGCGATCCTCGTCGTCGACGACGACTCTCACCCCTGTGGGGTCCCCCTCCCCGGCTCGGTCGACCTGCTCCTGGCCGGCGGCGGCAGCGAGGAGGCGCGCACCGCGATGGAGCGATTCCGACCCGCCGCCCTTGTTCACCTCGCCGCCAAGGGCGGCGTCAACCGCGCCCTGCGCGACCCGGGCGGCCACGTCGCCGGCGTGCTCTCCCAATCGGTGGGATGCTTCGCGGCCGCGGCCGCGGCCGGCTGCACGTCGATCGTCATCGCGTCCTCGGGGGGAGCGGTGTACGGGGACCCGCGCGTGCTCCCCGCCAGCGAGCGCCTCCGGCCGGCTCCCCGGTCCGCCTATGGTGCCGAGAAGCTCTGCGAGGAGACCTATCTCGCCACCGTCGCCCAGCGCGGGGTGCGCACCATGGCGCTCCGCTACGGCAATGTCTACGGACCGCGCCAGGATGGAACGGGTGAAGCTGGGGTTGTGGCGATCACCGCGACCCGGCTCCTGGAAGGGCTCGCGCCGGTGGTCTTCGGCGACGGCCTCCAGACCCGCGACTTCGTCTACGTCGAGGACGTTGCCGAGGCCACCGTGGCCGCGCTCGGCAGCACGCGCAGCGGCCCCGTGAATGTGGGCACGGGCAGAGAGACCAGCGTCCGCGATATCGTCACAGGCTTGGTCCAGCTCACAGGCTCCACCGCCGGCATCGAGTACCGGGCGGCCCGCGATGGAGAGGTGCGCCGCGCCGCGCTCGACGCGTCGCGGGCACAGCGGTGGCTGGGCTGGCGCGCGCAGACCAAGCTGATCGACGGGCTGGCACGCACGGCGGCATTCTTCGCCGCTCGCGGTCCGGCCGCTGCAACCAACGTTTCCGGGGGGACCACCTGACATGCGGATCATCGTTCTCGGCGCCGACGGGTACCTCGGCTGGCCCACCGCGTTGCACCTCTCGGCGAAGGGGCACGACGTGATCGCGGCCGACAACCTGGTGCGGCGGCGCTGGGACCGCCGCTGCGGCACCAACAGCCTGGTGCCGATCACGTCGATGGAACGGCGCATCGCCCGCTGGGCGGAGTTGAGCGGCCGGCCCATCGCGTGGCACAAGCTCGACCTCTGCGACGCCGATGCAGTCACCGCTCTTGTGGAGGAGACGTCGCCGGACGCCATCGTGCATTTCGCCGAGCAGCGATCGGCGCCGTACTCGATGATCAGCCGCGGCCACGCCGTCGAAACGCAGGTCAACAACGTGGTCGGCACCCTCAACCTGCTCTTCGCGATCCGCGATCACGCCCCGAACTGCCACCTCATCAAGCTGGGCACCATGGGCGAGTACGGCACCCCGAACATCGACATCGAAGAGGGGTTCATCGAGATCACGCACAACGGGCGCAGCGACCGGCTGCCCTTCCCCAAGGTGCCGGGATCGATGTACCACCTCAGCAAGGTGCACGACAGCCACAACATCCACTTCACCTGCCGGATCTGGGGTTTGCGCGCCACCGACCTCAACCAGGGGGTGGTCTACGGTGCCCAGACCAAAGAGACCGCGCTGCACCGCGACCTCGCGACCCGTTTCGACTACGACGGGATCTGGGGCACGGTTCTCAATCGCTTCTGCGCGCAAGCGGCCATCGGCCTCCCCCTGACCGTGCACGGCAAGGGCGGTCAGACGCGAGGTTTCCTCGACATCCGCGACACGGTCGCGTGCATCGAGCTCGCCGCCCTCAACCCGCCGGCGGCCGGAGAGTTCCGGGTGTTCAACCAGTTCACCGAGCAGTTCAGCATCCTCGACCTTGCCGCGCGCGTCCACGAAGCGCGTGCCGCCCACGGCCTCGAGACCGACATCGTCCACCAGCCCAACCCGCGCGTCGAGCTCGACACCCACTACTACAACGCCAAGCACCAGCACCTGCTCGACCTCGGCCTCCACCCGCACGCCCTCGCGGATACGCTCATCGAGGACGTGATCCACGTGGTGCAGCGCCACAAGTCGCGGGTGCGCCCCCACACCCTCGCAGCCACGGTCGACTGGCGCACGGGTGGCGACGTCTACCACTCGCCCGCCGCCACCAGCGCCGCACCCCGTGAGATCGTCGGCGAGGTCAGGGCGCGGGTGCCGGTGGGGGCTGCCGCGGCGCGCTGATCACCGCCGCGCCGGCAACGACCGCCGCATCGTCCAGCGGAAGACGATCAGCTCCTTGATGGCACGCGCGATGGCGCGGGGGCGTGCCCCCGACCGCCGTCCCGCACGTCGCGGATGGTGGGGGACGGAGTGCTGGGCGATCCGCCACCCGGCGTGGCGTGCCTTGTAGTACAGCTCGGTGTTGATGAGGGCGCTGCGGGCGTGGAGCTCCATCGAGTCCAGCACGTCGCGGCGCATCACCTTCATGGCGCAGTCGATGTCGCGGTACGGCAACCGGTAGAGCACCAGCACCAGGGTGTTGAAAACCCAGCTGACCACCGACCGCATGGCGGCGTCCTGGCGCTCCTCGCGCCATCCCCCGACGAGATCCGCGCCGGCAAGCAGAGGCACGAGGATGGCGAAGTCGGCGACCTCGAACTGTCCGTCGGCGTCTGTGAACGCCACGTAGCTGAGGCGGGCGGCGCGCAGACCGTCACCGACAGCGGCGCCGTAGCCGCTCTTGCGCTCGTGACGCACGATGCGCAGGTCGACGCCGAGGTCGGCCGCAAGCGAGGTGGCCAGCGTCCCACTGCCGTCGGTGCTGCCGTCGTCGACGATCACCACCTCGAAGCGCTCGGCCAGGGAGGGCAGGGTTGCCGCCAGGTGTGGCAGCAACCAGGTGACGTTCTCGGCCTCGTTGTGGACGGGCAGGACCAGGCTCAGCTCGGGCAGGCGTGTGGTCATGGCGCGCTGATCATCCGGATATGGCGATGGCCGTGGTGAGGCCGAAGATGGAGAGCGAGATCGCCCCGGCGACGTAGGCGGCCGCGGCGACGGCGATTCCCCGCCGCCGCCTGGCCCCTCGCGCCACGCCCCACACCAGCAGCAGGAGCGGACCCGTCGCGGCCACGAGCAGGTAGCGTCCCTGCGGCTGGAACACGACCACGACGGCGTTGGCCAGCGAGAGCGCCAGCGCGCCTGCGGCGGCGAGGGCGTACGCGACCACCGCCGTCTGCCGCCCGCGCGGCCAGCGCGGCCACGCGCGCACGAGCAGAACGACGCCGACGACCAGGCCGGCGAGGAGCGCCGCCGCGAAGAACGCCATCAGGGCGCGCCCCGCAGGCGGCAGGATCAACGGCGACCCCTGGTAGCGCTCCGGTGTGAACAGCCCGTACATCGTCTGGGAGAGGAACACCCGCAGCTGCGCCAGGTTGCGCAGCCGGCTGGGAGGAACCCCGAGCGGCGTCAGCGGGGGCAGGAGGCGGTGGAAGGCGACCAGGTTGCGTGCGTACCACCAGCCCGAGATCGCGGCGATGGGCACCGCCACGGGCACGAGCTGACCAGGCGACAGGTGACCACGCCAGTGCCAGAGGGCCACAGCCCCGAGCACGATGATCAGCGGGAGGTCGGTCTCCTTGGAGATCAGTCCCACGCCGACACTCACCCCGATCAGCCAGAGGAGGCCGCGCCTGGGCAGGTCGGCGAGCGCCACCTGCGTGGTCACCAGCAGGAGCAGGGCGCCCGCCGCGGCCGCCAGGCTGTCGTCGGTGATCGACGCCGACACGAACTGAAAGCCGGGCAGCAGCGCCAGGGCTGCCGCCGTGCTCACGGCCAGCCAGGGTCGGCGCGGCGCCAGGAGCGACGCGATGCGCGCCACCAGGAGGACGGCGATGACGCCGAGGAGGATCGACAGGAAACGCAGGGCCACCGGGGGTGCCTGGATGCGCAACAGGGCGGCCGCCATCAGGTAGTAGAGCGGAGGTTGCTGCCTCTCCGGGACCAGCGCCCCGGGAAGCGACGCGTGGCCGGCGATCAGTTGCGCATAGGCGAGGTGCGAGTGTTCGTCGGCTGAGCTTCCGACGGGGATGCTCAGCGCGTACGTGACGGCAAAGATGGCGAAGACGGCCATGGCCGCGACCAGGGCCAGAGCCGGGGCACGCCTCACCCGCCGGCTGCTGACAGGGCGCGCCGCTTCAGTGGCTTGCCCGCAGACGCCGTCGCCGTGTCGATGGCCTCGACCAGGTGGTCGACAGCATCATCGACGTCGGCCGCGAGGGTGCCACGCCCCATGCTGAGGCGGAGCAGCGCGGTCCTGCCCGGGTCCTCGCCCATCGCCGCGAGCACGTGTGACGGCCGCGCTGCGCCGCTGGCGCAGGCCGACCCGCCCGACACCTCGACGCCGGCGCCGTCGAGGGCGGCGACCAGCGCCTCGCCGGAGGCGTCATCGACGAGCAGCGCGCTCATGTTGGGGAGCCGGTGCGACGCCCGCGCCGCAACCCGCACGTGCGCCGTCCGCTCGAGGACGGCCGCCTCGAGGCAGTCGCGGAGCGCGCCCAGCCGCGTCGCCTCGTCCTCCCGCTCGCTCTCGACCAATTCGGCGGCGACCGCGAAACCGGCGATCGCAGCCACGTTCTCGGTGCCACTGCGGCGCTCCCGCTCCTGGCCACCCCCCTCCATCTGCGTGGTGAGGCGCGTGCCCCAGCGCGCGTACAGCACTCCGCAGCCCTTGGGGCCGTAGCACTTGTGCGCGGAGAGGCTGAGCAGGTCGACGCCGAGCGCCCGGGGATCCACCGCCAGCCGACCCAGCGCCTGGACGGCGTCGGTGTGAACCAGCGTGCGCGGGTTGGCCAGGCGCACAAGCCGGGCGGCGTCGGCGACGTGCTGGACGGTGCCGACCTCGTTGTTGGCGAGCATCATCGACACCAGCGTGGTGTCCCCGCGCACAGCGGCGGCGACGCGCTCCGGGTCGACGCGCCCAGCGGCGTCGCAGCCCACCACGGTCACCTCGGCCTCGCCGCGCGCGGCCAGCCCCGCCGCAGTGCGGAGAACTGCCTCGTGCTCGACGGCGCTGACGACCAGGTGGCGGCCGCGCTCCCCGCCCCACCTCTGCAGCGCGCCGCGCACGGCGAGGTTGTCGGCCTCGGTGCCGCCGCTGGTGAAGGTGAGCTCACGTGGCGCGCAGCCGAGCACCGCGGCGAGCCGGTCACGGGCGTCGTCGATCGCGGCCCGCGCGCGCCGCCCGCGATCGTGCGCCGAGGACGGGTTTCCCCAGTGCTCGCGGAGGAACGGAAGCATCGCCTCGACCACCTCGGGTGCAGGTGGCGTGGTGGCCGCGTGGTCGAGATAGATGCGCCGGGCCGAGATCAGCTCATCCCCAGGGAGCCCCAGAGCTCGAGCTTGTTGCGGACCGCCTCGATGACCGCGGCGGTGAACTCGTCGGTGAAGGAGTGGCCGCCGAGGTCGGCGGTACGCGTTCCGGCCCGCACCGTCTCGAAAGTGGCCTCGTAGATGGCGCGCGATGCCAGCTTGCACCGAGGGTCACCTGAAAAGCTGAGCAGGGAGGCGGCGGCGAGGATCATGGCCATGGGGTTGGCGATGTTCTTCCCGAACAGGGCTGGGGCGGTACCGTGGGGGGCCTCGGCCATCACCACGTGCGGCCTTGTCGATTCCTCCGTGAAGCCGAGCAGAAGTGACTCGGCGCCGGCGATGCTGCCGAACAGCTGCAGGACGAAATCGCTGAGGCAGTCGCCGTCACGGTTCAGCGCCGGGATGACCAGGGCGTCGCCGCCGTGGGTGAGGAGCAGAGCGTAGGTGGCGTCGATCAGTTGGGGCTCGTAGGCCACGTCGGGATAGCGCTGCGCGGCTGCGTCCATCTCCTCCTTGAGCATCCCCTCGTACACGGGCGACACGGTGAATTTGGGGCCGCCGAACACGCGCGCTTGGGTGCGGCGCGCCTGGGCAAAGGCGAACTCCGCCACCGCCCGGCACGTCGACCGTGAGATGTGCTCGGTGCGGAATGCGACCTCGTCGTCGCCGGACCCCTCGCGCCACTCGGTGGCGTTGTAGGAGTCGTCGACTGCCATGCGGACCACGCTCATGGGCGCGTGCACGCCGGCGACCGACGGAACCCCGGGGATGCGCCGCCCGGTGCGCAGGATCACCTTGCCGCCGACCCGCTGGCGCAGCAGTGCGTTGGGGCTGCCCACGTCGCCGGCGCGCTCGGGGGTCACCGTGGCCGCCTTCAGCCCGTAGCCGCAGGCCACCATGGCATCGGCTGCGTCGAGCACCACGGCGTTGGCGGTGGCCCGGCGGTTCTCGAGGGAGAGGTCGAAGTGACGCAGCTCGAGGTCCGCGCCGATCACCTCGGGCGCGATCACCCGCAGGGCCTCCTCGAGCAGCTCCTGGCCGGTCTGGTCGCCGCCGAGCACGGCGATTGTCGTGGTCATCGCGCCACAGCGTAGCCGCGTTCCCACGCGACACGCAGCCCGACGACGACCGCTGCGCACCGCGAGCGGCTGCCTATGATCCGCGCGTGCCGTCCCCCTCGCCGACCACGACAGCAGAAGAGCGCCGGCCGGCGGCGATCCTGGCCATCTACAGCTGGGACATGGTCCTCGCCCTGCTCGCCCTGCTCGGTGCCCTCGCGGCATTCGGCGGGCAGGCCACGGTGGGGAACAGGACGGTCAGCGTGAGCCTCGGCGAGCAGGTGCTCGCCGCCGTCGAGTCGGCGTCATTCGCGGGGCTGCTGATCATCCTCGCCACGATCCTGACGCGGCGGCGGCGCTGGGTGCGGCGCGCTCAAATCGTCACCCTCGCGACTGCGATCGCGCTCGGGGCGGTGTCGCTGCTGCTTGCCGCGGTCGTCCCCGGCCAGGGCCTCCAGGCGAGTGCCCTGACGGCGCTGCTCGTGCTGGTTGTCGACGCCGCGGCGATCCTGGCGCTGACCGCGCAGAAGGTGATCAGCTGGTACGAGCAGGACGGCGCCATGCCCCGTTACATCAGTGGGACGATCGTCTTCTGGGCGATCACCAGCGCGGTGCTCATCGTGCTCCAGACCCTGCGCTGAGGCGCAGTCTCAGATCATCGAGAGCAGGTCGCCGACCACGGCGACCAGGGCGTCCTCGTCCAGTGGCTTGGCGAGGACCGCGGCGGCGCCGAGTTGCTGGGCGCGCTCCTTGGTCCTGACGTCCCCGGGCGGGGTGAGGATGACCACACCGGCGCGGGGGTGGTCGGGTGAGAAGCGGACCGCCTGGAAGTACTCGAGGCCGTCGACGTCGAGCGTGGTGTCGAGGAGGAGCAGGTCGGGCGGGTTGTCGTCCATCTGCTGGCGCAGCTCGCGCATCTCACGGACCCACTTGACCTCGTGGCCGGCCGCGATCAGCCGGCTCACCACCGGGGCGGCGACCGACGCCTGGTCTTCCGCGAGCAGGATCCGCGCGGGCATCCCCATCACCCGCGGATGGTACCGAGCGGGACCGCTGCCCGGGTGCCGGTCCGGCCGAGCGGGGCGCCCCAGCCGAACGCGTAGACTGACCTGGATGCCCAGCACCGAGGCCAGGGTCGCCGCCGACATGACGACATGATGGCGCCGCCGCGGCCGGCTGCCTGATGCGCGGACCGCGTCTCCTGCAGCGCCTCCTCGGCGGCGGTGAGCAGGCAGCGCCGCGCCGCGGCGCAGTGCGACGCCTCCCCAGAGAGGAGCGGCCCCACCTCGTCGACGCTCACACCCGCACCTTCTGGAGCCGTGGGGCGCTGTCCCCGGCGACCCTGGTGGAGAGCGACGAGGCCACGCCGGCGGCGGCGCGCGGACGCGCCGCGACACTCGTCGCCGACCACCAGCGCGGCGCCACCGGCGCTGCGCTGCCGCGCGCCAACCCCGCCTTCAGCGAGGCGGTGTTCGTCGAGCTGATGCGCGCCCGCCAGTATCGGCGCGCGTTCTCCCTGCTCAGCCCCGAGTGCCAGCAGAGCTGGGGCTCGCTCCAGGCGTTCATCGATGCGCAGCGCATCGGTGCTCTCGCGCGGCTGCGCGGCGTGCAGGTGGACAGCGTGCGCCGGCTCGACAATTGGCGCGACCCGGACTCCGGAATGGTCCACGAGCACGCCGCTGAGCTTGATGTGCGCTACCAGATCGGCGACGCCACGCGCACCATCAGCGTGCCACGCACAGTCCACCTCGTTGCCTTCGCGGGAGGGTGGCGATCGCTCTGTTACCCGACTGCGACGGGGTCGCACTGAGCTGCGTCCGCATTGACCGGCGCGCCGCTTGAGCGTGCGTACAATGCAGCCGATGGAGAACGCAGCTCTTCCGCAACGTGTCGCCGTCCGCGGCGACGCGGCCATTCCCCGGTATCTCCCGGGGCCGCTCGAACGCACCGTCCTCGAGCTTCGCCGCATCGATCGGCACGCTGTCTGGCGCCGTCCGAGGGTGGGGCGCACCCGGTTGCTCCTGCGTGAGTCTGACGCGCTGATCGACCTCATCGAGCGCTGCCGTGAGCGCGAGGATCGGCTCCTGCCCACCCAGCTGTGGAGCGCTGTGGTGCGCTTCGTCGGAGCCCTCGACGGAGACCTCCGCGACGAGCTTGGCATCAACCGCGAGCCCGGCCATGTCGCCGACGTTGTCTTCGCCAGCCAGAGAAAGCTCCTCGAGCGCGCCCGCATGGAGCGCACCTCAGCGACCGGACGGATCATCCCGCTCTTTCGCGGCTAGCGAGGGCGTGGCGGCGCCGGCCACGGCCTGCGGTGGGGCTGGGCATTGAGCTGGGACATCGCCGTCGCCGGCACGGTCCACGTCGACGACATCGTCACGCCGGCCGGCGCGGCCACGGGCCTGCTGGGTGGCTCCGCCGTGTATTTCGCGCTCGCGGCAGCTCGATCGGCCGCCGTCCATGTCAACGGCATCGTGGGCGCCGACCACGCGGCCGCATTCCTCGAGCTGCTGCGTGGACCGCGGCTGTCCACCGAAGGCCTGGTGGTCAGCGATCTGCCCACCTTTCGCTGGCACACGCGCCACGACTTCGACCGCTGGGTCGCCGTCGACACGTTCAGCGACGAGGGCTGTGACCCAACGTGGCGGCCGCGGCTTCCAGCGGAGGCGGCGCGGGCCGAGGTCCTCTTCCTGGCCAGCATGAGCCCGGCTCTGCAGCGAGAGGTTCTCGCCCAGAGCGGCGCGCGCCTGGTTGGCGCCGACTCGATGACCGACTACACCGGCCCCGAGCGCGAGGCGGTCCGCGAGGTGGTCCACGCGTCCGACGTGCTCTTTCTCAACCGCAGCGAGCTGGCCAGTCTCACCAGTGCGCCGATCACCACATGGCGTGAGGAGGCGATCGCAATGTGCGGGGTGGGCCGCCTCCGTGCCGTGGTCGTCAAGGCGGGCCCGAAGGGAGCCTCGCTGGTCACCGCCGACGGGGTGATCTCACTCCCCCCGGCGCCCACCGCGCAGGTCGTCGACCCCACCGGGGCTGGTGACGCGCTCGCGGGCGGATTCCTCGCCGCGTGCGCCGCCGCCGAGCGCGACGACGACGCCTACTTCGCGACCGCGCTGGAGAGCGGGCTGCGCTGTGCCGCCGCGGCCATCTCACACTTCGGCGTGGCGGGGCTGGAGGTTCCTGCCTGAGCCGTCAGCCGCCGAGGAGCCCGGGGAAGACGGTGGTGACCACCAGCGTGGTGGTGAGCACCGCCAGCACCGCCGCCAGGGTGACCGCGATGATGTTGTAGGCGAGCCCGTTGCAGCGCCGTCCCAGGAGCCTGCGGTCGTTGGCCAGGATGATGATGAAGACGAGCAGAACGGGCAGGAGGATGCCGTCCAGGGTCTGCGTGCCGATGGCCACCCCCGCGATCGGCACACCCGGGATGAGCATGATCCCGGCCCCGATGGCGAGGATGCCGATGAACAGCGTGAAGAAGAGCGGGGCGTCGGCGAAGCTGCTCTGCACACTGCGCTCCGCGCCGAACGCCTCGCAGATGACGAACGCCGTGCTCAGGGGGAGGACCGCCGCCGCGAGCAGTGACGCCCCCACCAGCCCCACCGCGAACAGCTGCTGGGCGTGAACGCCGACCAGCGGGCTCAGCGCCGAGGCCGCCTGCTGCGCGGAGGCGACTCCGCTGCCGGCGAGGCCGTGCGGGTACTCGACTGACGGCGAGAACAGCGTTGCCGCAGTGGTGATGACGATGAACATGGCCACCGTGACCGCGAAGAGGGACCCGCTGATGACGTCGAATCTGACCAGCTTGAGGTCCGCCTCGTGGGTGCCCTTGTCGACGATCGACGACTGCAGGAAGAGCTGCATGTAGGGGGTGATCGAGGTGCCGATGAGGGCGATCAGGTCCACGAGGTAGGCGCCGGTGGGCACTGACGACGGGTGGCCGAGGTTGGGCACCACGAGGTCGTGCCCGATCGCGGACCACTGCAGGTGTGGGGCCAGGAAGGCGGTGATGATGTAGGACACGAACGTGAGCCCCAGCGCCAGGAAGATGCGCTCCACGAGGCGGCGATTGCCGCGCATCACCACGACGCCGATGAGCGCCGCCGAGCCGATCACCGCCACCGGCAGCGGGACGCCGAGCAAGCCCAGGCCACCGGCCACTCCGGCGAACTCCGCCAGGGTGGTGCCACCGTTGGCGATGAGCACCACCACCGCCGCGAACAGCGTCCAGCGCACGCCGAAGCGCTCGCGGATGAGGTCCATGAGGCCCTTGCCCGTGACCGCGCCGAGGCGGGCGACCATCTCCTGGGTGATGATCAGCGCGACGGCGATGGGCAGGAACGCCCAGAGCAGGCTGTAGCCGTACTTGGCGCCCGTGTTGCTGTAGGTGAAGACGCCACCGGCGTCGTTGCCCGCGTTGGCGACGATGATCCCCGGCCCGATGACGGCGAGGTATCGCCACAGCCCGGCGAATCGGCGCGGCCGGCCGCCGCGACGCTCACGCCGCTGGGCGACGGCCTCCGCGGCGCGGCGGCGCAGCGCGCGGGTCTGACGGGGGGCCGTCTTCACGTCCGTTCCGTACGCCCATCACAGGGCCCTCGCGCGCCGGCGAACTCCCGCCGGCATCACCTCGTCCATGGCGTCGTCGATGGTGACGATGCCCTGCATGCGGTCGTCGTCGTCGACCACGGGCACGGCCAGGAGGTTGTATTTGGCGATCACTGCGGCGACGTCCTCCGGTCGCGCGTCGATGGGGACGGCGATCACGCGCTTGATCATGATGTCAGCGATGGCGGCGTCGGGCCGAGCCACGATGAGGTCGCGCAGGGAGAGGACCCCAAGCAGGCGCTCCTCCGCGTCGACCACGTACACGTAGTAGATCGACTCGGCATCGGGCTCGAGCTCGCGCAGGCGGTCGATCGTCTGCTGGGCGTTGAGCGTCACGGGAACGGCGACGAACTCCGTCGTCATGAGACCGCCGGCCGTGTCGTCCTCGTAGCCAAGCAGCTCCTCGACGTCCTCGGCCTCGTCGGCCTCCATCTTGGCGATGAGCTGCTCACGACGCTCCTCGGGGAGGTCGCCGAGCAGGTCGGCGGCCTCGTCGGGCGACATCGCCTCGAGGATGTCGGCGGCGCGTTCGTCGTCGAGCCGGGCGAGGATCTGTGCCTGGACCTCCCCGGAGGACTCCTCGACCACGTCGGCGGCGATCTCGTCGTCGAGGGAGGCGAAGATGGCCGCGCGGTCGCGGCCGCCGAGCTGGCCGACGATCTCGGCGATGTCGGCAGGGTGCATCTTGCTGAGCTTCTGGTGGCTGATCCGCAAGCGCATCGAGCGCTCGTCGCTGCGCACCGGGTCGACGGCATCCCAGGAGATGAGCCGCTGGGGGAAGTCCCGCCCGACCAGGCGGGTGACGCGGCGGCCGACGCGTTCAACGCCCAGGCGTCGGAGGAGGCCGCGGGCGCCGATGTCGACGCCGACGACGAGGAGTTTGCCGTCCTGGTCCTGGAGCTGGAGGTCGTTGACGCGCACCACCCTGCGACCGTCGGTGTCGACGATCTGCTTGTCGAGGATGTCGCGCGCCAGCCAGATCTCCTCGTCGGTCCGCGGGTACGGCTGCAGGGCGGAGGTGGGCACGTTCAGGCTCAACTCCCCGCTCTCGCCCGCCCTCACGGCGCCCCAGTCGATCGTCGCGGGCATCTCCTTGCCACGTCCCCTGATGGCGAGGGCGGTGACGACCGGGTACGGCTCACCCATGTGCACGATGACGTCACGGACCGACCCGACAGTCTTCTGGTCGATGTCGACCACGTCGGCGCGCAGGAAGTCGCTGAGAAAGATCACGGCCCGGTGATGGTGCCACCTGAGGCGATACCACGGCGCAGGTGGCGGCGGGCGCCGGTATGATCGCGCCGCATGGCGAAGACCCCGTCGCGCGGAATCGGTACCCCGATCGACCGCAACATCGCCCTGGAGCTGGTCCGGGTGACCGAGGGCGCCGCCATGGCCGCCGCCCCGTACATGGGGCGCAACCGCAAGAACGACGCCGACGGCGCCGCGGTCGACTCGATGCGCCGCAGCCTCAACTTCGTCGACATGGACGGCGTCGTGGTGATCGGCGAGGGCGAGAAGGACGAGGCCCCGATGCTCTACATCGGCGAGCAGGTCGGCAACGGCAACGCCCCGAACGTGGACGTCGCTGTCGACCCCATCGACGGCACCCGGCTGGTCGCGCTGGGGCTCCCCGGCGGCATCGCCACGGTCTCCCTGGCGGAGCGCGGCTCGATGTTCCACACGCACATCCCCTACATGGAGAAGCTCATCGTCGGGCCCAAGGCGGCGCGGGTCATCGACATCACCGACACCGTCAAGAACAACCTGCGCCGTATAGCCAAGGCCGAGGATCGCCACATCGAGGACCTCACGGTGGTGGTGCTCGACCGCCCTCGTCATGACACGCTTCTCGAGGAGATCCGCTCCGCGGGGGCGCGCGTCAAGCTGATCATGGACGGTGACGTCGCCTATGGGGTGATGGCGGCGATGGAGCGCCGCACCGGCATCGACGTGCTCATGGGCATCGGCGGCGCCGCCGAGGCCGTGCTGGCGGCGTGCGCCATCAAGTGCATCGGGGGGTCGATGCAGGGACGTCTCTGGCTGCGCGATGAGGACCGGGCGGTGCTCGTCAAAGAGGGCAAGACCGCCGACCAGGTGCTCCAGCTTGACGACCTCGTCAACGGCGACAACGTCTTCTTCGCCGCCACCGGGATCACCGACGGAGAGCTTCTCGATGGGGTCCGCTTCCTCGAGGACAACCGCTGCCGGACCCAGAGCCTGGTGATGCGCAGCTACTCGGGGACGATCAGGTACGTGGAGGCGGAGCACAGCCTCGCCAAGCTCCGTCTGCGCCGCGAAGAGGCCGAACAGGAGGGCCCGCTCGCTGTTCGAATGCAGGGCGACGCCGCCCCCGGGATGCCCGGTTAGCGCAGGGCCCTCCACGACCGCCGCGTTCATGCTCGGCGCGACCGTGGGACAATCGCGCCGAGCATGAAGGTTTTCCGCCCCAGCCCTTCGCTGATGCGCTGGCTGGCCCCGGGGCTCTACATCAAGCGCTGGCTGCTGCTGCTCTTCGTCAGCATCGTGATGATCAGCCTCGCGGTCGGCTACGTGCTGCGCGACCTCTACAGCAGCAACGTCCGCTTCCCGCCCTTCGTGCAGACGCTCACCCTGCAGTTCCTGCCCCGCGCCGTTCGCGCCAGCCTCTTTGCCGCCGCCGGCATCGCCATCCTGCTGCTCTGCTTCTACAAGCTCAGCCAGTCGCTGCTTGGGCCGTTCATCCGCGCCGGGAACACCAACGACCGGCGCAACCTCATCGAGCACCTGTACGCCCACCGCCAGCTGACCAAGGGCCCCCGGGTCGTGGCCCTGGGCGGCGGAACCGGCCTGAGCACGCTGCTGCGCGGCATCAAGAAGTACACAGGCAACATCGTGGCCATCGTGACCGTCGCCGACGACGGCGGCTCGAGCGGCCGCCTCCGGGCCGAGTACCGCGTCCTGCCCCCCGGCGACTTCCGGCAGTGCCTCACAGCCCTTGCCGAGACCGAGCCGCTGATGACCCAGCTCTTCCAGCATCGTTTCACCGGCGAGGGCTCGCTCGGGGGTCATTCCTTCGGCAATCTCTTCATCATGGCGATGGCCGAGATCACCGGTGACTTCGAGCACGCGCTCCGTGAGTCCGGCCGGGTCCTGGCGGTGCGCGGCACCATCGTTCCCAGCACGCTGAAGGACGTGGTGCTCTGTGCCACCTCGGGTGACCAGGTGCGCGTCGGCGAGTCGAAGGTGCCCCATGGCATCGGCGAGGCGCGCATCGAGCGGGTCTTCCTGCAGCCGGAGGCGCCGCCGATCAACCCTGAGGCGGAGGCGGCCGTCCTCGACGCCGAGCTGGTCATCGTGGGCCCGGGCTCGCTGTACACCTCGATCCTGCCCAACCTGCTCGTCGACGGCATGGTGGAGGTGCTGCGCGCCACACCCGCCGTCAAGGTGTACGTCTGCAACGTTGCCAGTCAGCCGGGGGAGACGGACGGATACACGGTCAGCGAGCACCTCACCGCCATCGAGGACCACGTCGGCGGCAACCTCTTCGACTACGTGATCGTGAACAGCAACCTCTCCCCGGCGCTGCCCGCGTCGGCGCAGGCGGCCGGGACCTCACGGATCCTCTTCGACCGCGACGAGGCGTCACGCAAGGCCGTGCACTACATCCTCGCCGACGTCGTCTCCCCGGCGGTCTCCTCGCACCACGACCCCGAGAAGCTGGCGCGCGTGATCATGAAGAGGATCTGGCGCTAGGGCGGAGGAGCCGGGAGCGGAGGCGACATCGCTCCGGTCGCTGTCCTCGCTGACGCTTCGGAGCTAACTCGGCTGCGCCGAGTGGATCTCCTCGCTGCTGCGGATGCTCCCTCCGCGATGTCGCCTCCGCTCCCTCTCGGGGTCGCTAGTTCTAGTTCCCGACTTCGACCGGCTGCTGCGGGTGCTCCCTTCGCGATGGTGCCTGACCCCCTTCATGGCGCCACGGCAGTCAGTACAGCAGGTCATGACGAAGGTGGCGGTTGAGGCGCTGCGCGGCCGGCTCACCCCATCGCTCCCAGGCCCCAACGGCACGTGGACGCAGCGGCAGGTCCCAGGTCCCCACGAAATCCGTGATCGTCTCGCTGAACCCCGACTTGAACCGGTAGAGCCCGTGCAGCGGATGATCCTCGGAGAGCATCGATGAGTGCGGCACGGCCACGAGGTCGTAGCTGCGCACGCCACGCCCGCGCAACCAGCGCATCACCTCCCACTGCAGGAGATGCGGAGCCATCAGCTCGCTGTGTTCCTTGACGGACCCGCCGTCCTTGTACCAACCGCGCGCGCCGACGTGTGTCGCGACGACGCCGGCGAGGACGCGCCCCTGGAAGGTGGCGAAGAAAAGCTGCGCCTGGTCGCTGGCCGCCTGCAGCTCCCAGTAGCCGCGGAAGTAGGCGGGGGAACGAAGAAAGAAACCCGCCCGCTCGCGCGTTGCTGCCATCAGCGAGTACATGGTCGCGATGTTGGCGTCGGTCATCGGCACAGCCTCCACCTCGACGCCGCGGCGTGCCGCCAGCCTGATGTTGTACCGGCATTTCGGCTTGAACGACGCCAGCAGCGCGTCCTCGTCACCGTCGATGTCGACCACGATCGTGGACCTGCTGATCTGCACATCGTCGACCGACTTGCGAAGTCCGGCTCGGCGGAGGGCATCGAGGTCGGCGCCGGCCTCGCGGATCTCGGGCTCGACCTTCACCAGGAACGCGTCGCGCATCGCGCGCCGGTCGGCCAGAAGCGTCACCAATGCGCGCGCGTCGAGGACGCCCGGCCCCTTGGGCGCATACCAGAGATCGCCGAACCCCCAGATGCGGCGGCGCAGGAAGAGAACCGCAACCTCGGCGTCGTCGGTCTCGGCGATCCAGTACGTGGGTCGCCAACCCCAGGAGCGCTTGAACTCACCCCACGCCCGCGTCTGCAGGACCTGACCGCCGTCGGGATTGGCGACCACCAGCTCGTCCCAGCGTCCGATCTCGGCGCGCGTGGCCGGCCTCAACAGCGAGCCTGGCGGCAGCGCGGATACGAGCTTCGACGCTGATCGGTGGTGCGCATCAAACGCTTCCCACGCGTAGGGTTCGCGCCTGCGTGGACGACACCGCGCCACCGTAGCACAGCGTTGAGCGACGCCGGCACGCGCTTGCGTCGGTTGGCAAAAGCCGTTGCGGTTCCTTACACTTCCGCGCGTTTCCCGCCGACCATCTTGGAGAATGACCATGGCCAATGTTGTCACCCGCGACGTACTTGCAGAGAGGCTTTCCGAGCGCGCCGAGATCACGATGAGCGCCGCGCGCGACGAGGTCCGGTGGTTTTTCGACACCATCGCAACCGCTCTCGAAAAGGGCGACGAGGTGCGTATCCACGGCTTCGGATCGTTCAAGACCGCGCAACGCGCCGCGCGCATGGGTCGCAACCCGCGCACCGGTGAGGCGGTCAGCGTGCCGGCGCGCCGGGTGGTGCGCTTCGCCGCGAGCACAACGCTGAGCAGCGCGTTGAAGAAGAGCCCCAGGGGCGGAAAGCGGGCCGGGCGCTGAGAGGGGCCTGACCTGACACGCAGGGTGCGGGCAGAGGTCACCTGGTGCGCCTCCTGCCCCGCATCCTGCTGGCGGTCATCGTCGTGGTCGCGGTCGCCACCGCCGCCACGCTGACCGCGGCGCGCCTGGAGGCGGCCGCTCCAGAGCTCATTCCCACGCTCACGTCGACCACGTGGCGCGCCGCACCCGGACCACTGGCCCCCATCGCCGTGCCCGCGCAGGGAAGTCTCGCCGTCGAGTCGGTGGACGGCCATGCCGTCACGACGCTAGCCTCCAGCCAGGCCGGGATCGTCCGCCCCACGGCATCCGTCGCCAAGACCATGACGGCGCTGGTGATCCTCGAGGTGCATCCGCTGCTCCCCGCCCAGGCGGGGCCGATCCTCACCATGACCCGGCAGGACGTTGACGACTACCGCAGCATCGCCGCCGCGGGCGGGTCATTCGCCCCGGTGACCCTCGGCGAGCACCTCAGTGAGCGCGACCTCCTGGTCGGGCTGATGCTCCCCTCGGCCAACAACCTCGCCCTCACCGCAGCGCGGTGGATCGACGGCAGCGTGGCCGCGTTCGTGGCCCGGCTCAACGCCCGGGCCGAGCAGCTGGGCATGTCGCACACCCATTTCGCCGACCCCGACGGGCTCGCCGCCGCGACGACGTCGACCGCCGCCGACCTGGTGTTGCTCGGGGCGGCGGCCGTGGCCGACGACGCCCTGCTCAGCGTGGTCTCGACCACGACGGCCACGCTCCCCGACGGCACCGTGGTCACCAACCTCGACCAACTCCTCGGCGTCGATCCCGGATGGCTGGGCATCAAGACAGGCTGGACACCGCCTGCGGGGGGCTGCCTGCTGTTCGCCGCGCGTCGCATCCTGGCGCCTGGTGCGCCCCCCCTCACCGTCGTCGGCGCCGTCCTCGGCCAGCCCCCGGATGGCAACGCGGACCTCGCTCACCCCGAGCTCGGCGCTGCCTTCAGCGTTGCCCGCGCCGCGGTCGACGCTGCATTCGGGCAGTTCGCGGCTGTGCGGGTGGGCCCGGCGTCCGTGCCGGTCTCGGGCACCATCGACGGGCCGTGGGGGGTCAGCTCCGCCCTCCACCTCGTCGGCGCCGATCGCTTCGTACTGCTCCAGCGCGGTGGCACCCTCACGGTGGCCGCCGCAGCTGTGGCTGTGCCGGCACCCAGCGCCCCGGGGGCCCCAGCCGGGACGGTCAGCGTCTCGCTGCTCGGGGTGCCGATCGGCGCCTGGACGCTGGTGACCGACCGGCACCTCGACGGCCCCTCACCGTGGTGGAAGCTGCTCCACGGCTGAGGCCGGACTCACCAGGCCGCTTCGGTGCGCTCCGACGCGGCGCGCAGGGCCGCCATCGCCTCGTCGGCGCGGGTGGCGAGGTCCGGGGCAACGCGGATCGATTCGAGGCGGTCGCGCGCGGTGACCAACTCCAGTTCGTGGAGGCCGAGGTGGGAACGCGAGGCGGGGGGCGCCGCGTACGCGGCGATCGGCTCACGCCATTTCTGACGGAGGGCGCGCGGCGACAGCTCGCCGGCGCGCACCACCAGGGGGCCGCTGCCCCGTCCGGGAGCCAGCCGGAAGCGGAAGGCGATGCGGCCGTTCTTGGCGCAACTCTCGCAGCGGCCGTAGCGTTCGTCCGGGATCTCGGGGCGCTTGAGGCACACGCGGCACACGCCGCCAGTCTACGCGGCCCGCCCGGACGGCTCGCAGCGCGGCCATTCCGCGTTGACAAAACCACCTTTCCGTCATACCCTTCGGCGGCTTATGAACGTCGAGGTCCGGGCCATCGGACTGCGCGCCATGCGCGACCGTCATCACCTCACGCAGCGCGAGCTTGCCCGCCGCCTCGGGGTCACGCAGAACTACATCCCGGCGCTGGAGGCGGGCACACGCAACCCCGGGCCCAAGCTGCGCCAGTCGCTGATGGAGCTGTTCGGGTGCGACTTCGAGGACCTGTTCGTGGTGGTCATGGTCAACCCCATCACCAAGTCCGAGCAGGTGCTCCGCCCGGAGCGATCGTCCGAGGCGAGCTGACCGGGGCGCAGCACCCGCCTCCCTACAATCGCCGCGATGGCGACTGACCGATTGCTCCTCGAGGGCCTGCAGTTCTTCGGCCACCACGGCGACGTGGAGGCGGAACGCGCCCTCGGCGGTCGCGTCGACGTCGATGTGGAGATCCACACCGACCTCCGCCCTGCCGGCCGCAGCGACCAGCTCGTCGACGCGGTCGACTACGTACGCTGCTACGACGCGGTGCGCCACGTCGTGGAGACGCGCCAGCACAACCTCCTCGAGACGGTCGCCGAGGAGATCGCTGCTGCGCTCCTGGCCGACAGCCGGGTCGACTCGGTGCGTGTGCGCGTCGCCAAGCAGCCGCCCATCGCCGGCGTCTTCCATCGGTTCGCGGTGATGATCGAACGCGGTCGTCAGGATGCCGGCGCGTGAGCGCCCTGATCATCGACGGACGAGCGGTCGCCGCCTCCGTCCGCGAGGAGGTGAAGGCGCGCGTCGGCGAGCTGACCGCTCTCGGGGTCCGCCCCGGGCTGGGCGTGGTCCTCTGCGGCGACGACCCCGCGTCTGCGACCTACGTGCGCCTCAAGGGACAGGTCGCCGAGGAGCTGGGGATCCGTGTCGACGAGCGCCGGCCGCCCGCCGACAGCAGCACCGAGGCGATCCGCGAGATCGTGCTGGCCATGGACGAGGACGACGGCATCGACGGCATCCTCGTCCAGCTCCCCCTCCCGGCGCAGATCGACCCCGACGCCGTCATGGCTGCGGTCCGCCCCGACAAGGATGCAGACGGGCTGCACCCCTTGAACTTCGGCCTGCTCGCCCAGGGGGCGCCGGCCCCGGTCGTCTCCTGCACCCCCGCCGGCTGCATGGAGCTGCTCCGTCGCAGCGGGGTGCCGACCCGGGGCAGCCGCGCCGTGGTGATCGGCCGCAGCGCCATCGTGGGACGCCCCATGGCCATGTTGCTCGTCAACGCCGATTGCACGGTGACCATGTGCCACTCACGGACAGTCGACCTCCCCGCGGTGTGCCGCACTGCCGACATCCTCGTCGCCGCCATCGGGCGGCCGGGAATGATCACCGCTGACTACGTCAAACCGGGTGCATGCGTCATCGACGTCGGCACCTCGTCGGTGGACGGGAAGCTGCGCGGCGACGTCGACCGTGCCTCGGTCGAGCCCGTGGCGGGGTGGCTGACACCGGTGCCGGGAGGCGTGGGCCCGATGACCATCGCCATGCTCATGCACAACACGGTGTCGCTGTGCGCGGCGCGGCGTGGCGGCGGCCAGCCCCCGACGCGTCCCTGACAGGTGGCCACCCTGCGCCTGCGCTGGTCCGAGCACGAGGCCCGCAAGCCGTACGCGCGGCCGTTCATGGTGAGCTTCGTCGACGATCACGACGACGTCCTCGGCAGCGTGGCGCTGAGTGGCGCCGACCTTCTCTACAGCCGCCAGTTCTGTGTTGCCGTGGCGGCGCTGTCCGGGGAGCTGTTTCGCCTCGACCAGGTCGATGCCGCTCCCAATCCGCAGCGCGCCTGGCTCGAGATCCTGACCGGGCTGATGCCCGGTACCGAGGTGGCCGGTGTCACCCCGCGCTCCACGTTCGACCACGACGCCGGCCGCATCTTCGGCTTCGAGGTGGCGTGCACGGGAGGGACTGTCGCGGTCGTTGACGCCCCGACCCTCCTCGAGTACCAGGAGTTCCAAGCCGCGCTCGCGCACCAGACGGGCCGGCTGCTGCGCGTGCCGGTCGTTGAGGCTGTGGATGACTCGGAGCCTCGCCGCCGGGCCTGGCTGCTCTGGCTGAGCGAGGTGGTATCACGCCCGGGACCGGAGGAGGCGATGGCCGCGGAGTGGCCGTGGCACTGAGCCTGGACTACGCCGCCGCACTGGCCGCGCTGAGCCGCCTGGAGGGGCGGGGCATGAAGCTGGGCCTTGCTGGCATCGACGCGCTGCTCACGGCGCTCGATGAGCCGCAGCGCGGGCTGCGGGGGGTGCTCGTCGCCGGCACCAACGGCAAGGGATCGGTGTGCGCACTTGTCGAGTCGATGGCCCGGGCGGCGGGGCGGAGCACGGTTCTGCTCACCAAACCGCACCTGCTCTCATGGTGCGAACGGATCGCTCTCGACGGCGAGCCGATCGCCGAGCAGAGATTCGCGCGCCTCGTCGCCCGCGTCCTCGACGCCGCCGCGCGCATCGACGGCGACCTCGGCTCCCCGACCGTGTTCGAGGTGCTCACTGCCGCGGGGATCCTCGCCGCCCGCGAGTTGGGGCCCGACCTGCTCATCTGCGAGGTGGGCCTGGGCGGCAGGCTGGACAGCACCAACGTCCTCGACCTCGGTGTCGCCGTGGTCACCGGCATCGCCCTCGACCACCGCGAACAACTCGGTGACGACGTGGCCGCAATCGCCGCCGAGAAGGCGGCGATCATCAAGCCCGGCAACGACGTGGTCACCGCCGCCTCGGGGGATGCCCTCAGCGTGATCCGAGCCGCGGCGGAGCGTGCCGGGGCGGCGTCGTTCACGGCCGTGGGCGAGGCGGCGTCGTTGAGGGAGGATGACCTCGGCCGGGCCGGCGTCGCCATCGCCATCGACGACCCGCCCCTGCGGGTGGCGACCCCGCTGATCGGCGCGTTCCAGGCGCGCAACCTCGCCGTTGCCGCCCAGGTCGCGCGCGTCCTCGACCGCCGCGGCGTGGCCATCCCGGACGAGGCGATCGCGCGCGGGGCGGGGGCCGTCCGATGGCCTGGTCGGATGCAGTGGATCGACGGGTCCCCGGCGGTCCTCGTCGATGGCTGCCACAACACCGAGGCGGTCACCGCCATGGTCGCCGCCGCGCGCCCTCTCTGCGAGGGCCGGCGCACCGTCGCCGTCTTCGGGGCGATGGCCGACAAGGACCACGCCGACATGGTCGCGGCCCTGCGCCCGCTCACAACGGACGTGTTCTTCGCGGCGCCGGCATCTGCGCGTGCGGCCGACCCAGGGCCGCTGGCCGCGATGTGGGGGCCGGGGGCACACATTGCACCCAGCGTCGCCTCGGCGCTGGCTGCAGCCGCCGAGACGGCTGGTCGCGACGGCGTGGTGGTGGCGTGCGGCTCCCTCTACGTGGCGGGCGAGGTGCTCGATGCCGTGGGCAGCGGCGCGCTCCGCCTCACCCGGACCGGCTGACTGGGGATCAGCCGACGAGGACGGCGTCGAGTTTGGCCTTGAGCGACTGCTTGGGCTGGTAGCCGACGATGCGCTCCTCCGCCTTGCCGCCGCGGAAGACCATGAGGGTGGGGATGCTCATGATCCCGAACATGCCCGGGGTGATCGGGTTGGCGTCGACGTCGACCTTGGCGACCTTGACGCGACCCTCGTACTCTCCCGCGAGCTCCTCGACGATGGGGGCGACCATCTTGCACGGGGTGCACCACGAGGCCCAGAAGTCCACGAGCACGGGCACGTCGGACTCCAGCACCTCCTGCTTGAAGCTGGTGTCGGTGACGATCACGGGGTGGGGCATGGGGATCTCCTGGTTGGCGCCGCGGGGGCGGTCACCGCTGATTTTGTCAGAGGGATCGATGCGGGGGGGTCAGTCGGCTGCTGCTGGGGCCTTCGGTGAAGAGGTCGACGGCGTGCCCGTCCCGCCGGACGCGGGCGCCGTGGAGCTCTTGGCGGGGGCTTGGGGCGCGGCTGAGCCACCGCCGTCTGTCGCCGGGGTCGCGGCAGCTGCGCTCGAGGACGATGCCGCCGTGACGGCGGGGCGGCTGTCGGTCTTGTAGAACCCGCTGCCCTTGAAAAGGATGCCGGCCGGGTAGAACAGGCGCGCGCCGGGGCCACCGCAGTCAGGACATGCCTCCTGGGGCGGATCACTCATCCGCTTCTGCACCTCGAACTCGCGCTGGCACGACTGACAGCGGTAACCGTAGATGGGCAATGTGTCTCCTGCTGACTGCTCCACTGACTTGTCTACCCGGCGACAGCGGGCCCCAAACGCGCGCTCAATTCTCCCAGGGGCCGCGATAGAGGCGGAGCAGATGCCCCTCGAGGCGATGCGACGGCACCGCGCCGCTGGCGATCCCACGTGCCTGCTCGGCGCCGTTGACGTTGAGCCGGGCGGCGCGCCGCTCGGCGCGGAGGAACCGACGCAGAGCCACGTTGACGAGCTCGCTCCGGCTCAGCGGCGATCCGCGGGTGTGGGCGTTGAGCGCCTCGAGCACGTCGTCGTCGACGGAAACGGCGATGCGACGGCTCATCCTGGGATCGTACGCGGGTCGGACCCGGGGGCATCGCCCACCGCCCCGAGTGGCGAGAGCACAAGCCCCGTGGGCACCTTGGGGTAGAAGTACGTCGACTTCTGGGGCATGACGTCCCCGGCGTCGGCAACAGCGATCATCTCGGCCGTCGTGGCCGGGTTGATGACGAAGCCGAGCACCGCCTCTCCGGCATCAACAGCCCTGTCCACCTCGTCAATGGAACGTGTGTAGCGCAGGGCTCCGTCCCGGACGGCCGCCTCATCGGCGCCGGCGGGGGCGAGCACCTCGTCCTGCAGCACCACCACGTCAAGTCCCTGGCGTGGCGAGGCGGCAGCGTCACGCGGCCGGGCGAGGACCGCCACGCCATCAGCGGCCCGGACGGCGAACGCGTGCCGCGTCTGCCGCATCTCGACAGCGGTCGCGGCGGCGGCGCGAAGGCTATCGCCGGCCTCCACCTCCCAGCGATCGTCGAGGCGCATCCAGAGGTCGTCGAGGCTGAAGGCGGCGCCGGGGCGAGGCAAGAGCAGCCGGTGGGTGGGGAGCAGGCTGATCCCGGGGTCGGCGGCGTCGCACAGGTAGACCATCGCGAACTGTGACTCCGCGTCGGCCCGTTCCCCGGCCGCGGCGCGCTCGGCGGCGAAGGCGGCGGCCGTCTCGTAGCGGTGATGGCCGTCGGCGATGTACAGGCGGGCGGGCGCAAAGGCGGCGCGGATCGCCTCCACAACGGCGGGGTCGTCGACCACCCAGAGGAGGTGCTTCTCGGACCCGACCTCGCCGTCCGTGCGACCCCCTGCTGTCGCAGCCGACGCGGCCACCCCGTCGAGGATGGCAGAGACCGACGGTGCCTCCTGCCAGACGGCGAACACCGGGCTTGTCTGGGTGTCGGTGGCGCGCATCAGCGCCAGCCTGTCCTCCTTGGGGCCGCGCAGTGTGTGCTCGTGCGGGCGGAGGTCGCTGGTCGTCCACGGCGCCGCCCGCACCCGGGCGATCACCCCGCGGCGTGCGTGGCGGGAGCCGTCGGGTGCGATGAACTGGTGCTCGGTGACGTAGTAGGCGTCCCGCGCCTCGCGGACCAGGACGCCGAGCGACCGCCATGCCTCGAGGTGCTCCGCCGCCCGCGTGTAGCGGTCGCTGCTGCCGGGCACGTCGTCGGGGAGGTCCTGGCCGTAGTCGACGCGCACGATGTTGCGCAGGTCACGCGCGTAGAGGGCCTCGCGCTGAACGTCGTCGATGACGTCGTACGGAGGGGCGAGGACTCCGCCGAGGTGCACGGCCGCGGGGTCGAAGCGGATTCCGCGAAGCGGCCGGATGTCGGCCACGCGCTACAGCCTGACCTGTCGCAGCTGCTCGAGCTTGGCCACCGACGCGAGGCGCTCGAGAAGCGCCGAGTCGATGGGATCGTCGATCTCCATGAGCATGACCGCGCGGCCGCGGGGGCGGTCGCGGCCCAGCTCGATGCGTGCGATGTTGATGTCGTGTCCCGCCAGGAGCGTGGAGATTGCGGCGATGACTCCGGGGCGATCCTCATGCTGAACAACAAGAAACGTCCCGGCAGGCTGCATGTCGACGCGGAAGTCGTCGATGCGCGTGATCCGTGGCGACCCGTTGAAGTGGGTGCCGGCGACGAGCAGGCGCTGCTCACCGATGACCTCGACGAACACCGAGTTGGCGTGGTCGACGCTGCGCGTGGTGGTGTGCTCGTCGACGTCCACGCCCATCGAGCGGGCCACCGTCTTGGCGTTGATGGCGTTGACGCGGGCGTCGGAGTAGTGGCCGAGCAGGCCGCGCAGCACCTCGGCGGTGACCAGCGAGGTGTCCACGTCGGCGAGCTCGCCGGCGTAGCTGCAGACGACGCGCTGGACGCCACCACTGCTGAGCTGCGCCGCCAGCGAGCCCATCTTCCCGGCCAGGTCGAGGTAGGGATGCAGACGGGCCAGCTCCTCGGGGTTGATGGCCGGCGCATTGACAGCGGAGCGCGGCGAGCCGCCGGCGAGGTACTCGACGATCTGGTCGGCGACATCGGCGGCCACGTTCACCTGCGCCTCTGCAGTGCTCGCTCCCAGGTGCGGGGTGACAACGATGCCGGCCACGCCGATCAGCGGGTGATCGGCCGGCACCGGCTCCTTGGTGAACACGTCGATGGCCGCCCCGGCGACGACGCCGTCCCGGACCGCCTCGGCGAGGGCGGCCTCGTCGATGATGCCGCCGCGGGCCACGTTGATGAGCCGGGCCCCGGGGCGCATGCGGCGGAGCTCAGCGGCGCCGATGACCCCCTTGGTGTGCTCGGTGAGCGGGACGTGCACGGTGAGCACGTCGCTCTCGGCGAGCAGGGTGTCCATGTCGACGAGCACAGCCCCAGCCTTTTCGGCGCGTTCGTGGGTGACCAGTGGGTCGTGCGCGATCACGCGCATCCGCAGGCCCTCTCCGGCGATGCGCGCCACCTCGAACCCGATCTTGCCGAGCCCGAGAACGCCGAGGGTGCGGTCGCGCAGCTCCACGCCCATCAGCTTGGAGCGTTCCCAGCGGCCCGCCCGCAACGACGCGTCGGCGGCGGGGATGTTGCGAGCCAGCGCCAGCATCATGGCCACGGCGTGCTCGGCCGCGGCGACGGTGTTGCCGGTGGGGGCGTTGAGGACGAGGACGCCGTGGCGGGTGGCCGCCTCGATGTCGATGTTGTCGACGCCGACCCCGGCGCGGCCGACCACCCGAAGGCGCACCGCCGCGGCCAGGACCTCCGCCGTGACCTTGGTCTCGCTGCGGACCACGAGCGCTTCGTAGCTGGGGATGCGTGCGATCAGCTCGGCAGGGTCGAGGCCGGTGATGACGTCAACCTCGCCGGCCGCGCGGAGGCGATCGACGCCGTCGGTCGCGATGGGATCGGCGACGAGGATGCGCACTGTGCCGCCGTCGCGGCGGACGCCTGGGGACCCGTCGGACTGTGGCGCTTCGGCCTGGATGCTCAGCTCACGCCTGCCGGCTGGCCGCTCACCTGGACGGACCGCACGACCGATTGGGCGGCTGGAACGGCGAGGCCGACCCGGCTGCGCATCCCGGTCTCCTGCAGGCCCTGCTCGAGGGTGGCGAGGATGCTGTACACGTCGCCGTCGTCGATCATCCCAAGGTGGCCGATGCGGAAGATCTTGCCTGCGAGGTCGCCCTGGCCACCGGCCAGCACCAGTCCGTGACGGGTGCGCAGACCGGTGAGCAGCTCCTTGAGGGTGTCGGCGCCGTCGACGGGGTTGTGGATCGCGGTGACGGTGTCGCTGCGATGGCCCTCGGCGGCCAGGAGGCGCAGGCCGAGCGCGTCGACGCCGGCGCGGATCATGGACGCGACCCGTGCATGCCGCTCCCAGACGGCCTCGAGGCCCTCTTCGCGCATCATCGCGAGGCCCTCCTGCATCGCGAAGAGCACTCCCACCGCGGGGGTGGTGGCCGTCTGTGACTTCTCCTGGAACTTGCGCTCGCGGGCGAAGTCGAGGTACCAGCGCGGCGTGGTGGTCGCGTCCGCACGCGCCAGAGCGGCGGCGCTCACCGCCACCATGGCGACCCCGGGCGGTGCCATCCAGCCCTTCTGAGAGCCGGTGACGAGCACGTCGATCCGGCAGCCGTCCGTGTCCAGCGGAAGGCACCCGGCGCCGCTGACCGAGTCGACCGCGAGCAACTTGCCGCGTGCCTTGACCACTGCGGCGATTGCCGGGATGTCATTGGTGACGCCCGTGCTGGTCTCGTTGTGGGTCACGAAGACGGTGGTGATGCCGGCGTTCTCGGCGAGGATGCGCTCCACGTCCTCGGGGTCGATGGGCTCGCCCGGTTCGACGCGAAGGCGCACCACGTCGGCGCCGTACGCGGCACCCATGTCGGCCCAGCGGTTGCCGAATGACCCCATCGTGCAGAAGAGCGCCCGCTCGCCGGGGCTGAGCAGGTTGACAACCGCCGCCTCGAGGCCGCCGGTGCCACTGCATGGGTAGATGAGCACGTCGTTGTCTGTCCGGAGCGCCCAGCGAAGGCCCTCTTCGATGTCGCGGAGAAGGGCCGCGAACTCGGGGCCGCGATGGTTGATCATCGGCCGGCTGGCGGCGCGGACGACTCGCTCAGGAAGTGGCGTGGGACCGGGGACGCGGAGCTGCTGTGCGAATGCCATGTCTGCTCCCAGCGTACGTGGATACCTTGTCGCGCAGTCTACCAAGCGTCAGGTTCGGGACCGCCTCGGAGCCGCGGCGCGCTCAGATCAGCTCGTCGTACACGTGGTGCGGACGTGCGAATCGCTGCGCGCGTGCGGCGTCGGCGCGCATCGCCAGCGCGCGCCGACGCCGGCGCCTGGCGGCGCGATGGATGAGCACGCGGTCGAGGGTCATGGGGAGGGCGGCTGCGATCGCCCGCACCACGCGCCAGCTGGCGCGTGGCCGGCGAACCACGATGACGAGGAGGCAGAGGATGAGCGCGTCGCGCACAACCGTTGCAAGCCAACCGGACGCCGCGGGCGGGGTGGTTCGCGGAATCACCGCGGTGGGCGCGGTGACCGGGCGATCGGGGTGTGACGTGTTCCAGGCCACGATCGCTGCCTTGCGCTGCAACAGCTGCGGGTCGTACCGCTCGATGCCGGCGCGGATCGACATGGCCAGAAGCTGCTGGAAACCCGGAGTGGCAATGAGAGCGGCTTCGCGTGCGTTGCTCAGGAAGGCCGGTTCCACCGTCACCGTCGGCATCTGCGTGTGGATCCACCAGTTGTCGCGCAGGGTCACCCCGTCGTTGGCCACGCCGAGCGGGCCGAGGTAGGTGAACATGGCGTCGCTCATGGTCTTCGCAAAGGCCAGGTCGCTGTCCTTGGGGTAGAGCACCAGCGAACCGTTGGGGCCGCCGTCGGTGAACGAGTTGAAGTGCACGCTGACGAAGACGGAGGCGCCGTTGTTGTTGGCGGTGTCGCTGCGCTGCTGCACGCTGAGAGGGATGTCGGCGGAGCGCGTGAGGATGGCGTTGATGTCGTCCTGTTCGAGAAGGGCGCGCAGGCGCAACGACACCGCCAGGGTGGCGTCCTTCTCTTCGAGGCCGTTGCTCGGGGCGATCGCCCCCGGGTCGAAGGGCATGTCGGGCTGCGCCGGGTTGACAGCTCCGCCATGACCGGGATCGATGACGACGACCATGGGCACGGGGGCGTCCTGGGCGTGCGCGTTCGGCGAGGCGGCGATCACCAGTGCGATGACGACCGGGACGCTGAGCAGGACGTGGAGAAGACGGGTCGCCGGACGGCGCATGGCCACCCGCAGTATATGAGCGACTCTTGTTCAGCGCCGCAGCGACGAGCGAGCCGGCGCGAGTGCGCCGAGTGGGGAGTGACGGCGCCGGCTCTGCCGGTGCCGGAGAGGGGCGCATCGCCCCTCTGATGAGCCCCGGGGTCCCCACGCGGCCGGCCGCGTGGGTGTTCTACCTAACCTCTGCCTGATAGGGCAGAAGCGCGATGTGGCGGGCGCGGTTGAGCGCTGTGGTGAGGCGTCGCTGGTGGCGTGCGCAGGTGCCGGTCATGCGCCGGGGCAGGATCTTGCCGCGGTCGCTGAGGTAGCGGCGCAGCCGGGCCACCTCCTTGTAGTCGATGACCTCGATGTGTTCGAGGCAGAAGCTGCAGACCTTGCGGCGGCGGCGATCGTAATCGGGCATGTGGGTGTTTCTCGCCTGCCTAGAACGGGATGTCGTCGGGGTCGACGTCACCACCGGAGTTGGATCCGAGCGCCGGGATCGCCGCGCCGGCGCCGGCGGGCTGCCCGCTGAGGTCGGCACTGCGGCCGCCGTCACCGTCCTGGCGGCTGTCAAGGAACTGCACGTCGTTGGCGTTGACCTCGGTCTTGTAGCGCTTGGCCCCCGTGTCCTTGTCGTCCCACGAGCGGGTCTGGAGGCGGCCCTCGATGTAGACCATGCGGCCCTTCTGGAGGTACTGGCCGCAGAGCTCGGCGAGCTTGCGGTTGCCGGAGTTCCACACCACGATGTCGTGGTAGTCGGTGTACTCGCGGCGCTCGCCGCTGGGATCCTGGCCGTAGCGATTGGTGGCGATGGCCAGGTTGCACACGGCGGTTCCGCTGGGTGTGAAGCGCAACTCAGGGTCGCGGGTGAGGCGGCCGATGAGCATCACGCGGTTGAGCGAGCCGGACATCAGGTCTCCTCCTCGTCGGCGATGAGAACCGCGGCGGGAACATCCGCCACGTCGTCATCCTCATCTTCGTCTTCCGCGCCATCATCGTCGAGGGCTGCGACAACTGTCTGACGCGCCGCCTCTCCGTCTCCATCCGGTGCCGCACCATCGGGTTCGGCCTCGGCCTCGGCCTCACGGAGCACGAGCAGGTGGCGAAAGACGGTCTCGTGGATGGTCAGAGCCCGCTCGAGGTCCACGACCCGGGCGCCGTCCATGCGAACGTGCAACAGCATGTAGTGGCCGTCGCGGAGGTGGTCGACCTCGTAGGCGAGGCGGCGCCGGCCCCAATTGGTGGTGTGCACGACCGACCCGCCGGCGGCGCTGACGATCTGCTCGACCGAGGCCACCGCGGCCTGCAGTCCCTCATCGTCCAGCTCGGGCCGAACGATGTACATGAGTTCGTAGTCGCGCACCATGCGCGCACCTCCTTTCCCCTGGGCTTGCGGCACCCGGACCTGATGCGCCGCCGAGGTGGCTGGCGGGCAGCGCCGGATACAGGAAAGCTTTGTGAATGTCCTGACGGGACGCGGGCAGCATACCATCCGCCCCGGAGCGAGCCGAGGCCGGAAGCCTCAACGAGCCCGGCTCATTCCTCGCGCCGCGCAGTCCCGGCATGTGCCGCGCACCATCAGCGGTTCTCTCAGCGAGAGGCGAAATCCCGTTCGCCTCGCCAGCGTGGCACTGAGCGGCCTGACCGCGTCGGCGGGCACGTCCTGGGTGGAGCCGCAGACGACGCACACGGCGTGGTGGTGGGCGACCCCCTGCACCTCGAACCTGGCGACGCTGTCCTCGAGGCGCACCTGGGTGAGCAGATCGGCGTCGGCGAGGTCGGCGAGCACCCGGTAGGCCGTGGATCGATCCATGCTCGATCCCCCAGACGACAGCCGCTGCCACACGTCGTCGGCGCTGAGGTGATGCCCGCCGGCGTCGCTCAATGTCTCGAGGACCGCGACCCGCTGAGGGGTCACCCGCAGACCGGCGCCACGGAGCGCCTCGCGTGTCGCACCCTTGGTTGCCTCGACTGCTTTCTCCGGCGGGCGCCGGCCGGACTTGACCACCGGACGCACTGCGGTCACCGTCCGCCCGGTCATCTGGCGGAGCCGGACTCGAGCCGTTCGCGGGCTTCGGCGTTGGCGCGCAGCTCGGCTGTGCCCCCCGCGGCAGTGGGCGCCATCGACCAGCGCTGTTCGATGTGGCCGAACCTCCACACCGCGATGGCCGCCACCCAGGTGACGATGAACATGCCGACGATGATGAACCCGATCGTGTTGAGGTTGATACCCCTGAGGACATCCCAGACGCCGCCCGAGAGCTTGAAGTAGGTGATGCAGATGGAGACGACCTCGATGGTGCCGATGATCAGCGCCACCGCGACGGACAGTCCCGTGATCGCCAGGTTGTAGAACACCTTGCGCACCGGCTTCGAGAACGCCCACCCGTAGGCCACGTTCATGAAGGCGCCGTCGGCCGTGTCCATCATCGACATGCCCCCGGCGAAGAGGATGGGCAGGCTGAGGATGGCGAACCAGGGCAGCCCCTGCGCGGCGGTGGCGCCGGCAAGGGCCAGGAAGGCGACCTCGGTCGCGGTGTCGAAGCCGAGGCCGAAGAGCACGCCCACCGGGTACATCTGCCAGCTGCTCCGTATGGCCCGCACCGCCGGCCCGAGAAGACGGTTGAGCAAGCCTCGGTCCTGCAGCTTCTGCTCCAGCGTCGCCTCGTCGTACCTGCCCAGGCGCATCTCTTTGAAGATCCGGTAGATGCCCAGCAGGATCACCATGTTGATGGCCGCGATCAGGTAGAGGAAGAACGCGGAGACGCCGGTGCCGAGGTAGGTGCCGATGTTGCTGAGGCTGCCGCTCTTCACCGTCCCGGCCACCGCCTTCGCAGCCACGGCGATCACCACGCCGAGCCCGAAGACGATCGTGGAGTGACCGAGGGAGAAGAAGAAGCCCACGCCCATCGGCCGTTTGCCCTCCGCCAGGAGCTTGCGTGTGACGTTGTCGATGGCCGAGATGTGGTCGGCGTCGAACGCATGACGCAGGCCGAGGCTCCAGGCGGTGAGGCCGATGGCGATGGTGAGCCGGCTGTGGTCGACGAACACCGAGTAGGAGACCAGGCCCCAGCCCAGGGCGTTGATCACGAAGACGGCGCTGCCGAAGCCGAAGAGGCGACGTTTGTCCGAGGTGGTCAGCCTGGACCGAGGCCTCGCTTTCACCGCCGCCGTCGCCATGTCCGCGCCCTCCCACCTTGCTGCGCTCGGAGAGCCGCCACTATCGCAAACCGGTGGCATCTGCGATACGTCTGCAAGAGCGTCGCGGTGGCGCTTCGGCCTGGCTCGGCGTGGTCCGAGGCCGACCGGCGCTAGACTCCGAGCCCGTCACGGCGCGGGGTCAGCTAGCTCAGTTGGTTAGAGCGCACGGTTCACATCCGTGAGGTCGAGGGTTCGAATCCCCCGCTGACCACGCCCCACACAGCCTTCCTCGCTGCGCTCGGTCGGCTGGGTGGGGGCCCCGTTTTTCCATCAGGAGGGCGATGCGCCCTCCTCGACCGCCCGGCGGAGCCGGTCGGTCTCACCTCCCACTCGGCGCGATCAATCGCGCCGGCTCGCCGTTCGGCTCGCG
>Ga0209890_10000116_pt1 | contig 36458 bp, 29 predicted proteins | sample OrgsoiDNA2013049_FD_185799 | JGI IMG/M metagenome (GOLD analysis project Ga0209890, IMG submission 185799) | Permafrost soil microbial communities from the Arctic, to analyse light accelerated degradation of dissolved organic matter (DOM) -... | ecosystem: Environmental > Terrestrial > Soil >... | reverse complement strand
GAGGGTTCATGAAGCTGGTGCCCAAGTTGGCCTCGATTGACGATCTGCTGGCCGGCCGCTGCGGCCAGGTCGCCCCCGGAGACGTGTTCGCGTTCAACGGGGTTTCGACGGTCGACGAGTTCATCCAGGAGGCGACGGATTCGGGGATCTCGCACGTCGGGATCGTCATCCGCGAGACGGACAAGGCGCCACTCTCGCTGCTGGAGGCGACGGGCAAAGGGATCACCGCCACGCCGCTCCCCCAGGTGCTCGATGGCTACATGCCCGATCACACCTGCTTCTATCTGCCGCTCGCGCCGCAGAGCCGAGCCCTGGTCGTCCCGGCGACGCTGACCGACTACTACCTCTCCAACGCGCTCGACAAGTACAACTACGACGGCGTGGTGGAGGCCGGCCTCTACGACCTCGACCACCCCTTCTTCGACCGGCTCCTCAGTCATTTTCACCAAAACTCACCCGTCGCGCGGATTGCCAGGTGGTGGGAAAAGTTGATGAACGAGGCGCACAAGATCTGGATCGAGGTCTTCGGAGAGTCGCCGGCCTACCGGCGGCTCTTCTGCTCGCAGCTGGTCTCGGAAGTGCTGCAGACCATGAAGGTCGTCGACGTCCCGCCCCCAGCCCGGCTGGTTGTCCCGGTCGAAGTCTGCTGGTTCGACATTTATGCCGGCGCCTACCAGCTCAACGGCGAGACGCCCATGCTGGACCCCTTCCGCTGGGGCGCCGCGCCGGCCTCGCTGCCCGGCGATCTGCCTGCCCGGTTGCCCCGACCGTAACCGCCCGCGGCGGCGATCGTACACTTCTGTAGGAGGTCGTCATGAAGTCGCCCGAGGCCGAGCTGAAACCCAGGCTGCTGCCGTCAGTCCCCATCGCCATCGCGGCGATGGTCGCCATCGCGCTGGTCGGCGCCGCGCGCTGGAGTCAGTCCGCGCCGAGGGCGAGCGACCCCACAGGAGGGCGAGTGATGTCTCAGAAGAAGTACACGAAACCATCGACCGCAGAGCTCAAGAAGACGCTCACAGGCGTCCAGTACGAGGTGACCCAGAACGCCGGCACGGAGCCGCCGTTCGACAACGCCTACTGGAACAACCACGAGGCGGGCCTCTACGTCGACATTGCCACCGGCGAGCCGCTCTTCAGCTCGACCGACAAGTTCGAGTCGGGAACCGGCTGGCCCAGCTTCACGCGGCCGGTCGAGGCGGGGCGGGTGGTCGACGCCAGCGACAGCACGCACGGCATGGAGCGAACGGAGGTCCGCTCGATGGGCGGCGCCTCGCACCTCGGGCACGTCTTCGACGACGGCCCCGCGCCGACGCACCTGCGCTACTGCATCAACTCGGCGTCGCTGCGGTTCATCCCCGTGGCGAAGCTGGAGGCCGCAGGCTACGGCGCCTACGCGCCGCTGTTCGGTGGCGCGGCCAAGAGCACGACGGCAGTGGCGGCGCCGTCAGTTCCGGAACCCAACACTTGCACGCGGCCGGCGGCCGGCGGCAAGCCCGGCTGCTCGCCGACGCTGGAGACGGCGATCCTGGCGGGCGGCTGCTTCTGGGGGATGGAGGAGATCCTTCGGCAGATCCCCGGCGTCGTCGAGACGGAGGTCGGTTACACAGGCGGCTCGACGTCACGTCCGAAGTACGAGGACGTTCACACGGGGCGGACTGGCCACGCCGAATCGGTGCGGATCGTGTTCGACCCGAAGAAGCTGTCGTACGACGATCTGCTCGAGAAGTGGTTCTTCCGGATGCACGACCCGACCACGCGCGATCGGCAGGGGAACGACGTCGGGTCGCAGTACCGCTCGGCGATCTTCGTGACCTCGGCCGAGCAGCGCAAGGTGGCCGAGATGGCCCGCGACCACGCGCAGAAATCAGGACGCTGGAAGAGCCCGATCGCGACTCAAATCGTGGAGGCCGGCCCCTTCACTCCTGCGGAGGCCTATCACCAGAAGTACCTGGAGAAGAACCCCGGCGGCTACACCTGCCACTACGTCCGCAACTGACATTCTGACGGGGGGTGGCTCGCAGCCGCTCGCACCCCCCGGTCCCCTCTCGCTCCGCGTGGCGGAGCCACGCTGCGCTCGCCGGTGAAGCGCGGGGTCGGCCCAAGGCGGCCCTCTCTCCGTTCTGGGGGGAGGGCCGCTTTCGTTTCTCGACTCTGCGGCCGCGTGCAGCTCGCACGGCCGCCGCCAGGGCGATTCGGCAATTTGCAGGATGGCGGGCGAAGAGGTCACGAGATCCAGCGGCTCGCCGTTGGCGTGAAATCTGCATTTTCCCGGGGCGAAGGTTGGACATGGATCGCGCCGCGGACATCATTCCCATCTCGTCTCGCTCGGCCCGCCGCCCCCCCATGCCGGCCGCCGAGCCGGTTCGAAGCACCCCGGAGCCCCGCAAGCGCAACTGGTGGGCCCTGGTGCTGGTCGTCCCCGGCCTCGTGCTCGTCGCCGTCGTCGCGATCTCGCGCGCGGAGCTCGTGAAGAGCGTCCGCAACCTTCCCGCCGCCGATCGTGCGGCGCTCTACCACCGGACGCTGGCGGACGTCGACTCCACCTGCGCGGCCCCTGAGGCCCGCGACGGCGCCCTGCGCGACCACTGCCTTCGCCAGGCCGAGTTCCTGTCCCTCTTCCCGGACTGCGACGCCCGTTGCCAGCAGCTGGCCGCATCGATCCTGCCTCACGCCCGCCGGTAGCGCCGCGCCGCCGTCTACGGATCCGCCAACCCGAGGTGGACAGCGAGAGCTCGGTCGATCTTGGCGAGTGTCTCGCCTGTCACGCGGCCCGCGCGCCCCACGATTCGACGCCGATCGTAGGTCATGATCGTCGACGCGTTGGCGACGCGCGGCTTGACCATCGTGGAGCGGGGCTGGCGAAGGTCGACGTTATAGGGCCGGCTCATTCGCTCTGGGGAAAAGGCGCGGGTAGGGATCACGGTCACCGTCGCGCCGAATCGATTCGCGTCGTCGTTCTGGACGACCACGCACGAGCGGATCTTCTTCGGCTCGGCGCCGACTGAAGGATCGCAATCGATCCAGAGGATGTCCCCCCGCCGGGGCTCCACCGGCTCACGCGTCTTCATCGCCCAGCAGCTCGAAGGTCGCAGGCTCGAGATCGGCGACCATCTTGCTCGCGTCGGCCCGATCGGCTTGATAGGCCTCGGCCCAGACGCGACGCCTCTGCAGCAGCTGATGGCGCGCGACGGCCTCGGCCAGCAAGAGCCGCGCGTGTGTCGCAACCCCTACGCCAGCCAGACGGGCTTCACGGCTCAACGCCTCCAGCATGTCGTCGTCGAGTGTCAAATTTAGCCTTGCCATGACACGCAAACTAGCACGTCCAGACGCAACTTTCGACACGCGAGCAGGAGGCTCCATCGTGGCAGAGGTCATCGCCTGGTCCAGGAACGAGTTGCGTCCGAAGGCACCTCCGGGGGCGGTCGGCTCGATAAGGAATCGTGACCGCTCGAGCCGTTGCTGCCATTGTCGTTCTCGTTGTCGAAGGCCAGCTCATTCGCGCGCCGGCTGCTGCTGGCCTCGGCTCTGCTGGGCACGGCGTTGCTGCGCTCGGCGCCCGGTCTTGCGGCCGGGACGCTGCGGGTCGACTTCATCGACGTGGGACAGGGGGACTCCGCCCTGGTGACGTCGCCAACCGGGAAGACGGTCCTCATCGACGGAGGTCCCCACAGCTCGGCACGGGCACTCACGGAGTTCCTGCGCGCGCGTCTTCATGCGCCGCTCGATCTCATCCTGCTGACCCATCGGCACGAGGACCATCTCGGTGGCCTGGCGGAGGTCGTCCGGGAGGTAGGCGCTCGGCGGTTCGTCGACGCTCCGGTGCCGCACGCGCAGAAGGGGTACACCGCGCTGATGCAGGCGCTGGAGGCGCGCGGAGCGGTCGTCCAGGAGGCGACGCGCGGGCGCGCGATCGATCTCGGCGACGGTGCGACGTTGACCCTGCTGGGCCCGCCCGAGCCCCTCATCACGGGATCGCACTCGGACGTGAACGCGAACAGCGTCGTGGCGCGCCTGACCTACCGCGGATTCTCGGTGTTGTTCGCGGGCGACGCCGAGGCGCCGACCGAAACCTGGCTGCTCACCTCGGGCGCGACGTTGCGGGCGACAGTGCTCAAGGTCGCGCACCACGGCAGCCGCTACGCCTCGACCACGCCCTTTCTGCAAGCGGTCGGAGCGCGGATCGCCGTCGTCAGCGTCGGTGTGGGGAACAGGTACCGTCACCCGGCCTCCGCCACGCTGGGCCGGCTCGCCCGCGCGGGCGCGACGGTTTACCGTACCGACATGGACGGCGACGTGACAATCGAGAGCGACGGCTCGTCGGTTCGCGTCCAGACGGCCCGCGGTCGCCAGGAGGCGGTGTCGGCGCGATGAGCGAACCGCCTGCAAATTCGGCCGACACGGCCGACACACTGCTGTACGTCGACCAGATCGAAAACGGCTGGGCGCACCTCCTGCTCGGGGAGGACGCCTTCGATGTTCCGGCGCGCCTGCTCCCCGCCGGCGCCAAAGAGGGGACCTGGCTCCGCTGGTCGTTCGCCGCCGCGCCCGCGCCGCCCGATGTCGGCGCCGCGATCCGCCGCAAGCTGCAGCAGGGCGACGACGGCGGCAACATCAAGCTTTAAAGGGTGTGCCCTACTGAGATTGGGTCTGCGTCGCGGCCGGCGCCGGCTCTTCGCCTTCGAGACCGCCCTGCAGCTCGCCGCAGGCGGCGCCGGTTTCGTCGACGATGCGGGTGAGCAGGGCATGCTCGGAGGAGGGGACGCCGGACTTCTCCTGCTCGTCGAGCCAGTGGTCGAGGGTGTCGAGGCGTTTGCGCGCACTGGCGACGCCGCGATTCCCCAGTGAGGGGAGCCGCTTGACGAGCCCGAGTGCGGACCGCAGGCAGTAGCGCAGCGATCGCGGGAAGCGGTTCTCGAACAGCAGGAACCCGAGCACGTTCTCGCCGCTGACGCGCCCCTGCTGCTTGCGCATGTAGGCCTCGAACCCGGAGCAGGCCCGCAGCAGCGACAGCCAGAGCGCTGATTGCAGGAGCGGCTGCTGCTGCGCCTCGGCGGCGCCGCGGATGTGGTGGTGCATGTCCAGCGTCCGCGCCGTCTGGCCGAGGCGCTCGATCATCACGCCCAGCCAGAGAAAATCCATCGCCTCGTCGTGCATCATCGTGCTGCGCATGAGGCCGAGCGCCAGTTGGGTCGAACGGCGGACGTTCCGGTAGACCTCGTCGCGATCGTTCAGGTACTGCGCGGCGGCGCCTTCGCTCATGAACCAGAGATAGAGCTCGTTCGTCGCCTGCCAGATGTCGTGGCCGATGACCTCGCGGATCGACCGCGCCCCTTCACGCCCGGCACGGATCGAGCTGCGGATCGAGACGTGGTTGTCGGGCGCCCAGGTCATGTAGCGCTGCACTGCCTCGCCGTCGCCGGCCGCCTCGGCGCCCAGGTTTTCGGCCAGATCGGGGTACTGCCCCGACACGATCACCAGCGGGCGCCAGCAGTAGAGCGGCGGCAGCTCGGCATCGAACGCCAGGATGCGCGTCACCTGCAAGAGGCGCGCGGTGCTCTCGGCTCGTTCGATGTAGCGGCCGAGCCAGAAGCAATGGTCGGCGACACGGGAGATCACGAGGCGGCGTCCGCTTGCGCCTGCACCCAGGTGTCCTTCGAGCCGCCCCCCTGGCTGGAGTTGACGACGTACGAGCCCGCGCGCAGCGCGACCCGCGTCAGCCCGCCGGGCAACACCCAGCTCCCCTGTTTGCCGGTCAGAATGAAGGGGCGCAGATCGATCCGGCGCGGCTCGATGCGGCGCTCCTCGGGGACCCAGGTCGGGCAGGTCGAGAGCTCGATGCGGTGCTGCGCGATGTAGCGGCGCGGGTCAGCGATGATGCGGTCGCGAAACATATCCAGCTCGGCGGCGCTGGCCGTCGGGCCCATCAACATCCCGTAGCCTCCCGCCTCGTCGACCGCCTTGACGACCAGCTGATCGAGGTGCTCGAGCACGTACTTGCAGTCCTCCGGGCGCGCGCAGACCTTGGTGTCGACCTGCTCGATGATCGGCTCTTCGCTGAGGAAGTAGCGGATGAGGTCGGGGACGAACGGGTAGATCGCCTTGTCGTCGCAGACACCGTTGCCGGGCGCGTTGGCCAGCGTGACCTTGCCGGCCGCCCAGGCGCGCATCAGCCCCGGCACCCCCAGCATGCTGTCGGGGCGGAAGAACTCCGGGTCGATATAGGCGTCGTCGGTGCGGCGGTAGATGACGTGCACGCGGCGCGGGCCCAGCGTGGTGCGCACGAAGACCTCGTCGCCACTGACGAACAGGTCCGAGGCCTCGACCAGCTCGATCCCCATCGAACGCGCCAGGAAACTGTGCTCGAAGTAAGCCGAGTTGAAAGGTCCCGGCGTCAGCACGACGATCGTCGACTTCTCCGGATCCTCCGGCGAGACCGAGCGCAGCCGCTCCACCAGCTGCGTCGGGTAGTCATCGACGCGGCGAACGCCGATGCGATCCATCGCGGCCGGAAAGACCCGTTTGGTGATGAGACGGTTCTCGATCACGTACGAGACGCCCGAGGGTGTCCGCAGGTTGTCTTCCAGCACGCGCAGCACGCCGTCGGGGCTGCGGATCAGATCGATTCCGGCGATGTGGATTCGCACGCCGCCCGGCGGCTTCATCCCGCGCAGCTGCGGCAGGTAGTGCTTCGACCCGAGCAGGAGGTCGGTCGGCATCACCTTGTCGCGCAGCGCCTTCTGCTCGCCGTAGAGATCGTCGAGGAACAACTGAAGCGTGGTGAGCCGTTGCACCAACCCTTTTTCGAGGCGCGCCCACTCCGTCGCGCCGATGACCCGCGGGACCAGGCAGACCGGCATGACCTTCTCGGTCCCGCGGTCGTCTGAATAGACGGAAAACGTCACGCCCCTCTGAGCCAGCGACAGCTCGGCCAGCGCCTGACAGCGCGCGAACGAGTCGGCGCTCATGTTGGCCAGCAGGCTGCCAACCATCCGAGCATGTGGGCGCGTGGCCCCGCCCGCCTCGACGAGCTCGTCGTAGGTGCCGGGGATGGCGCGGTAGCCGTCTAGGATCGTAGGGGTCGCCGTGCGAACGGCCTGCGTGTTGTCGATGTGCACCACCCCTAATCCTAAAAAATGCCCGAGACGCAATCTATCTCAGTAACATCGGTTTACGGTATTTGATCCGTCCCGAAACCTGACATTAACCTCGGACGCCCTAAGTTGCCCCCTATTCACGGAATGCCGCACGACGCGCCGGGCTCGGCGCTTGGAGACGAGGCCGGGCCACCGTCGTCGGTGATTCCCTGGGATGAGATGCGTGCGCCCGACGGCGCGGTGCGGTCGCACTGGCGGGTGCTGGATGGCGCTCTCAAGTCGTTCGGCCCGGGCGAGATGTGGCGGCGCTGGGAGCAGGCGCGCCAGCTCATCCGTCAGCACGGCGTTACCTTCAATGTCTACGGCGATCCGCGCGGCCTCGAGCGCCCCTGGCCGCTCGATCCCGTGCCGGTGCTGCTGTCGGCCGACGAGTTCGCGACGCTGACGGAGGGCTTGGCGCAGAGGGCGTCGCTGCTCGACCGGCTGCTGGCGGATCTCTACGGGGCAAGGCGGACGATCGCCGAGGGGGTGATCCCGCCCGAGGTCTTCCTCGCGCACCCGAACCTCCTGCGCGCTTGCGCCGGGCTGGTGCCGCCGGGGGGGCGCTTTCTGCATTTCTATGCCGCCGATCTGGCGCGCACGCCCGACGGGTCGCTGCGCGTACTGGCCGATCGTACGCAGGCTCCCGCCGGTGCGGGATATGCGCTCGAGAACCGGATCGTGCTCGGGCGGGTGCTGCCCGAGGCGTTTCGCGATTCGAACGCGCAGCGGCTGGCGCTGTTCTTCCGCACGCTGCGCGAGACGCTGGCGGGCCTCGCGCCGCAGGGTGTCCTCAACCCGCGCATCGTGCTTTTGACCGCCGGACCGCACAACGCCACCTACTTCGAGCAGGCCTTCATGGCGCAGTACCTCGGCTATCCGCTGGTCGAGGGGGGCGATCTGACGGTGCGCGAGGGGCGCGTCTTTCTCAAGACGCTGGGGGGGCTGCATCCGGTCGACGTGATCCTGCGCCGCCTGCGGGACGACTACTGCGATCCGCTGGAGCTGCGCGCCGACTCGCTGCTGGGCGTGCCGGGGCTCCTGCAGGCGGCCCGCGACGGGACGGTCGCCGTCGCCAATGCCATCGGGACCGGCGTCCTGCAGACGCCGGCGCTGATCCCATTCCTCCCCGGGCTCTGCCGCATGCTGCTGGGCGAAGAGCTGAAGCTGACGTCGGTCGAGACCTGGTGGTGCGGCCAGCCGGAGATTCTGCAGCACGTGCTGGTGAACCTGCGCGAGATGGTCATCAAGCCGACGTATCCTCTCGGTCCAACCGATCCGATCTTCGTCGCGCGGATGGACAACGCGGCGGTCGAGACGCTGGCGGCGACCATTCGGGCGAACCCCGGTCGCTTCGTGGCGCAGCGGCACATTCCCCCCTCGACGGTGCCGGTGATCGAAGGGGACGAGCTGCGGCCCCGGCCGGTCGTGCTGCGCACCTTCGTCGTCGCCGACGGCACCGAAGGCTATCAGGCGATGCCGGGCGCGCTGGGGCTCGTGGGGGGGGTCGGCGAGTCGGACATTTCGATCGCGCGCGGCGCGCGCAGCAAGGACACCTGGGTCATCAGCGGTGGCGCGGTCAGCGAGTTCACGCTCCTGCGCCCGACGGTGGAGCCGGTCGAGCTGACCCGCGGCGGCGGTGATCTGCCGAGCCGCGTGGCCGACAATTTCTTCTGGCTCGGCCGCTACGCCGAGCGGGCCGAGGCGATCGCACGCCTCGGGCGCATCATCTGTCTGCGCCTTGCCGAGCCGCGCGATCCGCAGCTGTTGGCCGGCGATCTGGCGCCGCTGGTCGCCTCACTGCGCGCGCTGACCATGGTCGCTTCGGGGACCGAGCTGGCGGCGCTGCCGCCGCTGGCGGAGGTGGAGGAGTCCAACCGGATCATGCGTGAGGCGCTGTTCAACGAAGCCCTCTCGGGATCGCTGATGGCGTCGGGGCGCGCGATCGATCGGGTCGCCCGGGCCATCCGCGACCGGCTGTCTATGGACACCTGGACGGTGGTGTCGGCGCTGGCGGCCGAGCTGGCCGACGCCGAGAGGGGGGGGCCCGACGAGCGTCCTATTGTTCTGGGCGCACGGCTCGATCGGGTGGTCATGATCCTGGCTGGCCTCTCGGGCCTGACGTCCGAGAGCATGACGCGCGAGGCGCCCTGGCGATTCCTCGACATGGGGCGGCGGCTCGAACGCGCACTCAACACCGCGCTGATGATCGAGCGGACGCTCCCCGGCGCCACGACGAACGACGAGCTGCAGCTCCTGGAGGCGCTGCTCGACGCGGCCGACAGCGCGATGACCTACCGGCGCCGCTACCGTGCGACGCTGCAGGTGGCGCCGGTCGTCGATCTGCTGGTCGCCGACGAGCGGAACCCGCGCGCGATCGTGTTTCAGCTGGCGGCGCTGGCCGATCACGTCGCGTCGCTGCCGCGCGACGCGGCCAGCGCCCGGCGCAGCGCGGAGGAGCGGATCGCCTTCGAGGCGCTCTCGGAGATTCGTCTGGTCGACGTCGAGGCGGTCTGCGCGCTGGCAGGGGAGGCAGGGGAGGGGGGGCAAGGACGTCCGGTGCTGGGGGCGCTGCTCGTCGATCTCGTGCACAAGCTGCAGGGTCTGTCGGACGCGCTCTTCGCGGCTTACCTCACCCCGGCCACGATTTCGCGCGCGCTCGCGTCGGGGGAGATCGGCGCGTGATCTATCGGGTCAAGCACATCACCGAGTACCGCTACAGCGTGCCGGTCTCGAACTCGCACCATGAGCTGCACGTCCTCATGCGCGGGTCGACCCGCCAGCGCATCCGCGCCGAATCGCTGACCGTCGAGCCGTGGCCCGCCGTGCGGCGGGATCGCTTCGACTGGTTCGGCAACCGCGCGACCCACCTGGCGATCCATGAGCGCCACAGCGAGCTGACCGTCACCGCGGAGACGGAGCTGGAGGTGACCGCGCCGCCCCCCTTGCCGAGCGACGGCGGACCCTGGGAGGAGACGCGCGATTGGGTTCGCGCGGCGGCCGAGCCCGAGGCGCGCGCGGCCTTCGAGTGGATCCTGCGTTCGCCCCACGTCGAGCTGTCGGCGGCGGCGCGTGATTTCGCCGAGCCGTCGTTCCCCGCCGGGCGTCCCCTCGCCGAGGCGGCGCGCGATCTGATGACCCGGATCCACGAGGCGCTCGTCTATGATCAGACCGCCACCGACGTGTCGACCTCCGTCGACGAGGTGCTGCGCGGCGGGCGCGGCGTCTGCCAGGACTTCGCGCACGTGCAGATCGCCGGTATGCGCGCGCTGGGGCTGCCGGCCCGCTACGTGAGCGGCTACCTGGTGACCGCGCCGGAGCCGGGCAAGCCGCGCCTCATCGGCGCCGACGCGTCGCACGCCTGGGTGTCGGTGCGCTCGCCGGCCTTCGGCTGGCTCGACCTCGATCCGACCAACGACGTCGTCCCGACCGATCGCCACGTCGTGGTCGCCTACGGCCGAGACTTTGACGACGTGACCCCCATGCGCGGGGTCCTCCTCGGCGGCGGTCGCCACCAGCTCCACGTCTCCGTCGACGTCGAGCCGGTCGACGAATCATCCTTCGCCTGAATCGGGCAGCCGGCGACCGCGTCGCTCGTCGTCGGCAAAATGGATTGGCGCCCCTTGCCGGCCGTGTCGCGCGTCGCACGTTCGACCGGGGAGGATCAGCCATGAACAGTCCGAAGGATGCGGGACCCGAGACGACGCCCATTTCGCGGGACATCCTTCCCATCCCCGATCGTGGATACGTGGGACTGACGACCTACGACGCAAAGGATCCGGACACCAAGTACCCGCCCATCAAGCCGTTGCGGCCGCCCAAGGGGGCGCCCAACGTGCTCATCGTTTTGATCGACGACGCGGGCTTCGGCTCGTCGAGCGCGTTTGGCGGGCCGTGCCACGCGCCGACGGCCGAGCGGCTCGCCGCCAAGGGCCTCAAGTACAACCGCTTCCACTCGACCGCGCTCTGCTCGCCGACCCGCGCGGCCCTCCTCAGCGGACGCAACCACCACTCGGTGAACATGGGCGCCATCTGCGAGGTGGCGACCTCGGCGCCGGGCTACAACTCGATGCGCCCCAAGGACAAGGCGCCCATCGCCGAGATCCTCAAGCTCAACGGCTACTCGACGGCACAGTTCGGCAAGTGCCACGAGGTGCCGGTCTGGGAGACGAGCCCCATGGGACCGTTCGACCATTGGCCCACCGGCAGCGGCTTCGAATACTTCTACGGCTTCATCGGCGGCGAGACCAACCAGTGGTACCCGGCCATCTACGAAGGGACCACCCCCATCGAGCCCGACAAGACGCCCGAGGAGGGCTACCACTTCACCGAGGACATGACGAACAAGGCCATCAAGTGGGTCCGTCAACAAAAGGCCCTCATGCCGGACAAGCCGTTCTTCATGTACTTCGCGCCCGGCGCCACGCACGCCCCGCACCACGTGCCCAAGGAGTGGATCGAGAAGTACAAGGGCAAGTTCGACGACGGTTGGGACAAGCAGCGGGAACGAACGTTCGCCCGCCAGAAGGAGCTCGGCGTCATTCCGTCCGACGCGCAGCTCACCAAGCGACCGGACGAGATCCCCGCCTGGGACGACATGCCTGAAGAGCTCAAGCCGATCCTCCGTCGGGAGATGGAGGTCTACGCCGCCTTCCTGGAGAACACAGATTTCCACGTCGGCCGGCTGATCGACACGCTGACCGACCTCGGGGCGATCGACGACACGCTCGTCTACTACATCGTCGGCGACAACGGCGCGTCGGGAGAGGGGACGCTCAACGGCTGCTACAACGAGCTCGCGGTGTTGAACGGCATGGCCGGCGTCGAGACGCCGGAGTTCCTCATGAGCAAGATCGACGCCTTCGGGGGGCCCGATGCCTACAACCACTACTCGGCCGGCTGGGCGCACGCCATGGACACACCGTACCAGTGGACCAAGCAGATCGCCTCTCACTGGGGCGGCACCCGGAACGGCACCATCGTCCACTGGCCGAAGCGGATTGCCGCCCAAGGAGAGATTCGCTCGCAGTTCTTCCACGTGATCGACGTCGCGCCGACCCTGCTCGAGGTGGCGGGGATCCCCGCGCCGACGATCGTGAACAGCGTCCAGCAGGCGCCCCACGAGGGGCTGAGCATGGTCCACACGTTCGACGACGCCGCCGCGATCGAGCGACATGCCCTTCAGTACTTCGAGATGTTCGGCAGCCGCGCCCTCTACCACCAGGGGTGGACGGCGGTGACCCGGCACGCGATCGTCCCCTGGACCGGCGTCGCGCAGCCGGCCTTCGAGGACGACGTCTGGGAGCTCTACGGTCCCGACGACTGGACGCAGGCCCGGAACGTTGCGGCCGAGAACGTCGACAAGTTGAAGCACATGCAGCGTCTCTTCCTCATCGAGGCGACGAAACACCACGTCGTGCCGCTCGACGACCGGAGGTTCGAGCGGTTCAACCCCGATCTCGCCGGGCGCCCCCAGCTGGTTCATGGCGACACCCAGACGCTGTACGGCGGCATGCGCCGGATCAGCGAAGGCTCGATCCTCAGTCTGAAGAACAAGTCCCACGCGGTGACCGCCGAGGTCGACGTGCCGGAGTCGGGCGCGCGCGGGGTCATTATCGCGCAGGGTGGGAGCGTCGGAGGGTGGAGCCTCTACGCCAAGGACGGCAAGCCGACCTATTGCTACAACTTCTTCGGGATCACGCCGTTCATCGTCAACTCGACGAGCACCATTCCACCCGGCACGCACCAGGTGCGCATGGAGTTCGCCTACGACGGCGGCGGCCTGGCCAAAGGTGGCACCGTGTCGCTCTACATCGATGGCCAACGCGTCGGCGAAGGCCACGTCGATCACACGGAGCCGATGATCTTTTCGGCCGACGAGACCTGTGACGTCGGGCTAGACACCGGCTCTCTCGTCTCGCCGGAGTACGGCCCCACGAACAACGTCTTCAGCGGCAAGGTCCATTGGGTGCAGATTGATCTGGGGAAGGACGATCACGACCATCTCATCACGCCGGAAGATCGCTTCCACGTCGCGATGGGGCGCCAGTAGCCTCTGGCGGGAACTTAGCCGGCGTTTCTCAACCCGGCGGCGATGCCGAGGATCGACATCATGAGCGCGCGTTCGAGCCGCGCGCGCTCGGGCGCGTCGGCGGGCGCGGCGCGGTAGCGGGCGAGCAGCTCGATCTGTAGCTGGCTGATCGGATCGATGTAGGGGTCGCGCAACTCGATCTGGCGCGCCAGCACCGGGTGCCGCGCCAGGAGTGGCGACTCGAACGTCTCCTCCAGCGTCTCTCTCGCGCGCGCGTAGGCGTCGGCCAGCAGGGGAAAAAATCGCCCGCCGAGCTGGGGATCGCAGAGCCGCAGATAGCCGCGCGTCACTTCGGGGTCCCCCTTGCCGAGCGCCGTGGCGGCGCTGTCGAGGGTGGAAGCGAAGAAGGGCCAGCTGCGGAAAAGCTGCCGCCGCAGCGGCAGCGGAATCGTCGCCAATCCTTCCGCGACTCCAAAGAAGGCCGGGAGCGGCAGCCGGACCTGCGACCAGGACATCACCCAGGGGATGGCGCGGAGATCGGTGATCTCGCGGACGCGCCCCGAGCGGTAGACCGGTCGGCTGGCGATCTGCAGGACGCCGATTTCGCGGATCGGCGTGAGCTGCTCGTAGAACTCGAAGAAGCCCGGTTGCGCAAGGAGTGCGCGGTAGGCAGTGGCCGACGCGCGCGCGGCCTGCTCGAGCGCTTCGCGCCAGGCCGGATCGAGGGCCGCGCCATCGTCGCGGGCGTCGCGTGCCGCCGCCTGTCCGAGGTGAAAGAGGAGCTGTTCGAGGTTCCGGTAGGCGAGGTCGGACTGGCTGTAGCGATCGGCCAGCGCCTCCCCCTGTTCGGTGAGGCGCAGCCGCGCGCCGACGGTGCCAGGGGGCAAGCTGGCGATGGCCCGCCCGGCGCTGCCGCCGCCACGCGCGGTGGAGGTGCCCCGTCCGTGAAAGAACCAGACCTTCACGTCGAACGGGAGCGCCGCTTTGGTGATCGACTCCTGCGCCTTGTAAAGAGCCCAGTTCGCGGCCAAGAACCCGGCGTCCTTGTTGGAGTCGGAGTAGCCGATCATCACCTCCAGCCCGCGGCGTCCGCGCACGTGCGCGAGAAAGAGTGGATTGTCGAGCAGGCGGGTGACCGTCGCGGGCCCCCCCTCGAGGTCGGCCAGCGTCTCGAACAGCGGAACGATGTCGAACGGAAGCGCCGTCCCCGGGCGGTAGAGCCCGACCTCGCGTGCCAGCACCATCACCTCCAGCAGATCCGACGGCGCGTGGGTCATGCTGACGACGTAGGCGCCGCGCGCCCGCCAGACCCGCAGCGCGCCGAGCGCCACCTCCAGCGCGCGCGTGGTCGGCACGTGACCGATCGGCGCCAGCGGCCGGGCGGAGGCGAGCTCGCGGGTGAGCAGCGCCTCGCGCGCGTCGCGATCCAGGGTCTCGTAGTTGTCGCAGACGCCGCCCACGCGCAGGAGCTCGGCGACGGCGGCGGCGTGCGCGCGCGACTCTTCCCGTAGATCGAGCGTCACCAGATCCAGCCCGAAGACCTGCGCCCGCAAGGCGAGAGGCCGGACCTCGGTGGTCGCGGCGCCTGCCAGGCCGATGCGGCCGAGCCCGCTCATGATCGTCTTCAGATCGCCCAGCAGGTCGCGCGCCTCGTGGTACTTGGGACCTGCATCGTCGGCGAGCAGCCCGCGCAGCTTCTGGCCCATCCCGATGCAGAGGCAGCGAAACGGCTCGTTCTGGAGGTTGGGCGGAATCTCCAGCCCCGAAAGCGCGTCGGCGATCTCGAGGCGCAGCGCTTCGGGCAGCCGCACGCGCTGGTCGGAGAGGGAGAGCACGCGCGCCAGGCGATCGAGCTCGCTTCCGTAGAGCGGCAACACCTCGGAGCGGGCGAAGCGCTGCGCCCACTCGGTCACGGTGGGGACGACCTTCGGGTTGCCGTCGCGATCACCGCCGATCCAGCTGCGGAAAACGACCGGCGGCGGCAGCGTCGGTCGTTGGCCGTAGTGCGCCTCGACCGCCCGCTCGATCTCGTCGACCAACCGCGGGACCACCGACCAGAGGACCGTGGGCAGGTAGACCAGGCCACCCCGCGCTTCGTCCTCGACGCTGGGACGCGCGTTGTGCAGTTCCGACGTCCCCCAGAGGAGCGCCACCCGCGCCTCGAGGTTTTCGCGGGCGCCACGCGCGCCGTCTCGAAGGTTGTCGAGCGCCAAGGCGATGTCGGTCAGGTGTCCGCGCACGGTCCACCGGCGCGTCTCCGTCGGGTGCGCGGTGAACGTCAGGTGCAGTCGCAGCGACGTGAGGAGGCTGACCGCCTCTTGATAGCTCCAGCCCTGCTCTTTCAGGGAGCCGACCAGCGCCAGCATCGACTCTCGCCGCGGCGCCGCAGCGACGCTGGCGGCATCGCGCGCCGCGTTCACCCGCATGCGGTGGCGCTCCTCCGCGGTGTTCGCCAGGTGCAGATAGACGGAGAAGGCGCGCACCAACCCCTCCGCGTCGTCGAGCGACAGAGCCCCGACCAGATCGCGCCAGCGTTCACCCGAAGCTATGCCCGAAGCTGCGCCCGCGCCGCTGCCGCGCCGTGCCTCCTTGGTCAGCGCCCGCACAGCCTCCTCGTGGGCGAAGAGCGCGTCCCCCGAGAGCGTGCGGATTGCCTCGCCGAGCGCCCGCCCGAGCTCGTTGACCTCGCCCCGCAAGATCGCGAACCACTCCTCTGGGGTCCGCGCGACGGGCTCGCTCATGCCTCTGACATTGCAACGAACCGGCCGCCGAAACCAGCAGCGGATTGTTAATTCAGTGTCAGCCTGGCGTCGGGAGCCGGCGCCAAATCGTCCCTTCGTGCCGAGGGGAAAACTGGTCGGGGTGCAGCATCTCCGCCAGGATCTCCGGCGTATCGAACAACATCGGTCCCGACCGGTTGAAGTAGAAGTTGCCGTCGGCGGCGAAGGCTCGCCCCGCCCGGACCGCGGCCAGCTCGTGCCACCCCGGGTGGCTCGTCAGCGCTGGCAGCTCGGCCAGCGTGCGAGTCAGATCGAAGCCACAAGGGGCGACCACGATGATCTCCGGGTCGGCCTTCTGCAGCGCTTCGAACGGCAGCGTGGTCGAATGCGCGCCCGGCGCACTCAGCAGGCTCTGCCCGCCGGCGATTTCGACGATCTCCGGCCCCCAGTTCCCCATCTCGAACAGCGGTTCGATCCACTCGAGGCATGCGACCCGCGGGCGCGGCAGCGGGCGTGTGATTGCGGCAACGGTGGCCAGCCGCGCGCGAATCTCCGCCACCAGCGCCTGCCCGGCGTCGGCCGCCCCGAGCACCTCGGCGACGCGCGTGAACCCATCGAGGATCCCCTCGACGGTGCCGGTGGCGAGCGCGACGACCTGATGCCGCTCCAATTTCGCGCCGACGCCGTGCGCGAGATCGGCGGGGCTGACGGCGCAGACCTCGCAGTGGGTCTGGGTGATGATGATGTCCGGCTGGAGCGCGGCGAGCCGGGCCTCGTCGACCTCGTAGAGCGGCAAGCCGGCGTGCAGCCGCTGGCGCACCCGCGCGTCGATCTCGGCGCTCGTCCCCTGGATGTCGAACGCCGGGTGGGAGAGCGCTGGCAGCCGTTTCACCCAAGCCGGGTGATCGCACTCGTGCGAGCGCCCGACGAGACACTCGCCGAGCCCGAGCGCAGCGACCAGCTCGGTGCCGCTGGCCAGGAGGGAAACGATCCGGCGTGGCGGCGTCTCCGTGGAGCTCGTGGCTGTCACGCAACGACCTCGGCCGGCAGCAGATCCGCGAACACGAAGCCGTCACGCGTGACCACCTCGCCGGCGCGGATCGGCACCGGGCGGCGGAACATCGGGCCGTCGTAGCTGAAGGTGTGAAACTCGCCGCGCTCGCCGCAGGGATCGACGGATGCGGGAAGCTCGGCGAGCAGTGTGGCGTCGAACTCGCGCCCGGCGAAGTGGGCGTCGAGGCGCTTCGGATCGACGCAGGTGAGGCGTGCGCGCAGGCCGCCTTCGACCATGCGCCGCGCCAGTGCGTCCGTGGGCGTCCCCCAAATGGGGAAAAGCGGCGCGATGCCCGTCGGCGCGAGGCGCTCCTCGCGGTAGCGGCGGACGTCCTCGAGAAAGAGATCGCCGAACGCGACGTGCGTGATCCCGTCGGCGCGGGCGCGTGCCATCGCCGCCGCCATGGCTGCCTCGTACGCGGCGTTGCTGCAGGGCCAGGGGATCAGCACCGGCCAGAGCGGCAAATCGGCGGCGTCCGCCTGCGCGCGCAGAAGCTCGGTCCGAACCGCGTGCATCGCCACCCGATCGAACGCCTCGTTGATGGTCGTGAGCAGCCCGACGACTTCCACCTCGGCCTGCGCGCGCAGCACGTGCAGCGACCAGGCGCTGTCCTTGCCGCTGCTCCAGGCCAAGAGGGCCTTCGGTTTCATGGGCACGCGGGCATCCTAGACCATGCGGCGGTCCCTGGCCGTTCCCGATCCGGGCGCTATATTCGCGCGATGTCCGCCCCCGACTGCAAGGCCAACATCTCTCCGTCGGGTCGTCGCCGGCGGCTTCGCTTCGGCAACCAGTGGCTGGTCGTCGCGGTGGCGCTCCTGGTCGTCCTGGTGGTCATGCGCGTCCCCTGGTACGGCGGGCTGGCGCTGTTCGTTCCGGCGGCGCTGTCGGCGGTCGGGTTCCTGCAGGCGCGTCGCAGTACCTGCGTCCTGCGCGCGAAGGAAGGGACCTTCGAGCACGACGATTTCTCGACGACCAGAGCGCCCGACGACGAGGTCGCCGCCAGCCGCGCGGTCGCTGCCAAGATCAACCGCGACGTCATTCTGATCGGCGTCGCCGGCGCCGCGATCGGCGTCGTCGTCGCCAAGCTCCTGCACCCGCTCTAGCCTCTCGGGCCGCGCCGAGCGCTAAAATTCGAGGTGGGCGCGCAAGGAGAGGACCCAGACGGGGCCTCGCGCGCTGTTGTAGCCGGGGTTGGCCACGAACTGCACGTCCTCGGCCGCGAAGGCGCCGCGCCAGACGTGGAAGTTGTAGTACTGCTCGACGATCGTCTCGCGCGCGTAGCTGAGACGGCTGAAGCCGATCGCCGCCGGACAGTCGCCGGCCACGTTCGGGTTGCAGCCCGGAGAACCGTCGCCCAGGATGAATCCGGCGCCGCCCCGTCGCAGGTACTGGGCGTGCAGGCTGGAGATGCCGTTGCTGACGAACGCCAGACCGATGCGATCGTCGGGACGGTGCCAGCGGGTTCCCCGCACGTCGCTGCCGATCTCGAAGGTGTTGTCGACCTCGGTGTAGGCGAAGCTCTCGTTGTTCCCGTCGTTCCAACCGATCCGCCCGAACGCGCGAAACAGCGGCCCGAGCTCCTGGTATTCGTTGATGCCGAAGCCGTACTTGGTCCGGCCGTCCTGGCGTGACGCCCTGATGTCTGGGACGAGCCCTGTCATCTCCGACGAAGAGATGGCGTCGGCGTAGCTTCCCATCGCGGCGTGGTTCAGATAGGCAAGCAGGCGCGTCGTCCCCGCCCAGTCGGGCCGGCGGCTGTACTTGATCTCCAGCTCCAGGTTCTCGCCGCGGCTGTTTCCCAGGTGCCAGTCGAGGTCCTCACCGTTGGCCACCGTCGGCATCAGCATGAGGCCGTAGCGCGCCTCGATGAACGGGCCCTGGTATTCCACGACGAGGCCGTAGCTGTAGCCGCGCGTGTCGGCGGCGTAGTCGTAGGCGCCGTTGTTGTCGACGGTCCAGTTCATGAACTGCATATGACTGTCGGAGCCGGCGGGGTTGATGTCGAACAGATCGGCGGTCGACATCTTTCCGATCCGCAGCTCCAGCCGGTGGCGCGGGACATAAGCAAACGAGGAGATCGGCCCGCGGTCCTCGTTGACCTCCCAGAGGTCGGAGAGCGGGATGATCTGGTGGATCTCGAAGCGCGCCACGTAGGGGTCGTGCGGCAGCGTCGGATTGCGGACGACGTCCAGGTTGGTGAACCCTGCGATGCCCAGCGCCTGTGAGAGTCCGCCGCCGACCGCCATCTCACCGTCGAGGATGATCTCCGTGGTGCGGGTCGGACGATGGCCGGTGAAGACGGTGAGCAGTCCCGAGATCGCCGCGCCACCTTTAGGGCCGAAGCTATTGACTCCCGAGTAGGCGGCGGGAAACGGCGGGTTGAACTGGGCGATGCTGTTGGCCTCGATGCCGAACCAGTACGGCAATTCGGGCCCGTGCTGCAGGAAGGTAACGTCGGTGCCGGCGCGTGGCGCGTCCTCCGGCTCCTCTGGGTTCTTGGCCAGCGCCGTCCGAGACGCCAACGGGATCGCGATCGCCGCAAGAACGAAAAGCACCGCGGTGGCCGAACGGCGACCGAAAATTCGCCCGACGTTCACCCGACCACCTTGCGGGCGATCGCGCGGTAGATGCCGGCGAGGCGGCGGGTCAACGCGCGATCGCCGAGGCGCAGCGACTCCGTCATCCGGTGGCCGACCACGTAGAGCGCCGCCGCGCGCCGCCGGCGTTGAAAGCGCGCCAGCGACGCCGGGTCGAGCTGCTGCAGCGTCGGCAGCGGTCGCGACAGCCTGTGCGGGAACGAGACGGCGCGACCGACGACCGCCTCGCGCGGGCAGGTGGCGAAGGTCGACTTCGGTGCGTCCCCCTGGTGAATGACGTAGCGGCCCTCGCCCTTCGAGAAGAGGTGCATGACCCGGTGGAGCAGCAACTCGCTTCCGTCCTCGGTCAGCAACAGCACGATGTCGCCGGGGTGGATCTCGTCGGTGGCCGGTTCGACCTTCACCTTCGCTCCACGCTCGATGGCGGGGCTCATGCTCTCGGCCACGACCTCGATCACCACGGGCAGACCGTGGGCAAGCACCATCCGGACCGCCTGGGGACGGAGGTTCACCGGCGCAGTATATCGACGTTCGCCGGCTCGTCGACGGTCCGCTATGCTCGCCCCCATGGCTGTGACGGTCGCGGAGCTCGACGCGCCGGTTTCGCGCGCCAACACAGGCGAGCGGGGCGCCGTCTGGCCGCTCTGGTGCGCGCTCGGCTCGTCGCTGGCGGCCGCCTTCGGCGTGCACTGGGACATCGCCTGGCACCGGTCGATCGGCCGCGACGCCTTCTGGACGCCGCCGCACGTGGCGATCTACGCCGCCGCGGTGCTGGCGGCGGTGGCGGCCCTCGCCCAGATCGTCCCGGCCACGTTCGGCCAGCGCGACGCGCATCCGGCGGCCGTGCGCGTGCTCGGGTTTCGGGGGCCGCTCGGCGCCTTCATCTCGGCCTGGGGCGGCGTCACCATGCTCGTCTCGGCGCCGTTCGACGACTGGTGGCACCGCAGCTACGGGCTCGACGTGAAGATCCTCAGCCCGCCGCACATGGTGCTGGCGCTGGGGATCCTGGCCCTGCACATCGGCGCGCTGGTGATGCTCGCCGGCGCGATGAACCGCAGCGAAGGAGCCCGCCGCCGGACGCTGGAGGCGCTGCTACTGATCGTGGGCGGGAACATGGTCATCGCGCTGACGACCGTGTTCATGGAGAAGACGGTCCGACCCTTCATGCACCTCGGATCGTTCTATCTGATCATTGGGCTCTGCGTGCCGGTCGTGCTCTCGGCCGTACAAGGGGCGACGCGGCGGCGCTGGGCGGGCGGGTTGTCGATGGGCGCCTATTCGATCTTCTTGCTGGTGCTGCTCTGGACCTTGCCGCTGGTCCCGGCGCAGCCAAAGCTTGGACCGGTGCTGGTGCCGGTCACCAACCTGATCCCGCCCGAGTTCCCGCTGTTGCTGCTGCCGGCCGCGCTGGCGCTCGACGCCTGGTTCTGGCGCCGCCGCGCGCGTCCGGGAACCGGCACGGTGGTCGGCGGCGCGCTGCTGTTCACCGCGATTTTTCTCGCCTGCCAGTGGCCGTTCGCGACGTTCCTGATGTCGCCGCCCGCGCGTAACTTCTTCTGGGGGGCGCGTTACTTCGACTTTTGGATGCCGGCGTTCACGCTCTACCGCCGCTACCTATTCATACCCGAGTCCGGCGCATCGACCGTCGGCTGGATGATCGGGGCTGTCGTCGGTACGGGGCTCTCGATCGCTGCGGGGCGCGCGGCCGGTCGCTGGCTGGCTCGTCTGCGACGATGAGACGCGCGGTCGCGATCGCCGCTGCGGCGGCGCTGCTCTCGGTCGCCCCGGCGGCAGAGGCGCACGTCGGAAGCCCGGACGTCGTTCAAGACGGTCAGGCCGGTCCCTACCACCTGCTGGTCACCATTCGCCCGCCCGAGGTGATTCCAGGCGTGGCCCAGATCGAGCTCCGCGCGGTCAATGATGATCTGGGCGGAGCGGCGCGGGTCTCGGTCGTCCCCTTGCCGCTGCGCGGACCTGGGGTGAATTCGCCGCCGGTGGCCGACGTGGCGCGCCCGCGGCCCGACGATCCAGGCGTCTACGACAGCTCGGTCTGGCTGATGCAGACGGGCGCCTGGCAGATCCGCGTGACGGCCGAGGGGGCGCGCGGCACCGGCGTGATGGCCGTGCCGATTCCGGCGCTGGCGCGCACGGTGCGCCCGATGCCGGGTTTCCTGGCTCTCTTGTTGTTGGCGCTGATGGTGCTGCTGGTGGCGGGGGCGATCGCCATCATGGGCGCCGGCCTCCGCGAATCGGACCTGGCGCCGGGCGCCGTCGCCGACGACCGTCGCGTCGCGCGCGGCCGGACCGCGATGGCGGTGACCGCGGCGATCCTGGCGCTGGCGATCATCGGCGGCCGGCGTTGGTGGAACGGCGAGGCCGGATCGTACCGGCGCCTCATTTACAAGGCGATGCGGGTCGCCGTCACGCAGCCGAGGGCCGGTGAACTCGACCTGACGCTGTCGGATCCCGGGTGGCTTCGCTGGCGCCAGACGGACGATCTGATCCCGGATCACGGGCATCTCATGCATCTGTTCCTGGTGCGTTCACCGGGACTGGACGCCATCGCGCACCTGCATCCGCGGCGTACGGGGGAGGCGACGTTCGCTCAAGCGACGCCGCCGCTGCCGCCAGGATCTTACCGGCTGTTCGGCGACATCGTTCATCAGACAGGTCTCGACGAGACGGTGACCGCCGCGCTGGACCTGACGGGCGCGCCCGGCGACATCGCCCGCCCGCCCCTCGATCCCGACGACGCCAGCACGCTCATCATTCCCAGCGCGGCGACCGTCGACGCGCCGTCGTTCGTGTTCGCCGACGGCAGCGGCCAGATGCGCTGGCTCGACGCGCACGCGCCCCGCGCCGGCGAAACGCTCGCGCTTGCGTTCGAGGTCCAGGAGCCCGACGGCCGCTCCTCAGCCGGCATCCAGCCCCGCCTTCAGCCCTATATGGGAATGGCGGGGCACGCGATGATCGTGGCGCGGGACTTCTCGGTGTTCGCGCACGTTCACCCCACCGGCTCGGTGCCGATGGCGGCGATGGCGCTGATCGAAGGGGCAGGCGTGGTCGACCACGCCCACCACCTCGGGATGACGTTCGCGCCGCGTGTCCAGTTCCCGGTCGTCTTTCCGCGCGCCGGCGACTACCGGCTGTTCGTTCAGATCAAGCGGAACGGCACCGTCCAGACCGCGGCCTTCGATCTAACGGTCAGTGAGCTGAGCGCGCACTGACCCGCGCGCCGGCGATCACCCGGCCACCTGTCTGAGGTCGGACTTGAGCGCGGCGAGGTCGAACCCCGACGGCGCGGGCTTCTTGCCGGCCCACAGCTCGGAGAGGCAGGCGTAGGCCTCGTCGCAGTAGGCGTCCCAGAACGACCAGGTCATCTTCTTCTTTTGACCCCAGGTGATGACGGTGAGGCCTTGGGCGTCGTAGGCCTCGACGACGACGGCGTGGCCGCCCCACGAGCCCGCCGCGCCGGTGCCGTTCGGGCCGCCCGGCGGGACCGACCAGACCTTCTGCTTTTGCGCCGAAAGAGGCAGTGCGAGGCCGATGTACGCGCCGCCGAACAGATCGACCGCCGCCTGAACGTGCGTGTGGTTCTTCGGCTCGAGCGCCACGAAGGCGTCGATCTTGTAGCCGCCCACGCCCGTCTTGCGCCAGTAGCGGAGCACGTCGAGCTCGACGGCGCCGCGGTCGCTGCTGGGATCGTGCGGGTTGTAGCCGGTCACCGCCTCGTAGGTCTTCAAGATCGTCTGGTCGGGAAGGACGATCTCCTTCGGGCCGGCGTTCGAGGTCCAGGCCTGGATGATGTGCCCGACAGCCGCGCAGGTGCAGTCGCCCAGCTTGTCGTTCAACATCATTCCCCAGTCGGACGCCGCCTTCTGCGTCCAGTCCTGCGCGGGCGGGATCGGCGGCAGCTCCAGGTAGTTCGCCATCTGCAGCGTTCGCGAGTCGTGGTGCGCCGGCTTCTTTCCGAGCTTGTAGCTTGAGTGGTCGACGGTCATCGGTCTCCTCCCTGTGGTTGATCTCCCGGTGGCACCCCCCCAACGCACGACCGGACGATGAATTGTGCGCCGATCTAAACGACGCGGGCGAGCAGATCTTCCGGGTCGGCAGATGCGTTTCGCGGCTACACCCCACGCCGAAAAGGCGTTTCCGAGGTTACGAAAAACCGGCGGACTTGAGCTTGGCCTTGGCCATAGCGGCGACCTTGCTCCGGCCCGAGGCGGCGAGGTCTGACAGGATCTCCTCGCCGGCTACGTTGCGCCGCTCGATGAGGGCGAAGCCGATCTGGTAGCGCTGATCAGGTTCGAGGTCGCGATCCTTCCGCACGGCGGCGGCGAGATCGAAGCCGCGCTCGAGCAGCTGGCCGAAGATGACCAGCGCTTCGTCGCGCCGGCCGGCGGCGAGCTCTCCGGAGGCGAGCGCGTAGCCGTCGTCAGCGGTCGCGTCGGCCGACTGTCCGATGAGGCGCAGGATCGTCAGCGCACCATCGGCGTCCTTGCGCTTGCGTTGCCTCGTTGCTTCCGCGCGCAGGCCGGCGGCGGTCGCCGCGCGATCGAGCTCGCGGGCCAGCGGCACCAGCGTGTCGGCATTCGGACCGCCCCCTCCGACCCGTGCCAGCGCCATGCTCACCAGCGCGCGCGCCAGCTTCTTTTCTGCGGCGCTGGCGCCCTTTTCGGAGAATGCGCGCGCCCGCGGTCGCAACAGGCGCGCCAGCAGAGCGATGCGCTCGTGGTCACGAGTCGTCGAGAGCGCGCGGCCGAGCGCCAACGCACCGTCGGCCCGTGCGCCGAGCGCGGCGGCGGCTGCCTCGGCGCGCCCGCGGTCGGACGTCGACGACAGCACGGCGGCGAGGCTGTTTGCGCCCGCGGCGCCGGCGATCTGCGCCAGGCGCTCGATCGCCAGGAGGGCGCGCTCTGGCTCGCGGCCGAGCGCGATCTTCTGAAGCCTGGGCGCGATCGCCGGCGGGAGCTCCAGACTGGCCAGTGAGTAGAGCGCGGCGCGTGCCAGCTCGGGCGACGCGCGCTCGGCGAGCTCCGCCAGCGCCGTGGCCACCGGTGTCGCCTTGCCGCGCGTCGTGAAGCGCAGCGCGACGATCGCCTCCTCCCGCACGGCGGGCGCCTGCTTGGCGTCGCGGGCGAACGCCAGCAACGTCGGCACGGCCGCGGGGTCTTCGAGATACCCGAGAATCTTCAGGCCGCCGGTCACCACACCGAGGGAGGCACCCTTGCGTGCGGCGGCCGCGCGCGCCTTCAGTAACTTGGTGACCTCGGTGAGGGTGGCCGCCTTTTCGTGGGCGCTCGCCTCCTTCACTCGCTGTCGCACCGCCAGCGCCGCCGCTCGGGCCGCCTCGAGGTCGGGCGTGTCCAGCGACGCCAGCAGCGCCTTGAAGGCGTCCCTGCCGCCGACGCGTCCGAGCACCTGCTCGAGCGCGCGCCGTTCGAGCGCATCGGTCGCGGCCGCCAGGCGCGCGCGCACCGGGCCGATGGTCTCTTCTCCTATCGTGATCGCGGCGTCGAGGGCCGCGCCCCGCACGGCTTCATCGCGCGCCGCCAGTCCGGCCAGCACAGCCGGCATCGCCCGCCGCGCCCCCGCGCCCGAGGCCAGGCGCCCGAGCGCATCCAGCGCGTGTCGCTGCACCGGAGGGATCCCGCGCGCCACCGCTGCCGCCAGCGCGTCGATCACCGCCGCGTCGCGGGCGCCGATCTCTCCGAGCACGATCGCCGCTGCGATCTGCCGTTCGTGCGCCGCGCTGTCGAGCAACGCCAGAATCTTGCGGAGCTGCGGATCGGCCACGATGCCGAATGGTAGCCGCCGCCAGCGTGTTTTTGCAAAAGGGCGAGCGGCCGACCCCGCTGAATCGACGCGCTCATTCGGTGCCTGCCGCGTCAAGTGACCCGCACCGTCCCCAGAGGCCCGCGAGCGTGGCGACGTCCGCGGCCGTGGGCTGCACGGTGAGGTTGGCCGGGTTCATGAGCGAGGCCCGCTCATTGGAGGGGATATGGACGAGCCCGAACGAATGGCCAATCTCGTGGGCGATGGTGATGGCCAGCTCGTCTCCCGTGAGATCGTCGTTGATGTAGACCTGCCCGGAAGGGGCGTCGTAAAGGCCGTGGAAGGGCGCGGCCGCGACCTGGAAGTGAATCGGCAACGTTGGGCCGGCGGCTCCACCTCCGAAGCCGGCCGATAGCAGATCGCTGGCGGCGCTGGCGTTCCAGAGCGCGGCGCCGGCGGCCACCCCGGCAACCTGGGCGTCGGTCGCGGTGGCGTCGAGGACGAGGGTCACCGGCGTGCAGGGATCGAACTTCACCGCCGCGCCGCTGGCCGATGGATCTTGGGCGCAACCGATCGCCGAAACGACGGCCACGGCGATGGCGACGACGCGTACGAATGAAACGAAGGGCGCGGGGCTCAAGCTTCGGGCCACGGGAAGGGCGCAATCCTAACGGGATCAAAAGCGCGCGCACCGGAAATATCGAAGCTCGTCCGACGAAAAGGAACGATTCATTGCGGTTGAGCCGAAGTCCGTCGCCGGAGGCCCGTCCTTGTCGCCGGTCCGAGGATGAACATATCTAGGACAGAGAAACGGGTGGGACGAAGTGGGGGAAGTAGGGGGGGAGGGGACGATGAAGATGCTTTCATTGTTTGTGGTGCCGGGTGTTCTGGCTCTGGCCATCTCGGCGGCCAAAGCGGATCCGAGTCCGAATCCCGAGATGGGCGGTGCTCAGACGATGCCGAGCGGCGCAGAGGCGCAGACACCGCCGCCGGCGACCTATGATCCGGGGACTCCGGGGATCGCGCCGGCGACGCCAAGCGCGACCGGGACGCCGACTGTGCCGGCGACGCCGAGCGCCACCGACACGGCGGCTGCAACGGTCGCACCGCCGGCGACGATGCCCGAGGAGACGAATCCTGCGCTGCCGCCGCCGGGCACTCCGGCCGCGCCGACGCAGACGCCGGCGGGGGCGACCAACATTACGATCATGCCGCCGCCGCCCAATGGCCAGACGACCGAGTCGGTCCCGGTGGCACCGTTGCCGCCAGTGCCGGGCGCACCGGAAGGGGTCTACCCGGGAGCGAATGTCTACTCGCACGTCGGCGTCGGCTTGCTGGTCGGCGGCGGGTTCAATGACTTCACCAACGGCCATCTCAAGAGCGTCACCGGCGACGGCGGGTACTGGACGGCCCGCGTGGTCGCCGGCACGCGCGAGTACGTGGGGATGGAGGCCGCCTACGTGGGCGACGCGCGCAGCATCAATGGGCTGGGGCTCAGCAACGACTCGCGGCTGATCTCGAACGGTCTGTCGGGGAATCTGCGTGTCAATATTCCGATCGCGCGGGGGGCGTCGTTGATCGAGCCGTTCGGCTTCGTCGGCGTCGGTTGGTCGCACTACACCGTCACCAACAACAACGTCGCGGTGTCGGACGTGACCTCGGCGGACAACGTCCTCACCCTGCCGTACGGTGGTGGGCTCGAGTACGCCTACCGCGGCTTCATGGCCGACGCGCGGTTCACGTACACCCAGACGTACTACAACAACCTGACCCAGACGGTCGGCGGCAACCTCAACAACTGGGGCGTCGGCGGCCAGATCGGCTTCGAGTACTGACAGGCGGCGCTTCGGGCGCCAGAAGACAGTCAGCAGCAGCGCCCTTCCCGCCGTCGGCGGGAGGGGCGTCGGCGCGTGGAGGGCGTGCTATCTATCGTCTTTCGAGAAGAGCCGACCCTTGCAGCCTGGCGCACCCGGATCCCGTGGCCCCGCCCACCGTCGACTGTCGGTGGTCGCGGAGGCGAAAGAGAGGGATCCCGTCTGCGGCATGACGGTTTCGTCGTCGGTGCCGGAGCGTGCCAGCCTCGACGGGCGGACTTACTTCTTCTGCTGCGCCGGCTGTCGCACGAAGTTCGAGCAGGAGCCCGGGGCTTATCTGGGCGTCGACCGGGCCGGCAGCGAAGCGCGACCGGTGCCTCCGGCGCAGGCGGCCGCCGCGGTGAGCGCGGAGGGCGGGTGGACCTGCCCGATGCATCCCGAGGTGCGGCGCGATGGTCCGGGCGACTGCCCGATCTGTGGAATGGCGCTCGAACCGATCGCGCCGAAGGCGGCGTCCGACGCCAACCCGGAGCTGGCCGACATGACCCGGCGGTTCTGGGTCAGCGCCGCGCTCACCCTGCCGGTGGTGGCGCTGGCGATGGCGAAGGTCGAAGGGTCCTGGGTGCCGTGGGTAGAGGCGATCCTGGCGGCGATCGTGGTGATGTGGGGCGGGGAGATCTTCTTCGCGCGGGCGGTGGCTTCGCTCGGAAACCGGCGCTGGAACATGTTCACGCTGATCGGGCTCGGCGTGGCGGTCTCGTACGGCTACAGCCTGACCGTCCTGGCGTTCCCCGATCTGATGCAGCCGCTTCTTCGAGACAGCAAGGCGGCACCGCCCGTCTACTTCGAGGCTGCGGCGACGATCGTCACCTTGGTGCTGCTCGGCCAGGTGCTGGAGCTTGGCGCGCGCCAACGGACGGGGGCGGCGATCCGGGCGCTCATCGATTTGGCCCCCAAGCGCGCGCTCCGAATTCGGCCCGACGGCGGCGACGAAGAGGTTCCGCTCGGCGAGGTGGTCGTCGGCGATCGGTTGCGGGTGCGCGCCGGTGAGAAGATTCCGGTCGACGGCCGCGTGCTCGAGGGGGAGAGCGCGGTCGACGAGTCGATGATCACCGGCGAGCCGATCCCCGCGGCCAAAGCACCGGGCGACCGTCTGGTGGGCGCCACGCTGAACGGCACGGGCGCGCTGGTGATGCGCGCCGAGCGGGTGGGGCGCGAGACCCTGCTGGCGCAGATCGTGCGATTGGTCGGCGAGGCGCAGCGGAGCCGGGCGCCGATCCAGCGGATGGCCGACGTCGTGTCGGGGGTGTTCGTGCCGGTCGTGGTCGGCGCGGCGATCGTCGCTTTTCTCGCCTGGGCGCTGGTCGGCCCGGCGCCGAGGCTCCCGCACGCGCTCCTAGCCGCGGTCTCGGTGCTGATCATCGCTTGCCCCTGCGCGCTCGGTCTGGCGACGCCGATGTCGATCCTGGTGGCGACCGGCAAGGCAGCGACGGCGGGCGTGCTGTTCAAGAGCGCCGAGGCGCTGGAGGTCCTGCACAAGGTCGACACCATCGTGCTCGACAAGACCGGGACCTTGACCGAAGGCAAACCGGAGCTGGTTTCGGTCGACGTCGCGGCCGCCGGCGCCGACGGCGAGGCGACGTTGCTGCGGTTGGCGGCGTCGCTCGAGCGCGCCAGCGAGCATCCGCTGGCCGCGGCGATCGTTCGTGGCGCCGCCGGTCGTGGCATAGCGCTGGTCGAGGCGACCGGCGTCGAGACGCTGGCCGGCCGGGGCGTCCGGGGGCGGGTGGAAGGGCGAGCGGTCGCGCTGGGGAACGCGCGCCTGCTCGCCGAGCTGGGCGTCGACGTCGGCGACGCGGCGGCAGGCGCCGATGAGCTGCGCGCCGCCGGACAGACGGTCGCGTTCGTCGCTGTCGATGGGCGGCTGGCGGGCGTTCTGGGGCTCGCCGATCCGATCAAGGTGGGGGCGGCCGAGGTGATCGCCGCGCTTCGCGCGGACGGGCTCCGGACCGTGATGCTCACGGGCGACGGCCGCGTGACCGCGCAGGCGGTCGGACGCGCGGTCGGCATCGATGAGATCGTGGCGGAGGTCTTGCCGACCGACAAGGCCGCCGTCATCGCGAAATTTCAAGCAGAGGGGCGGGTGGTGGCGATGGCCGGAGACGGGATCAACGACGCGCCGGCGCTGGCCCGGGCCCAGGTCGGCATCGCGATGGGAACCGGCAGTGACGTCGCGCTGGAGAGCGCCGGCGTCACGCTGCTCAAGGGCGATCTCCGCGGGATCCTGCGCGCGCGCCGCCTGTCACGGTTGACGCTGGCCAACATCAAGCAGAACCTCGCCTTCGCTTTTCTCTACAACGCGCTCGGCGTCCCGATCGCGGCCGGCGTGCTCTATCCGTTCTTTCGGCTCCTGCTCACCCCCGAGATGGCGGCGGCCGCCATGGCGCTCTCGTCCGTCTCGGTGGTGGGCAACGCGCTCCGGCTGCGCACGAAGCGCATCTGAGTCGCGCATCTAAGTCGCGTATCTGAGTCGCGAACTTGAGTTGCGCCTCTGGAGATCGGCGCTACGGAACTTCGTAGGTGACCGTGAAGGTCCACTCGGTGGCGGTCACCTTGCCGTTTACCTCGGCCGGCTTGAAGCGGAAGTGGCGCAGCGCGCTCTTCACCGCGGCGGCGCCGAGGCCATAGCCGGGATCCTTGAGGAACTTCGCGGTGCGAATGCGGCCATTGGCGTCGATGACGATCTTGAGCACCACGCTTCCCTCGAAGCCAGCATCGAGGGCCTCCTTCGGGTATTCGCTCTTGGGGATCTCGACGTCGAGCGGTTCGGGCTGCACGGTGAGGGCCGCCGCGTGCGCGACCGGGCCGATGTCGTCGGCGGCCGGCGCGGCCGCGCGGGGCCCCGGCTTTCCGGCCAGGCTGTTGCCGACCGGCGCTGAGAAGCCTCCGCTCGTGCTGGTCGACGACATCGAGATGCCGAGGTGCACCGGTCCCGGCGTGGCCGCCGGCGTGTTCGTCGGCGGGGGCGTCTCGGGCGGCGTCTCGGGTGGTGGCGGCGCGTTGGTCGGCGGCGGCGGGTTGTTGAGCGCGACTCGACGCGCCGGGCGCAGCTTGATCGGCTCGGCCGGCTTGGGCGGCTCGGGCGGCGGTGGGGCCTTGGGCGCCACCGGCTTCACCGTCTCGACGATCTCCACGTCGACCTTCTCGCGGTGGTGGGCGTGCGCCGGCAACGACCAAGCCCAGGCGAAGACGCCGAGGTGCGCGGCCGCCGAGAGCGCATAGGCCGCCGTCGGATTAAGCCGCCTCATTGCTCCTTTTCGATGTTGATCGCGAACTTCGAGACCCCCTCGCCCTTGATGAGGTCGAGGAGGTGGACCACCGATCCGTGCAGCGCCATCTTGTCGGCGCTGATGATCACGCGCGTGTCCTGATCCTTGGCCACGGCGGTGCGGGCGGCGTCGCGCAGCCCCATCTCATCGCGCTTCTTGCCGTCGAGGTAGATGTCGCCGTCCTTGGTCAGGATCACCGCCAGCGTGGTGCCGGTCGATTCGCCCGCATTGGCGGCGCGCGGCAGATCGACGTGGATCGACTGCCGCACGATGTAGGTCGCGGTCACCATGAAGATGATCAGCAGCACCAGCGTGATGTCGACCAGCGGCGTGACGTTGATGCCGCTGATCATCCCGCCTTCGTCGCCGTCCTGGTCGCCGTCGGAGACCGAGGCCATCTAGACCGCCTCGCTCTTCGCGCCTGTCCCGCGGAGGCGCGCCTCCAGCAGATCGCCGAAGTAGGCGGCGCGCTGAGAGGACCGGCGCAGGGCGCGCTGGAAAATGTTGTAGGCGACCACCGCCGGCAGCGCGACCAGGAGGCCGACCGCCGTGGCGATGAGCGCCTCGGAGATCCCGGACATGACCGAGCTGGCGCCCGTTGCGCTGGGGTTCCTGGCCAGATCGCTGAAGGCGCGGATGATCCCCAGCACCGTTCCGAAGAGGCCGATGAAAGGCGCGTTGTTCCCCAGCGTGGCGAGAAAGGCCAGCCGCGACTCGTACTCGAGGCGCGACTTCTTGATGGCGGCGTCGACCACCTTGGCGACGCTGTCTGCGCCGTTCGCCGCCTGTGCCAACGCCGCGCTCACCACCTCGGCCTCGATGCCGTTGTGATCGGCGACGGCCGCGCGGGCCTTGGCGAGGTCGCCGCCCAGCAGCCATCCGGCCAGCGCCTCGCGGTCGGGTAGCCGCCGGCCAAGATAAAACGTGGCGCGCTCGATCATGATGCCGACCGAGATCACCGACAAGCCAATGAGCAGCCAGAGCACCCAGGCTGCGCCCAGGTTCACGATGGCGAGGAGCTTCTGGACGATCATTTCGGTGAGTCCTTTCTCATGTTCCTACCGGGCGGGTCACTGGAAAGCTTGCGCGATCCAGTTCTCCCCGTCCCGTCCATCGCGTACGACGCCGTAGAGTGTGAACGGCCCCGGCGGGCGGGTGTAGACCTCGAAGGTGCGGCTGGCCAGATCGGGAGTGCCCGCGGTGTTGGAGTTGGAGATGCTGCCCTGCCCGCCACCGGTGGCGTACCAGGTGATCTCCGGATACTCCATCTCGCTGCCGTCGACCCCGTCGAAGCCGCAATAGTAATAGGTCTGGATGTCCGTGTCGGTGGCGGGGTCGGGGTTGGGGTCGGGGATCTGGCCGCAGATGATCTGACTGCCGGCCGGAAACGGCGCCGGCGGACACCAGCCGTCGGTCGAGCAGGTGGCGCCGCCGCATTCGGCGTCGGTCTGGCAGCTCGCCACCAGCGTCTGCCCGGCGCAGGCGCTCTTGTCGGTGGGGATGTTCAGCGCCGAGATCCGGGGGTTGGCGTTACGAACGTAGTGCCGCAGCGTCGGGTCGGTCGCGTAGGGGCCGACCTGGCTCCAGGGCGACAGGCGCAGGTTCTTGACCGCGGTGACCAAGGAGCCGTCGCTCCCCTGAGCAATGATGATCATCGGCGCCTGGATGAAGACCGAGCACTGGGCGTTCGGGTTGTTCTGGGCGCGCGCGATCAGCTGATCGAGCAGCGGCTGGACCTCCTCGGGCACGGTGAACTGGATGGTCTCGCCGACGCCGAGCTTGATGACGCCGGTGCTGGGATCGTCGGCCATGGTGATGAGATCGGTGGGCTTACGGAGCACCGCTGCGTCGGTGCAGGGGGTGACCGTGTTCATCAGCGACGGTAGGCAGGTCACCCAGGTCACGGTCACGGTGGGGATCGCCGTCGGGTTCCCGATGAGCGCGCTCAACGTCACTGAGTCCCCCACCTCGGCGTCGGCCCAGTCGACGCCGTCGCCGTTGTCGATGTGAGCGGCCGCGCCCAGGATGCGCAGGCTGTTCACTATCTGGTCATTGCGGTCGAACCCGGAGACGCACGCCGACAGGCCAAGCGTGAGGAAGAGGCCGGGCAGCCAGCCGGTAGGTTGCAATCTGTGTTTCAAAACTCCGCCCTCAGTCCGAGCGTGGGGAAGATCGGCAGCCCGGTCAAAGTCGAATACCCCTGGCAATTGTAGTTCGAGAACAGCGCCTCGGGGTTGGCGCGGTTGGTGACGTTCTGGATGTCGAGGTAAGGCGTGAAGCTCCAGTTGTTGTAGACGAACCGGCGGTCGATCCGGACGTCGGCCTGGAAAAACGGGGGTGCCCGCGCGGTGTCGGGATTTCCGGCGATGCACTCGTAACTGGCGTTGTTGGCGTTGAAGATCCCGTTGACGGACGGCGTGTAGGGATCGCCGCTCGTGTAGCGCAGCCGCGTCCCGAAGGTCCAGTTGTGCTCGGTCTGGTACGAGGCGATTACCGTGAGGATGTGCGTCTGGTCGAAGTCATAGAGGTGGTAGCCGCCCGTCATCAGCGACGGGTCGTCGAGTCGGGTGCTGCGCGAAAGTGTATAGGCGATCCAGCCGTAGAAGCCGCGCATGAGCTGCCGGCGGAGTAGAACCTCCAACCCGTAGGAACGCCCTTTGCCGAGGTTGGAGAAGTTCAAAGCTTTGCCGGTCGTCGGGTTGAGCGAGTCCGTCTCCGTCACGAGCTGGTACATGTACTTGTCGTAGAGGGTCAACCCGAGGTTGACGTCGTAGGGGAGCTTCTGGTCGACGCCGACGCTGTATTGCAGTGACCGCTGGTAGGTGAGATTGGGGTTCCCGAAGGGAGGATTGGCCAATTCCTGCGGCTGGGGTGCCTGGGAGTAGAGACCGACCGAGGCCTTGAGGACGGTCTTCGGTCCCACGGTGAAGAACGCCGACAGGCGGGGATCGAACCACCAGGAGTGGCCGCCGCCGATGAGCGAGTTGCCGTCGAAGCGGATGCCGGGCAGCACGTGCAGGCGCGGGGTGGGCGCGATGTCAGCGAAGGCGAACAGCCCCGGCTGCGCCCAGCCGCCGCTGCGCTTGGTGTTCTGCGGCGGGTTGGCGGTGAGGCCGCCACCCATGCCGAAAGCGGCGCCCGCCTGGCTAAACACCGGAAGTGTGACGTCGTACCCGTAGTAACGCAGAGACGAGTCGATCCCCATCTGCAGGTTGAAACGCTCCGACGGATGGTAGCTGAGCGTGTCGCGCAGGTTGGCGGACCAGAGGGTGGCGTCGACCTTGATCGCGTTCACCGCCTCGGTGATCTGATCGTCCCACCCAAACGACAACACGGCATCATTGCGCCAGCCGTTTGCGAACCCGCGCTGCCAGCGAGCGGCCAGGCGCTGGAACTGGATCGTGCTGTCAAACGAGATCACCCGCGCGGTGTTGGTGTCCAAGATGTCGAGCGCGTCGCTCGATCCGAAGGCGAAGATCGACCCCTGACCACCCCAGAGCGAGTGCACGTACTTGACCTGATAGTCGTAGAAGACCGGCGCCACGGTGAGGCCGTGCGGCACGACCGCCTTCAGGACCTGGTCGACCCAGCTGCGGCGCACCGAGGCGAAGAAGCTGCCGTCGCCCACCGGCCCTTCGACCATTGCCGCGCCGTCGTAGAGGTCGACGTGGCCGGCGCCGTGCCACTCGTGCTTGGGATCGCGCGTGTGGATCTCCACGGCGCCGCCCATCGCGTTGCCGTAATAGGGGGAGAAGTTCCCGGGGAAAAAATCGAGCCCCGAGATGACGTCCGAGTTGATGACGGCCGTGAGGGCCAGGAAGTGAAAGAGGAGGGGGATCTGGACCCCGTCCATGTAGACGACGGTGTCCTGCGGCGCCGAGCCGCGCACGATGAGCAGGCCCAGTCCGAACGGCGCGCGCGCCACGCCGGGGAAGTCCTGAATCACCTTGAGCACGTCGCCCTGCGTGCCCGGGACGGTGGTGAGCTCCTGGACCGCGACCTCGTGGACGGCGACCTCCTTGCGCTCACGCTGCCCGCGGACCACCGACTCGAAAGCGCCGTAGCGCTTGCGGTTCATCCGGTACTCCACCTCCTTGACCTTGCCCGCTTCGATGATCTCGTCGACAGCCAGGTTGTGGTGGGCCGACGAGACGACGCGCACCTTGATCGGCCCGACCGGCAAGCCGCGCAGCGTGAATCGCCCGTCGGCGTCTGTCTCGGCGGTGGCGGCATCTGCCTCTACGCTGGCGGCCACCACGGGCGACCGGGTGCCGCGCTCGATGACGCGGCCGATGAGCGAGACCGGCTTCTCCTTCGGCGGCGGGGGAGGCGGCGCGCGCTTGAGCACGAAGTCGTAGCGATATTCAATCTCGACGGCGGTCGGTTTTCCGCCGATCACCGCCGGTGAGAACTGGAACTGTTTGACCGCGGCCTGGGCGGCCGGCGCGAACCCCGGATGCGGCCCGGGATCGAGCACCTTGACGGCTCCGACCGCGCCTTTCTCGTCAATCACGATCGAGAACGTGACCGAGCTGGCGATCCTCGCCGCGTCGGCGTCGGGCGGATAAGCCGCAGGCACGAAGTGCGTCAGGACAGGCGGTTTCACCGCCGGTTCGCCGCCGTCCACGGCGGGCGCTGGGGCGGGCGCGGCCTGGGCGGCCGAGGGGGCCGCGTCGACCCCACCGTCGACTTTCGAAGGCGCCGACGGCGCGACGACCTGTCCCTGCAACAGGGTCAGCACCAGGGCCGTGGAAAGGAAACCCATCGTCGACAGGACAATGGACTACCGCGCGGAGCGTCGAGATGCCAAGGACGTTCCGCACAAGGGGGCCCCGGCCGCCCTGGCGACTTTCCTAATTTCGGACCCGGGAAGGGCGCTTACCGAGTGCTTTTAGGGCGCGCGGCGGCATCCTTTTTTGCTGAATGCGCCGGCCCTTGGGGTATAAGGCCGGAACTGCGTCATCCACGTAACTTCCCCCCGCAGCAAGGAGTAGCCGCATGACTCGGCAAGCTTATCCCGGTACCGGTCCGCGATTCTCGTCCCTGGTCGTCCTTTCGGCCTTCGGCTTTCTGGCCTGCGCCAGCCCGTCGACCACCAATAACAACACGGGTGGCACCACGGGTGGCACCGGCGGCGCCAACTCCACGGGCGGCACGACCGGCACCGGCGGCACCCACACGGGTGGCACGACTGGCACCGGCGGCAGCGGCACCGGCGGCACCCACACGGGCGGATCGACCGGCACCGGCGGCAGCGTCTCCACGGGCGGATCGACCGGCACCGGCGGCAGCGTCTCCACGGGCGGATCGACAGGTACCGGCGGTAGCGCCACGGGCGGATCGACCGGCACCGGCGGCAGCGCCACGGGTGGATCGACCGGCACCGGCGGCATGGCCGGCAAGGCCGGCACGGGCGGATCGACCGGCACCGGCGGCGCCGCCGGCGGTAGCGGCTCGTGCGCGAATACCAACATGAGCGTGCTCAACGAGGATTCGTCGGGTTACGTCTGCAACAACACCTGGGGGATCCAGGGAGCTTGGTATTGCTACAGCGACGGCTCCGATTCGGGCACCAGCTGCAAAGGCAGCGACGGCAAGGGCGCCGGCGCCATTCCGTGGAACACGACGTCAAGCGCAATGTGTCTGAGCGGGACGATGGGCACAGGGGCCGGCAGCTACGCCGGCATCGGCTTCAAGGTCAACTCTGGACCGCCTGGCAGCACTGCGACTCCCGGCACGTGGAACGCGAGCAACATCGTCGGCTTCGCGATCACCTTGGCGCCCGGAGCCAGCGGCAAGGGCAGCGGCGGCATGATTCTCAACCTCGAGTATCCGACGTCGACGGATCTGGATTCGAGCACCAAGGACGCGCCGGGCATCACGGTCCCCGGCGTACCGACCACCGGCACGATCACCTATAACGCGCTCTTTGCGGATTCAGTGCTCGCCAACAACAAGAACAATCGCCACAACGTCGATCCGGCGAACCTCACCGATGTGAAGAT
>Ga0209890_10000115_pt1 | contig 36602 bp, 27 predicted proteins | sample OrgsoiDNA2013049_FD_185799 | JGI IMG/M metagenome (GOLD analysis project Ga0209890, IMG submission 185799) | Permafrost soil microbial communities from the Arctic, to analyse light accelerated degradation of dissolved organic matter (DOM) -... | ecosystem: Environmental > Terrestrial > Soil >... | reverse complement strand
CTGAACGCGGCGGCCGTGACATTGCTGGCGCACCGGCACGGGGCCACCCCTGCGCAGATTGTGCTCGGCTGGCACCTCGGCGCCGCAAACATCGTGATCCCCAAGACCATCCACCCGGACCGTATGCGCGAAAACCTCGCTGCGGTGGAGGTCACTCTCAGCCGGGAGGAGCTGGACGCCATCACCGCGCTGGATTCTGGAGCCCGGATTGGCACCGACCCGGCCGAGGCCGCCTTCAGCCAGATGTAGACCAACCGCGTCCCGGCCGGAGAACCTCGTCGCCGAGACCACTGGTGGTGGCTGAGCGGCATCGGTCTGGTCGCTCGAACGTTCTTGGCCGTCCACCGGGGCGTGCGTCGGTGAACCGCGGCTCGCCCGCTGAACAACACAAGACGGACTCGGGTGGACCTCTGGTGAGGTGGACGGACCTCTTCGGGCACAGCCAGGCAGTGCTGGGCGGGTCGCTGCAGCCTTCCCTGTCGATGCTCGTTTCGGCTGATCAGAACCCAGGACGTCCGTGGCGGGCCACATCAGTGACTCGGGGCACCCAAGCGCGCCGCTCGAAGCGATCCCGGGGACCGTTTCCGCCACGTTCGTGAACCAGCTCGCCTCGAAGATCGGCAGCCCGAATGGAGCACGCATCGCGCCCCGGGGGGCGCGAACTCCAAGCGCCTCGCATTCGCGAGCCTTGCCCAGCATCGCCTCGAACTGGCGGCGGCTGAGTGCGGCGGCCCCCTGGCGCGAACACGTCAGCTGAGGGTTGCGGCGATGATCAGCAGGGCCGGTACGGCCAGGGCGGTCGTGACCATGCCGGCGTCGCGCGCGAGGGCCTGACCGTGCCCGTACTGCGTCGCGTACACGAGCACGTTCTGCGCGGTGGGAAGGGCGGCCATCGCCACGACGGCGAGCAGCGTGTGGTGGTCCAGGCCGAGGCCATGACCGAGCAGGAGGGCCAGGGCGGGGCTCACCACGGCGCGCAGCACCGCGACGAGCACCAGCTCGCGCGGCCGCGTTCTCTGAGCGTCGGTGCGCGGCACCGCGATGGACATCCCGAACGTGAGCAGCGCCAGCGGCGCGGCCGCCGCCCCGATCAGGGTGAACGGGCCGAGCAGTGTGTCCGACAGCTTCCATGGAAGCCAGGCCAGGAGCAGCCCGGTCAGGGACGCGACGATGATCGGGTTGCGCACGGTTCGGGTCGCGACCCCGCGCAACCCCGGCCGGGACGCGCTGCCGTGTCCGTCCAGCACGGTGAACGCGATCGGGGCCAGGACGAGCAGCTGGAACAGCAGCGGCGGCACGACGTCGATCGCATCGCCCAGCAGGTAGACCGCAAGGGGCAGACCGAGGTTGCCCGCGTTGACGTACGACGAGGCCAGGGTGCCGATGACGACCTCGGGAGCCGGTCGACCCCAGGTGAACCTCAGCGCGACGAGGGCGATCAGCGCGACCGCCGACGTGCTGACTGCGGCCACCAGCGCCGAGCGGGACAGCAGCACGTGCAGGTCCGCGTGCGCCACCGTGACGAAGAGCATGCATGGGGTCGCTACCGCGAAGCAGGCGCGGGAGAGAACCGGCCGGGCGCCGGTGCCCAGGGTGCCGCGCACGCTCAGGAGCCAACCGATGCCGATGATCACGCTCATGGTGCCCAGGGCCGTGACCACCGCTGCCATGTCGCTGCCCCTTGCTGGTCGCCTTGACTGCCTCACAGACTGCGCCGCGTCATGTTTCAGACGGGTGGTCAGGTGAGGTGGTGGGCCCTAGTCGTCGCTGGAGTCCTTGACCCGGGCCACGAGCTGTGTCGGGCTCACGAACCTCAGGGCGACGATGAGGATGACCATCATCGTGAACGTATAGATCACGGCCATGGACGAGATGAGCTGACGCGCCTCACCGCCGCCGGCGGCGGTCATCGCGCGGTAGATCGCCACGACCAGGGTGTCCGACTGGGGGCCCGACACCAGGAAGGTGAGGTCGAACATCCCGACGGTGCGGACCAGGACCAAGATGGACGCCGCGAGGATCCCCGGGATGAGCAGCGGCATGAGGACCTTCGTGAAGACCTTCCGCATGCTGGCTCCGGACATCCGCGCCGCGCTCTCGATCGTCGGGTTGATCTGCTCGATGAACGGCGTCATGGTCATGATCACGAACGGTACCGAGGGCACGAGGTTGACCAGGATCACGGCAGTGAGCGTGCGCCCGAGCCCGAAGTTGTACAGCACGGTGGCCAGGGGGATGCCGTAGGTGATCGGCGGCATCAGGACCGGAAGCAGGAACAGCAAGGTGATGGTCCGCTTGAAGGGGAACCTCCTTCTCGCGAGCAGGTAGGCGGCGGGCACACCGACCAGTACCGAGATGATGATCACCGTCACCGCGACCGTGAGGGTCACCCCGATGATGTGCGTCAAGTCGAAGGTATCCCAGGCATTCGTGTACCAGGTCGGGGTGAGGTGCTCGGGGAGCCAGGTGTTGAACCACTGCGTCCCGAACGAGTCCACCACGACGCTGATGAGGATGCCGATCAGGAAGACGAAGAACGCCGCGATGGCGGCCCACACGAACCACGTCGTGGGGGCGGCGGCGAGCGAACGCTCGCCGGGTGCCCGGGCGGCCTTCTTCCTGGTGCGGGTCGGGGGCGAGGGCACGTCCGCCCCGGGTGTGCCGGTCGCCGCCGTCTGTGTGGTCATCAGCCCTTGCCTCCTGTCGAGCCCTTGTACAAGAAAGACCGCCACATCAGCACGATCGCGACAACGACCAGCTCGATGACGCCCATCATCATCGCGATCGTCGAGGCCATCGGATAGTCGGTCTGCTCCCCGAAGGCCCGGTAGGCCATCAGGGCCATCACGCGGGTTGAGCCCATCGCGTCACCGACGAGTCGGGCCGAGGGGAAGACGCTGAAGGCGAGCACGAAGGTCAGGATGAACGTGGTCGCCAGCCCCGGTGCCAACAAGGGGAGGATTACCCGACGGAAGCGCTGCTTCCAGTCCGCCCCCATCGTCTTTGCCGCCGCCTCGATCGACGGGTCGATCCCGGACAAGTATGACGAGATGAGCAGGAAGGCGAAGGGGAAGCCGGAGATGACCAGCGAGAACATCACGCCCAGGTAGTTGTTCACGAGGGTGAGCGGCTGGTGGATCAGCCCGATGTCGATCAGGAACCTGTTGAGCCAGCCCTGCCTTCCTGCAAAGATCAGCAGGCCCTGCGCGGTGAGCACCGTGCCGAGCGTGATGGGCAGCACGAGCAGGGTCGTGAGCAGCTTCTTGCCCCGGAAGCGGTGACGGAGCTTGAAGGCCACCGGGATCGATGCTAACACGTTGAATAGCGCGGCCGGCAGGGCGAGGCGCATCGTCAACCAGATGGAGTCGAAGACGAACTGGTCCTTGAAGAAGGCGGCGTAGTTCGAGAAGACGCCGTCGCCCCACTGCTGCTGTGTCGCCGGCGATGGTTGGAAGGTCAGGCCGATCCCGTAGGAGAACGGGTAGACGAACAGAGCCAGAGCGAAGATCAGCGCTGGTAGGAGCATCAGCAGCGAGGTGTCGATGCCGCGTTCAGCCAGACGGTGTCGCAAGCTCGCGGTCGACTGGGTGCTCTTGGGTCCAGCCATGGTCGGCGCGCTCATCTGCGCACCTCCGCCAGCTCTTTCTCCTCCAGCGACAGCGTCGAGGGGTCGATCAGGGCCGCCCGAAACACCAGCACCCGAGCGGGGTCGGCGGTGAGCTCGACAACGCTGCCGACGGCGGGGGCGTGGTCCGAACGCACGTGCAGACTGAGGCCACCTGAGGTCGTGACGTCCACGGCGAACTCCCGGCCGTGGTACTCCACCACCGACACCGTCGCGGTCGTGGTGTTGCCACCCTGCACAGGAACAGTGGGGGAGACCACCACGAGATCCTCGGGACGGATTGCCGCCCGCACCCTCTCCCCGACCGTCACCGGCTGGACGGCCGTCCCTCGCAGCGTGAACCCCTCGTCCTGGACCGTCACGACGTCGCCGTTCACGGCCGTGACGTCGAGGTCGATGAGGTTGCGGTAGCCCATAAAGTCGGCGACGTGCCAGTTCGCCGGGTTGTTGTGGAGCTGCTCGGGGGTACCGATCTGCTGGACGCGGCCTTCCCGGAGGACGACGAGGCGGTCCGCCATGGACAGCGCCTCCTCCTGGTCGTGGGTGACGTACAGCGTGGTCAGGCCCAACGACTGGTGCAGGCGTCGGATCTCGGTGCGCATCTCCAGGCGCAGCTTCGCATCCAGGTTGGACAGCGGCTCGTCCATCAGCACGAGCCGCGGCTCGAGGACGACGGCGCGCGCGATCGCGACACGCTGCTGTTGGCCGCCCGAAAGCTGCCCCGGCAGCTTCTTCGCGTGCTGCTCGAGCTTGACCAGGGCGATGGCCTCGGCGACGCGACGCTTCAGGTCGGCCTTGGGAACCTTGCGCATGTGCAGCCCGAAGGCGATGTTCTTCTCGACGGACAGGTGAGGGAACAGCGCGTAGTTCTGGAACACCATGCCGAACCCACGGTTCTCCGCTGCCACGGTGTCAACCCGTTTGCCGTCGATCAGGATCTGGCCGTGGGTGAGCGGGAGCAGCCCCGCAAGGCAGTTCAGCGCGGTGGACTTCCCGCAGCCCGACGGCCCGAGCAGGGCGATGAACTCGCCCGCCCGGACTGTCAGGTTGAGGTCCACCAGCGCGTCAGTACCGCCGAACCGCCGACCGACGCCTCGAAGTTCCAGCGACTGAAACTTGCTGGCAGCAATGGTCATGGCTACTTCGCCTTGTACTTGCCAGAACCGACCTCACGGTCCCACAGGTCGAACGCCTTGACCAGCTTGGCGGGAGTGAGAGGGGTTGCCGTGGGCATCTTGGTGATCAGGGCGTCGTACCAGTCGCGGCCGTACGCCTTGATGGTGTCCTGGCTGGCCTGCGGCGCCTTGTCCAGGGTCGCGCCCTTGATCGAGGGGCCGGGGTAGAAGTACCCGGTGTCGTAGGCCATGGCATTCGTCTGCGGGGTCAGCATGTACTGCATGAGGCTCAGGATCGCTGACATCTTGTCGGTGGACTGGCCCCGGGGAACGACGGCGTACTGGGCATCGGTGACCCAGGTGAAATTGTCGAAGGCCGCCGCGGCGATCGTCTTGGGCTCCTGGCCGAGGGCGCGCGGGTTGATGTCCCACCCGGTGGTGGTCGGGACCATGGCCCAGGTGCCGTCCGCCATGTTCGAGATGACCTGGCCGGTACCGGTCGGGTAGTTGTTGACGTACTGCCCGAGGTCCTTGAGGTACGCCCACGTCTTGGCCCAGCCGTTCACGGGGTCACTTGGGTCCTTGTCACCGAGCATGTACGGCAGGCCCATCAGGAAGGTCCGACCGGGACCGGAGTTCGCCGGGCGGGCATAGCCGAACTTGCCGGGGTGTGCCTTGGCCCACGCGAGCAACGCCGCCGGAGTCTTGGGAACGTTGGTCACCACTGCCGGGTCGTACTGCAGCAGCGGCCCTGACGGGTAGTAGGTGGTCACGACCCCGAAGCCGCCTGCCAGTGCCTCCATTTTTGCCGCAGGAGCTATGTAGTTGGCCATGTTGGAAAGCCGGGTGCCGTAGTCCTTGACGATCGGCACCCAGAGGTTCTGGTCGATGCCGGCGGACAGCCCGTCGGTGCCGGTCATCACCAGGTCGACCGACAGCTTCTTGCTGTCGACCTGCGGCTTGATCGTCCCGACCAGGTCCGGTGCCCCCGCGCTCTCCCACGTCACCGACGCAATGATGTCGGGGTGCTCCTTGACGAACTTGGTGACCATCGATCCGGTCAGCTTCTGGTTGCCGGCGACATCGAGGATGTTCAGGGTGACCGGCGCCGAGGGCTTGGCCGGCACGTTACCGGCGGCTGCGCTCGTGGCTGGCTTCCCGGCCGTCGACCCCGAGTTGGGCGCCGCGCATGCCGTGAGGAGCAGCCCGAGGGCCGCAATGCTGGCCACCAGGTGCAGGGGTTTGGAAGATCGCATGAACAGTCTTCTTTCTAGGTTGAGCCTGGGCGTCGTCGTCCAGACCTCGGGTCGCTGGTAGCTCCAGCGTTCAAGCTGTGGTTCGTCTTGGGGGGGGTCGCCGTGACCGGTCCGGTGGAATCTCGTACGAACAGCTGGAAGGACAGGTCGTGGTGGTGGGTGGGTGGGGCGGACGGCTCCCGCACCAGGCTGAGCAGCATGTCCACTCCGGCACGCCCGCAGTTCACCAGCGGGATCCCGACGCTGGTCAGGGCAGGTGCGGTCAGCGCGGACATGGGGGTGTTGTCCACCCCGACCACGCTGATGTCCTCCGGGACGCGTACGCCCCGGTGGCGGAATCGCTTCAGGAGGCCGAATGCGACCAGGTCGTTGTAAGCCAGCACGGCGCTGGCCCCGCTGGCGATGACCAGGTCGGCGGCGGCGACGCCGCCGGAGACGTAGGGCTGGAAGGAGCCGAGATCGACCAGCTCGGTGTCGGCCTGCAGGGCGACGAAGGCATGGAGCGCCGCGAGCCGTTCCGTGTTGGACCACGATGTGCTGGGACCGCCCACCCAGGCGATGGTGCGGTGACCGAGAGCGTGCAGGTGCACCATCGCCTGGCGGACTCCCTCGAGGTTGTCGATCGTCACCGTCGGGACGTCCCCGCACTTCCGGTTGATCAGCACCAGGGGGCATTCGAGCGCGAGCTCGGCGATCACGGACTCCGGCGCCCGCGGCGAGCACATGACCAGGCCGTCGACCTGTTTGGACAAGTTCCGGGCGAGCTCCTCCTCCTGGCTGGGGTCCTCGTCGGAGTCGGCGATGATCACCGCGTAGCCGGAGGCGCGGGCTTTGCTCTGAACTCCCTTGGTGACCGAGGCGAAGAACGGGTTCTCGAGGTCGGGAACGATAAGGCCGATGGTGCCGGTCCGGCCGGTGACCAGGCCGCGCGCCGCCAGGTTCGGCCGGTAGCCCATGCCGCGGGCGGTCTCCAGGACCTTGGCGCGGGTGTGGGGTGCCACCTCGTCCGGCTTGGCGAGCGCCCGCGAAACGGTAGAGACGGACACCCCGGCAACACGGGCGACGTCTCGGGCAGTCACGGACACGAGCTCCACCTCCATTGGCGTCGGGCAACCACCTCCGCGTGGCCCATTAGTAGTATGCTAACGATTGCACCATTTCGTCAACCATGTGCAGACGAAAGTTCCCGATTGTCACCAGACTCGACACCAACATGCGCATTTACGTGCATAAATATGCCGGATTCGGTTGCGGAGCTCTCCCAATGTGAGCAATGATGACGGTGTCATCCATGCTCATCCTGTTTCGAAAGGGAACGGAATGCTCAGTCTTCGGCACCACCTTGACTCACCCGTTCGGCCCATCGAGGCCACCGGATGAAGATCGAGGGCGTCGAGGTCCTGATCACCAGCCCGGGCCGCAACTTCGTCACCCTGAAGCTCACGACCAGCGACGGGGTCGTCGGGCTCGGGGACGCGACCCTCAACGGGCGCGAGCTCGCGGTTGCCTCGTATCTGCGCGACCACGTCGCCGCGCTGATGATCGGGCGTGAGGCGAACAACATCGAGGACACGTGGCAGTACCTGTACCGCGGGCCGTACTGGCGTCGCGGCCCGGTCACCATGGCGGCGATCTCGGCCGTGGACATGGCGCTGTGGGACATCAAGGGCAAGGTCGCCGGTCTGCCTGTGTACCAGCTGCTCGGTGGCCGCAGTCGGCACGGGGCGCTCGCGTACGGGCACGCGTCAGGCACGACCGTCCAGACACTCTTCACCGCGATCCACAACCTGCTGGACGACGGCTTCAAGGCCATCCGGATCCAGACCGGGGTGCCCGGCCTGGCAAAGGTCTACGGGGTCGGCCACGACCAGGGGCCCGGGCAGAAGTACGACTACGAGCCAGCGGGGCGCACCACCGTGCCGACGGAGGAGGACTGGGACACCGCTGCGTATCTGCGACACATCCCGGGGGTCTTCGAGGCCGTGCGCGCGCAGTTCGGTGCCGCCCTGCCTTTGCTGCACGATGCACACCACCGGCTGACGCCCAACCAGGGCGCCCAGCTCGGCCGCTCTCTGGAGCCCTATGACCTCTTCTGGCTGGAGGACTGCACGCCCGCGGAGAACCAGGAGGGCCTGCGCCGGGTTCGGTCGCAGACCACGACCCCGTTGGCCATCGGTGAGGTGCTCAACTCGGTCTTCGACTACCAGGGGCTGATCACCGAGCAGCTCATCGACTATGTGCGTTCCTGCCCCACCCATGCCGGGGGGATCACCGGGCTGCGCAAGATCATGGACTTTGCGGCGATCTACCAGATCAAGTCCGGTATCCACGGCCCGACGGATGTCTCACCCGTCGGGATGGCGGCGGCGCTGCACCTCGACATCGCGATCCACAACTTCGGCATCCAGGAGCTCATGGTTCATAACGAGCGCACGCTGGAGGTGTTCCAGACGAGCTACACCTTCGTCGACGGGCGGCTGGACCCGGGCGAGAAACCCGGTCTGGGCGTCGAGCTCGACGAGTCCGCTGCCGCCGCCTTCGAGTACACCCCGGCCTATCTCCCGGTGAACCGGCTGCTCGACGGCACGATGCACGACTGGTGACCCGATGACAGCCCATGAGGAAGGACAACGATCGTGACGCGAGACGACAGGCCCGCGACCGTGGCGCTTTCGCAGTGCGCTCTGCTTCTGCGGCCCGACGACGACGTCGCCGTCACGACGCGCGACATTGCGGCGGGCACGCGGGTGGTGACCGCGGCTGGGCAGATGCTGCTGCCCGGCGACGTGGCGCGTGGCCACAAGCTCGCCGTGCACGATGTGCCCGCAGGGTCGGTCGTGCGCAAGTACGGCCAGTCGATCGGGCGCGCCACCGTGGACATCATGGCGGGCGATCACGTGCACACGCACAACCTCGGGATGGACTCTTCGGCGCGGGCCCATGAGTTCGGCACGGCAAGGGCCGCACTGCCCTGCGTCCCCGGGCCCCCGCGCGTGTTCCAGGGCTACCCCCGCGCGGGCGGGCGGGCCGGCACCCGCAACTTCGTGGGCGTACTGACGTCGGTGAACTGCTCGGCGTCGTCGGCCAAGATGATCGCCGACCAGTTCCGCGGCACGGCCCTGGACGCATTCGCGAACGTGGACGGTGTGGTTGCCCTGACCCACCAGAGCGGATGCGGGCTGGTTGCCGGCAGCGAGGGCGCGAAGACGCTCGTCCGCACCCTGCGCGGCTACGCCCAGCACCCCAACTTCGGCGGGCTGCTGGTGCTCGGGCTCGGCTGCGAGATCGTGCCGGTGGCCTCGCTGGTCGAGGGTCTGGACCTGCCGACCGACACGATCGTGCACACCCTGACGATCCAGGACACCGGCGGCGTGCGGGCGACCGTTCGGGCTGGTGTCGACCTGATCAAGGCGATGCTTCCGGTGCTGGACGCCCGCCGGCGCGTGCCCGTCCCGATCAGCGAACTGGTGCTCGGCTTGAACTGCGGTGGCTCAGACGGGTACTCGGGCATCACGGCGAACCCTGCGCTCGGCCATGCGTCGGACCTGCTGGTTGCCGCCGGCGGGACGTCGATCCTGGCCGAGACCCCTGAGGTGTTCGGCGCCGAGCACCTGCTCACCGCCCGAGCCGTCTCCGAGGCCGTGGGTCGCCGGTTGCTCGAGCGGATCAACTGGTGGCAGGAGTACGCGCGCGCCGGTGGTGGGACGCTGGACAACAACCCGTCACCGGGCAACAAGGCCGGGGGGCTGACCACGATCCTGGAGAAGTCGCTCGGCGCGGTGGCCAAGGCGGGGCAGGCCGACCTGTGCGCGGTCCACGAGTACGCCGAACAGGTCACCGAGCGCGGCCTTGTTTTCATGGACACCCCGGGTTACGACCCGGTCTCCGTCACGGGGATTGTCGCCGGCGGGGCCACCGTCGTCTGCTTCACGACTGGCAGGGGATCGGTGCTGGGATGCCGGCCGACGCCGTCCATCAAGCTGGCCACGAACACGCAGATGTATGAGCGTATGGCCGACGACATGGACATCAACTGCGGTCGGATCGTCGACGGAACTGCGCGCCTCAGCGACGTGGGTGACGAGATCTTCGAGCGGATCATCACGGTCGCCTCGGGGGAGCGGACCGCCAGCGAGGAGCTCGACCTTGGCCAGGAGGAGTTCATCCCCTGGCAGTTCGGCACGGTGACCTGATGGCGTGCCGGTCAGTGACAACACATGGCAACCGATTCCCACGGCACCGATGAAAGCGACACGATGACAGTCATGCTCAGCCAGCCAACCTCGCTCGCGCTGCACCCCGACCGGCTCCTTCCCGCGGACCCCGCCGTGCGTGACATCGCCCGTCGGCTCTACGGCGCGGTGCGGGATCTGCCGATCATCTCTCCCCACGGCCACGTGAACCCGCGAATCCTCCTGGACGACGTGCCGTTCCGTGACCCAGCGGAGCTGTTCGTGACCCCGGACCACTACGTGACCCGGCTCCTGCACGCCTCGGGTGTGCCGCTGGAGGCGTTGGGCGTCGGGCAGGGCCCGTTGTCGGAGACCGCTGCCCGCGCTGCCTGGCGGTTGCTCTGCGCACACTGGGACATCTACCGCGGCACGCCGGTTCGCTACTGGTTGGAGTCCGAGCTCGTCGAGATCTTCGGCGTCACGGTGCGGCCCTCGACCGCGACGGCCGATGCCATTTATGACCACCTCGCCGAGCGGCTGAGCCAGGACGCCTACAAGCCCCGGGCGCTGTTCGAGCGCTTCAAGATCTCGGTGCTCGCCACCACCGACGACCCCTGCGACGACCTGGCAGTGCACGCCGCCCTGGTGGCGGACCCGACGTTCTCCGGGCGCGTCATACCCACCTTCCGTCCCGACCGCTACCTCGAGGCGTCCGAGCCCGGGTGGCCCGCTGCGGTGGCGCGGCTGGGCGCGGTTTCCGGGGAAGACACGGGCAGCTACCCCGGCTGGGTCCAAGCCATGCAGGCACGACGCGAGTACTTCATCTCTCACGGTGCCAGGTCCGCGGACCACGCGCACATCGACTGCGGGACCGCGCCGCTGCCGAGCTCGGAGGCGGACCGGATCTACCGCGCGGCCCTGACCCGCACCGCAACGCCTGCGCAGGCCGTGGCGCTTCGTCGACACATGCTGCTGGAGATGGCGCGGATGTCGACCGTGGACGGCCTGACCATGACCATCCATCCGGGCGTGCGGCGCGGTCACCACCGACCGTCCGCCGCGAGGTTCGGACCGGACACCGGCCACGACATCCCGCTGCGCGGTGACTTCACCGACCCGTTGCGACCTCTGCTCGAGCGCTACGGGACCCACCCGAACCTGAAGCTGGTGCTTTTCACCCTCGACGAGACGGTGTTCTCCCGTGAGCTCGCGCCGTTGGCCGGCTTCTATCCGTCGGTGTACGTCGGGCAGCCCTGGTGGTTCCTGGACGCTCCCGACGCGATCCGACGCTGGCGCGCCGCGATCACCGAGACCGTTGGCTTCACCCGCACGTCAGGGTTCATCGACGACACCCGTGCGTTCTGCACCATCCCGGTTCGCCACGACATGTCGCGGCGCCTCGACAGCGGCTTCCTGGCCAATCTCGTCGCCGAGCACCGCCTCGACGAGGACGAGGCCCTCGAAACGGCGGTCGACCTCGTGAGCGCCCGCCCACGGGAGGTCTTCACCCTATGAACGAGCTGGGCAGGTCCGCGGCTGCACCCCCCGTGCGCATCGTCCACATCGGACTGGGCAACTTCTTCCGGGCCCATCAGGCCTGGTACACCACCCACGCCCCAGACGCGGCCGAGTGGGGCATCGCCGCCTTCACCGGTCGCTCAAGTGCGCGCTCGCAGGCTCGGGCGGCAGCGCTGCGGGCCCAGGACGGGCTGTACACCCTGATCACCCGCGCCGCCGGTGGGGACCGCTTCGAGGTCGTCGCCAGCCTCGCCCGGGTCCACGTCGCGGACGAGCACGCTGCCTGGCTCGCCTACCTGGCGCAGCGCCAGGTTCAGGTGATCACCACCACCGTCACCGAGGCCGGTTACGTGCGCAACGTGGATGGGGGCATCGACGTCGACCGGCCCGAGGTCAAGGACGACGTCGCCGCCCTGCGCGCGGACCTGACGGCCCCCGTCAGCACGGCTCCCGCGAAGCTCGTCGGCGGGTTTGCGGCGCGCAGGCAGGCCGGCGCCGGCCCGATCACCGTGGTGCCGTGTGACAACCTGCCCGGCAACGGTGCCGCTGTCGCCGGGGTGGTCGGCGACCTCGCTACGCTGGTCAACCTGGAGCTGGCGCGCTGGATCACCGGCAACGTGACCTACGCCACCACCATGGTGGACCGGATCACCCCCGAGCCCACCGGTGAGGACATCGCGGGGGCGCGGGCCGCGACCGGCGTCCACGACCGCGCGGCCGTGGTCACCGAACCGTTCACCGAGTGGGTGATCAGCGGTGAGTTCGCCGCCGGCCGGCCGCGCTGGGAGGACGCCGGCGCGACCTTCACCACCGACGTCGCACCGTTCGAGGACCGCAAGCTCTGGATGCTCAACGGTGCGCACTCGATGCTCGCCTACGCCGGCTCCATCCGGGGACACGTGACCGTGGCCGACACCATGGGCGACCCGACCTGCCTCGGCTGGCTCGACCAGTGGTGGGATGCGTCGTCGCGACATCTGAGCCTGCCAGCCGCTGACAACGCCGCATACCGAAGGGCGCTCATCGAACGCTTCGCCAACCCGCGCCTGGCGCACCGGCTCGACCAGATCGCCTGGGACGGCTCGCAGAAGCTGCCGATCCGGGTCCTGCCCACGCTGCGCAAGGAGCGCGCGGCCGGGCGCCTGCCCGTGGGTGTCGTCCGACCCGTCGCCGCCTGGGTGTGCCACCTGCGCGGCAGCGGTGCCAAGGTCACGGACGCGCGGGCCGCAGACTTCCTCCCGCTCGCCAGCGGACCGCTGCCCGAGGCCGTGCGCCTCGTGCTCAAGGCCCTCGACCCCGAGCTTGCCGAGGACGAGGTCGTCGTCGCGGCGGTCCTGGCCCAGGCCCGCGAGCTCGGTCAGCCCTAGCTCCACCACAGCCAGCCATCTTTGCGCAACCTCGAAGTGATCTTGTAGTGCGATGGCCTCGGAGAACAGGCCCAGGAGGCAATTCATGGAACACACATGGCGATGGTTCGGTCCCAGCGATCCGATCACGTTGGCGGATATCAAGCAGACCGGCGCAACCGGGATCGTGACCGCGCTGCACGAGGTCCCCAACGGGCAGGTATGGACAGTGCAGGCCATCGCGGACCGGAAGAAGCTGATCGAGGCCTGCGGGCTGACCTGGTCGGTGGTGGAGAGCGTGCCGGTGCATGAGGACATCAAGCGCGCAGGTCAGCTTCGTGACCACTGGATCGAGGCGTACCAGCAGAGTCTGCGCAATCTAGGGGCCAGCGGCATCGACGTCGTCTGCTACAACTTCATGCCCGTCCTGGACTGGACGCGTACCGACCTTCGCTACGTCATGGCCGACGGTGGCTGGGCGCTGCGCTTCGACCAGGACGCCTTCGCCGCATTCGACCTGTTTATCCTCGCCCGGGCGGGGGCCGGGGCCGAGTACGACGACGCGGCGACCGCGAGCGCCCGCAGGTACTACGACGACCTCAGCCAGGATGGTCGCGACATGCTGGTGGCCACCGTCATCGCCGGGCTGCCCGGCTCGGAGGAGGGGTACACCCTCGCCACACTCGAGGCGATGTTGGCGACCTACGCGGACATCGACGCCGAGGCGCTGCGGGAGAACCTCGGGTACTTCCTGCGGGCCGTGGTGCCGGTGGCGGCCGAGGTCGGGGTGCGGATGGCGATCCACCCTGATGACCCGCCGCGCCCGCTGCTGGGTCTGCCACGGGTGGTCTCCACCCGCAAGGACATCCGGTGGCTGCTGGACGCGGCGCCCAGCGTCGCGAACGGGCTGACCTTCTGTACCGGCTCGCTCGGGGTCCGGGCCGACAACGACCTCGTGGCAATGGCCACGGAGTTCGCGTCCCGGATCTGCTTCGCCCACCTTCGCTCGACGGTGCGCGAGGAGAACCCGCTCACCTTCCACGAGGGTGAGCACGTCGGCGGCGACGTCGACATGGTGGGCGTCATTGCCGCACTGGTCACCGAGGAGCGTCGCCGCGAGTCCGGCGGCGGCCCGCGAATTCCGCTGCGGCCCGACCACGGCCACCAGCTCCTCGACGACCAACGACGAGCCTCTAATCCCGGTTACTCCCTGATCGGGCGGCTCAAGGGACTGGCCGAGCTGCGCGGCATCGAGCTCGCTGTGCGCCGGCTCCTGCCATGAGATCTCGTCCGACCAGGGACCGTGAGCGGGCGGGTCTGAGCGGGGGACTTCGATGCTGATGCCGGCTTCGCCGACACGGCGGTTCCCGAGTGTGAGCACAACCTCTCCACAGAAACGGATTCCTTGATGGACGTCTTGTCAGCTCTGAGCACTGCACGTCTTGTCCCGGTTGTTGTCCTTGATGACGCCGCCGACGCTGATGGGCTGGCGGGGGCCCTGGTCGCCGGTGGCCTGCCGGTGGCGGAGGTGACCTTCCGTACGGCAGCGGCCCCGGACAGTATCCGCGTGATGGCTGCCCGGGGCGACATCCTGGTGGGTGCGGGTACCGTGCTGACGGTGGCGCAGGTCGACCAGGCGGTGGCGGCCGGTGCGAGCTTTGTGGTCTCCCCGGGCCTGTCCCGTGCCGTGGTCGAACGCTGCGGCGAGCATGGCGTGCTCGCGCTGCCTGGCGCGGTCACCGCGACCGAGGTCCAGGGCGCCCTGGAGCTGGGCCTGAGCACGGTGAAGTTCTTCCCGGCGGGGACATCTGGTGGCGCGGCCGCGATCAGGGCGCTCGCGGCCCCGTTCGGTGGGGTCCGGTTCGTGCCTACTGGTGGAGTCGGCCCGGGGAACCTGGCGGAGTACCTGGCCGTGCCCGCTGTCGTGGCGGTGGGTGGCTCGTGGATGGTGCCGCGCGACCTGGTGGCGGCCGGCGACTTCGCGGGTATCCGCCAGCTCACCTGCGATGCTGTCGCCCTGGCGAGGCGATGACCCACTCGCCGGTGACTTTTACCACCGGTACCCCCTTGAGCTAGGAGCTTGACGATGACCGAACTGAGCATCCGACCCGCATCCGAGTGCCGTTTCGATGCGGTGTCCCTGGGTGAGGTGATGTTGCGCCTGGATCCCGGCCAGGGGCGGATCCGTACGGCCCGGTCCTTGCGGGTCTGGGAGGGTGGCGGGGAGTACAACGTGGCCCGTGGCCTGCGTCGGGCCTTCGGATTGCGTGCCGCGATCGTGACGGCTCTGGCGGACAACGAGATCGGACGCCTGGTCGAGGACCTCATCCTCACCGGCGGCCTGGACACTTCGTTGATCCGCTGGGTTGCCTATGACGGGATCGGGCGTTCGGTGCGCAACGGGCTGAACTTCACCGAGCGCGGCTTTGGCGTGCGGGGGGCGGTCGGGGTCTCCGACCGGGGTCATACCGCGGCGTCCCAGCTCAAACCCGGGGACGTGGACTGGGACCACCTGTTCGGCCAGCTCGGGGTGCGCTGGCTGCACACCGGCGGGATCTTCGCGGCCCTGAGCGAGTCGGCGGCTGCCACGGTCATCGAGGCGGTCACGGCCGCGAAGAAGTACGGCACGGTCGTGTCCTATGACCTGAACTACCGCCCGAGCCTGTGGAAGGCGATCGGCGGGCAGGCCAAGGCCCAAGAGGTCAACCGTCAGATCGCCGGGAACATCGACGTGATGATCGGCAACGAGGAGGACTTCACCGCCAGCCTCGGGTTCGAGGTCGAGGGCGTGGACGAGAACCTCTCCACCCTTGCGGTCGACAAGTTCGCCGCGATGATCGCGGCGGCCGCCGCGGCGTACCCGAACTTTCAGGTCATCGCGACCACGATGCGTACCGTGCACACCGCTAGCGTCAACGACTGGGGCGCGATCGCCTGGTCCCCGGCCACCGGCGTCGTGGCGGCCACCCACCGGCCGCGCCTGGAGATCCTCGACCGTGTCGGCGGCGGCGACTCGTTCGCCTCCGGACTGATCTACGGGCTGCTCGCCGGCGAGCCACTGGCGACCGCCGTCCAGTACGGCGCCGCCCACGGCGCCCTGGCGATGACCACACCGGGCGACACGACCATGGCGACCAAGGCCGAGGTCCTCAAGCTCGCCGGCGGCGGCGGCGCACGCGTCGACCGCTGAGCCCAGACCGGCTGTGCGCTCCTCATCGATGGAGCACGCTTCATCGGTGAGGATCGGTGAGACGGTCGCACATCACAGCCTTGACGAGGTCAAGTAGCCCGCGAACAGGGCTGGAGATCAGTGGAGCGCGTCGGGCCGAGCCCACACCACTGACTGGCCCGCGGTGCCGATGGGCCCTCAGAGCACATCCCTGTTGGGCGGTAGCAGCGATGGAGTGACCTTGACGGATGAGCCGTCGTCCACCAGCTCCTTTGTCGAGGAGCATGAACGGCAACCTGAAGACGACGCAGATCTGACGGCCTTGCTCGCCTAGCCGCGAAAAGCCTGCGGCGACCCGGTGCGGGCGTCGACCGGTCTTGCAGCGTGAGGTCCGGGTCGGTCTGGTGGGCACTGTGCCGCGGTCAGGTTCGCCGCAGGTCGACCTGGCCCGCGAGGCGGCATGGCGCGGGCAGTCTCCGGACTGCGACCTGTGTCATGCTGGTCCGGGCTATTTTGTTTCAGCCCATGTAGTGACCAGTTCCGGTCGAATGGTGCCCAGGACTGACTAACGGTGCGACCAGGCCTGTCCGCCTGGTCAGCGTCTTGCGCCGGCTTGTCGCCAGCCCCAGGTCCGAGGCTGGCCCCACCTAGTCAGCAAGGCCGCCCGGCAAGTCCGCGGGCGGACATTTCTCCGTGAGGCAACGACCCCTGCTACGCCGGCATCTTTCTTGGTGAGCCACCTCGATCCCCGCAGACTTGAAATGATGCTTGGCATGTTTGGGGTGGGGCGCACGATTCAACAGGAGGGCCCTTTGAAGATATCCGTGAGAGCTGCGCTGGGGTGGGGTACGGCCGCAGCGGTCTTGGCCGTCGTGCTTCAGGTCCCGCTCTCATCCAAGGCGCCCGAAGCGGCTGGGGCTTCTGGCAGGGTGCGCACCGATGTCGAAATCGGGACGATGGCCCCGGCAGCCCAGGCCGAACTGCTGGACCCGCTGCGAGCGATTGCGGGGGCCCTGAGCGATGTTGGTAGGGTCAGGTACGCCGATGTGTTCACCAGCGTGGGGATTGATGCAAACCACGATGTGGTGAACCTCCACGTGACAGATACGACCCGGGCCGCAGGCCTCATTCAGGCCGCGAAGTCCGCTGACCCTTCGATCAGTACGAAGCTGATCCGGACTCACAAGGCCACCTACGCCCTGGCCGTCCTGGATGCTGCTCGGGACGCCTATCTCGCCAGGCCGCACTCGTATGCGGTGTACGCCGCATCCCCTGCTCCAGATGGTTCCGGACTTCAGATCGAGGTGGACAACACTGCGACCGCCATCAGGACGGATGGCAACGATATCGCCATGAAGCCAGCAGGTGCAGCCAAGACCTTGGTGGTCGCCGCCGCGTCCACGGCCTCCACGGCTTCCACGGTGGCTCGGTCGTTTACCAAGGGGTCGGCTAGACACCCGAAAAGTGCCGTCTGGAACACCGTCAAGTGGCACGACAGCTCGCCGTTCATCGGTGGTGATGTCATGACGAATGGTTCCGGGCACTGCACGAGCGGGCTTCCTGCGGTACGCAAGAGTGACGGGCACCCGGTCATGGTCACCGCTGCTCACTGTTTCAGCGTGGGACAGCGAATCTACACGGCCGCCGGTGCGACGTGGAGCTGGTTGAACCGGCGGCTCGGCAACTACGTCGGTACGGTCACGTCCCGCAACATGGGTTGGGATGCGGAACTCCTTGCCGGAGCCAACAACAACGCCGATGAGAGCGACGTCAGCGGGTGGATTCCACTGACCAGCGTCAAGGACTCCTACCTTGGGGACTGGGTCTGTCATTCGGGGGCGAGGTCTGCCTCCCTTGGCCACAGCACGCCCTGCGGGATCAAGGTCACCAACCAGGACCTGAAGTTCCTCGTGGGCAAGTACTACGCACGCGGTGTTGAGGGTGTGGACTTCGTGCACGGTTGGGGTTCGGTCAATGGCGACAGCGGCGCAACCGTCTGGGCGGCCGTCGACCACGCCAGCACGCGGCAGGCGCGGGGAATCGTCTCCAACGGCGGGCTCGACGGAACGCCGGACCAGAACCGGGTCGACTGGACGCAGGCCATCGACATCTTCAACGCTTATGGCCTCAGGCTCAACCCCGTGAAGTGAGAACCCGCTCAGCACGTCGGCGACCACGTGAAGGCGGTGCCGGCAGGTTAGGGAAACCAGCATCCACCCGTCAGTGTCCGGCTCGGTGCATTCTCACGTCAACCGCCGGACGGGTTCGTCAGGGAACGCGGCGACGACCTCTTGCTCGGGGCAGCGGCTGGCGCCCGGACTTGTCCACACCCCGGACTTTGCCCATACCCCGGACCCGGCGGAGTGCCCGGCTGGCGAGCTGCCGCGGGGGAGGCGCCCCGACCGCGCTTGTCACACCAATGCCGGCGAAGGTTCCGGTTCAGCGCCCAGCGAGCCGACCAGCGGCAGCCAGCGGAGGTCGAGGCTGAGGGCTTGGCAGGGTCGCCCGCTACGGCGCGTCGCCCGCGGCAACGTCGAGGTGCATTCGTGCGCCTGTTCCGAAGCGGGTCACGACCTGGCCGACGTGAACGAAACCCACGTTCTCATAGAAGGCCAGCGCGTGCGGATTAGCCGTGACCTCGACGCGTCGGGCGTGTACCCGCTGCGCGAAGGCCACGACGTCTCGCACCAGGCGCCGGCCGACTCCCTGCCTCATCCAGTCAGGGTCGACGAACAGGTCCTCCAGTTCCAGGGCGCGGCCCGAACGAAGCGTGGTCGCAAAGCCGACGATGTGATCCCATGTCGAGGTGGCGACGCGGGTGCGGCCCTCGCTGATGCCCTCGCCGGTCAACACCAGCACCTCCGGATGAGCCAGAAGTGCCGCCACGTTCCCGGAGTTGGACAGCGAGGCCCTGCGGTAGAGCTCTGTCAACACTGGCAGGTCAGCCGGAAGACCCGGGCGGATGCGAAACACGCTCACGCCATCATTGTTGCCTGGTTGGAACGCAGAGATGCGGCTGGGCATGGACTTGCGGCGCCTCGCTGTTGCAGATGACCGGGTCGTCTTTGAGGTCTCAGGGGCCGTGGAGCGTCTCGCCGGTTTCGGTGTCGACGGCGGACGCGCCCTCCGGCAGGTTCGACAGGTCGGGTGCGATTACGATGTCGGGCAGGCCGGCACCGGGCATCCCCAGGCTCTCCCGCTCGCTGGCGGGCTCCTGAGCCATGCCGGCCAGGATTAGGTCGTGCGCGCCGCGGCGCACTAGCGTCTCGCCCCGGAAGAAGGACGGACTCACGAGTCGGTACACCACCATGAGCACGCCACCCAGGACGAGGGCACCGATCCCGACCACGAACACGCCGCCGATTCCGAAGATGACGGTGTTGCCGTAGTCCGGCTGGGCGTACTGGTAGGAGGCGATACAGAACGCCCCCAGTAGCAGCAGCCCACCCAGGAACGGCAGCACGCCCTTCATCCACAGATCACGCCCGCCCTGCGCGATCGTGCGACGGTAGAACCACACGCAGGCGAACCCGGTCATGCCGTAGTAGAACGCGATCATCAGGCCGACCGCCGCGATCGAGTCACCGAGGATGTTCTGGCTGACCAGGGTCATTCCCAAGTAGAAGAGGATCGAGACGGCGCCCATCCAGAGCGTCGCATCCGTCGGGGTCAGGTAACGCGGGTGGATTCTGGCGAACTTGGCGGGAATCGCCCTGAACGCGCCCATCGACAGCGCAGTCCGAGCTGTGGGCAGGATCGTGGTCTGGGTGGACGCCGACGCCGACGTCAGCACGGAGATGATCAGCAGGGTCTCCATGACCTTGCCCGACCCGGACCCGCCGAAGACGCTCGGGCCGAGGGCGTTGAACACGTCGGTGGAGTTGTCCGGGTTGCCGAGCCCGATGCCGGTGGAGCCGACCCCGGCGAAGGCCACGGTGGCCACACTGACGATCGCGTACGTGAGCAGGAGCAGCAGGGTGGAGATGATGGCGGCGCGGCCGGGAGTCTTGGCCGGGTCGGACGTCTCCTCGTTGACCGAGACTGCGGTGTCCCAGCCCCAGTAGATGAAGACCGCGATCAGCGTCGCGGTCACGATCGAGCTGAGGGAGAGCCCAGTGGGTACCAGCCAGCTCAGGCTCGGGTGCAACGATCCCGCCGGGGAGTTGCCGCCGTACACCTTGGTGAGCGCCACCACCGAGAAGATGACGAGGATGATCACCTCGACGGTGAGCAGCGCGTACTGTATCCGCGCCGAGACCTCGATCCCGCGATAGCAGATGTAGGTCATGATGAGGATCCACACGATGCCGGCCACCGTGCTCCAGAACGTGTTGCCCGCCAGGGAATGGGCACCCACGAGGCGGAAGCTGTAGGATCCGGCGATCTGCGAGAGGTTCGCCATGACAATGACGTCGGCGGCGATGATCCCCCAGCCGCCGAGCCAGCCCACCCACGGCCCGAAGGCGCGTGACGCCCAGGTGAACGTGGTCCCGCAGTCCGGCTCGGCCTTGTTGAGCTCGCTGTAGGCCACGGCGATGAGGAACATCGGGACGAAGGCGAGCAGCATGACCGCCGGGGCCTTCACCCCGACGATGCCGTTACCACTGGTCGTGGCGACGACGAAGCCCAGGCTGGCGGCCAGGCTGTACGCGGGCGCGGTAGAGGCCATGCCCACGACGATGCTCGACATCAGACCAAGCGCACCGCCCTTGAGGCCCTTATCGGTCGCCGTCTCGGGGTACCCCAGCGGCGCGGCAGCCTCCTGAGTCGTCATGCCTGCTCCTTGCCGCTTCTAGGGTTCCACCCTGCACCCCGATTGCCCGGGGACCGTTACCACTGCCACCCAGGTCGTCGTAGCGCTTAGCCTGGCTTCGACACCGATATCGGCAGTTCAGCGTTGCCCTACTGCGGAAAATGTACCGCAGCGTATGCCTTGGTGGAAGCCGCGAAACGGGCACGTCACACTCAGGCGGGCCGCGTCGCGAACCCGGTGTGCGGCGCTCGCATGTCAGCGCTCACCCGCTGGTGGCAAGGTCGTGGGCCCAGATCGGTTGCCGCCGCGGGCGTGTCTCAATTGATCCCGGGCACAGTGGTCGGCGGACCACTGCGCGTTGCCACAGGCACCATGAACGCCGGTAGGTGAGCAGGATTGCGTTGCGGCCGGCTAGGGAGCCTGGGGGTGATGGTCCCGCTGCTGACGGCCGGGAAGGTCACGTCCGCGGTGTCTCATCGGTGAGGGCGCCGCGGACGTGATTGGGGTTACAGAGCGACGATGCCTTCGCCACCGACTGCGTCGGCCACGGTGACAGTTCCGATCGCGGTGAGCGAGCCGTCCTTGGCGCTGAAAGCGAACTCGTCGACGATTCCGTGTGCACCGGTCTGCGTGTACAGGTACCGACCGTCGGGCGTACCCTCCGCGTCCACAGTTCCCGGGTCGGTCACGGTGGCGCCGAGGTTGGTGAGCTGACCGCTGGGGCTGGCCTGTATCCGCTGAGGGAGCCCAACCCCGATGTGCCGCTGCCGCTGGCGTTGCCGGTGAACAGGTAAGCACCTGCCGGCGCGACCCAGCAGGAGCTGTCTGGGTGCTGGCAACCGCGTCAATCTGGGTGACGGTTTCGTCGAGGTTCAGTCTGAAGGTGAGCAGGGAGCCGATGCCGGTCTCGGCGACGACGCTGTGACCCGCGGTGTCGAAGGTGACTGCGAACGGCAGCGTACCGGGCTCGGTGTTGACCACGGGCGCCGCGGACGGCTGTCCCCAGCGACCGATATGCAAGACGTTGATGGCGTTGGTGCTGGCCTTCGTCGCGACGATGAGCTGGGTGCCGTCAGGGGAGAACGCAACCTGCCCGGGAGTGTGGGTGAACTGAGGGGTGAGGTGGGGTCCAGGTGCAGCGACCGGTTCCATCCCGGGATCAGGATGAGGCGGCCGTTCACGTTGACATACCCCTGATGGATCCGCCCCAGTGCCCGCCCTGCGTGCAGTATGTCGCCCAGATCGGTCGATCCATCGCTCTCACCGGCCAGGTGGACGGGACGCCGCGACGCCCACACCCGGCAGAGCCCGATCCAGCTCTACCTGGACTGGCGCACCAACAGCCACTGACCCGCGACGGCGGGCAGGCATGGTCTGGCGCACCCCCCACGAGTGCTCCCACACCAGGATGACCAGGGGGCCGGACGACCGTAGCCAGCCTCGGCTCACGACCTATCGCTACAGCCGAGACCAGGCGACGGCCACTTCCGCCCGTCGCTGCCTGCGACAAGTCCGCCGGACCCACAATCACGGATACGGCGCAAAGAACTCAGGAAACAGTCAAGGGGCTCCGCTGGTCCCCACGCGGCGCTCAACGTCGAGACAATGCCTCCCAGCCCCGCTGGACGAGCGCGTTTGGCGTGCAACGCCTTCCCTGGTCCAAGAGGTGTCCAGGCTGACCATCGGCCAGAGGCGTTGGTCAGGGCGGGGTCTGCGCCGGCAGATCGACGTCGAAACGGCATCCACCATCTACGTTGGCCACGGAGATCGACCCGGCATGTGACTCGATCACGCCACGGGCAATGGCCAGTCCAAGTCCGGCCCCGGCGTCCCTCGTGCCGCGCTCGGGCTCTCCTCTCCAACCGATCTCGAAGACCCGTGCCAGGTCCTCGTCCCTGATGCCTCCGCACCCGTCGGTCACGGCCAGTCGCACCCGACCGTCGGGTGCACGTTGCGCGCTGACCAGGACCTGCCCGTGCTCGTGCGTGTGGCGGACGGCGTTGCCGACGAGGTTGGACAGAGCGCGCGCGAGCTCGTCTCCATTGCCTTCAACGGCGAGACGATCGGCGTCGTCGGCCACATCCAGGACGAGGTCGACATGCCGGCGCCGGGCATGCTCTCGGGCCTCACCCAAGACGTCATAGGCCAGCTCGACTAGGCTCAGCGGGCCGCGCTGCCCTGGCCGATCCGGTCCGGCGTTGAGCCGTGACAGCTCGAAGAGGTCACCGACCAGAGCGTTCATCCGCTCGACGGTCCGGCGCATCTGACGCAGAGCCGCGTCCTGGTCCTCGATCATCCCGTCCTCAAGGCCCTCGGTCAGTGCCCGGAGCCCGGCCAGCGGGGTACGCAGGTCGTGTGACATGAAGGTCACCAGCTCACGACGGCTCTGCTCCAACGAACGCTCACGCTCGCGCGAGAGCCGCAGCTTCTCCCGCGTGATCTCAAGCTCGGTGCCCAGGGCGGTGATCTCCGCAGGCGACGACGACCGGCCGTTGCCCGCGAGCGCCGACGCCTTTGCATAGGGGCCCTCAGCAAGTCCTCGCAGGGCATGCGTGAGATCCCGGGACCCGGAGGCCACCCGGCGTCCGAGGACAAACGAGAGCGCGACCGCCAGAACAGTGGAGAACCCGAGGGCGACGGTGACCACAGCGGAGTCATGATGGCTGATGACCATCCGGTTGACGCTCAATGCGACCGCTGCTGAGACGGCAGCCATCGGCACCACTGCCGCGACGACGATAGACAACAGGAGCGCCTGGCGGCGAATCGCCTGCAGCACCAACGCTCCGAGTAGTCCTGTGACGGCCACCGCTGCGGCCGTGAGCCCGAGGATCAGCGCCATGTCCTTGTTCACGGGCTTGCGGCCCCCTGGAAGCGATAGCCGGTGCCGCGTACGGTCAACACCAGTCGCGGGTCAGAGGGGTCTTTCTCGATCTTCTCCCGGAGGCGGCGGACGTGGACCGTCACCGTCGAGGTGTCGCCGAAGTCCCACCCCCAGACCCGACGCATCAACGCTTCCTTGGTGAACGCCTCATCGCGATGGGTCATCAAGTAGGCGAGCAGGTCGAACTCGCGATGGGTCAGGCTCAACGCCTCACCCCGGATCTGGGCGGTGCGAGCCTGCAGGTCGACGAACAAGTCACCCACGGTCACTGTGCGTGGCAGCATCGAGCTGGCGCCGAGCCGTTCTGAGCGGCGCAGCAGAGCCTGGACGCGAAGGACCGCCTCGCGGGGGCTGAAGGGTTTGACCACATAGTCGTCAGCACCCACCTCGAGCCCTAGTAGCCGGTCCTGCTCGTCACCACGAGCCGACAAGATGATCACCGCGGCGCCGTCGTCGTCGGCTCGCCTGCGCTGCAGCAGCTCCAGTCCGGTCATTCCCGGCAGCATGACGTCCAAGATCACGATGTCCGGCTTCCACTGGGTCCACTCCTGAAGTCCCGAAATCCCGTCCGCTGCGATTCGGGGGTCGAAGCCGGCCTTGCGCAGATATGCGGACAGCACGCTGGAGACCGTCGAGTCGTCCTCCACGACCAGGACTCGTGCGACCATGTCGCGAGCCTATGGCCAGGGTCGGTCGTTCAGCGGTCCCCTGCCGGTCTTGCGCACCACCGGTAAAGGTTTCGTCATGAAGTAGCGCCGGTACAGCGCATCGGGCGACCGAGCGTCCTGACAGTGGCAGGCGACGTATCCAGGCTTGGCGCACCTGCCTGGTAAGCAGGCCCGACCAAGGGGTACCTGGGGGAGCACTCGATCCGCTCCGATGGGGCGCGTCCCCTACGAGGTCGCTGTCATGTCGTCTCCCTCCGGTGGTGGGCGTAGGCGAACATCGGCTTCGACCCGGGGCCAACGTGGGCACGTGCATCCACACGAGCGCCGCCGGACAGTCCGGCGCCAGCCAGCTGGCGGGCGGTGGGGGGAACGGTTCTGGATGGCACGATGGACCATCCCCGGCATCAGCGCCGGGGCGTCCGTGTCCTGCCCATGGAGGTCCGGACGGCCTCGTTCGTGGTGCAGAGGGCATGTGGGGCGAATCCACCTGGCCCCTGGAGCGAAAGCAAGACACGCGTCGAAGGTCAGCCATGACGCAACCGGGCTCGCGAAGGGGCTCGGGCCGAGCGCAGGCACTCGCGCTGAAGTCCAGCCAGATCCTGTTGAAATGCCGTACACAGCAACCGGGCAGGCCGGCGGTCGCGGTCCGGACAACCGGGGAGTGCTCGTCGCGGCCAGGTCGACCGCGCGTGCCGATCCGTGCTTTGGTCCTGCTGAAGGAGGCGACGGGTCGCTACTCCCCTTGAGCTAGTCCCAGTCCGGGGCCCACGTCCGTCGCCGTAGCTTCGGCGTCCCGTGTTGGGTGGTTGTTGAGTGTGGTCCAGATCGTCCAGGTCACCGCTACCATCGGCACCGCTACGACGGCACCGATGACACCGGACAGGACGGTTCCCGAGGCGACCGTCAGGGCCACGGCCAGCGGGTGCAGGTTGACGGCGCGGCTCATCACCATCGGGTGAAGGAGGTGACCCTCGATCTGGCCGATGACCACCACAAGGCTGAGTACCAGCAAGGCGATCAGCGGGCCGCGCGCGGCCAGCGCCACCAAGGTGGCGACGCAGAGGGCGATGGGGGAGCCGATCAGGGGGACAAATGCGGCGAAAAGGGTCAGCAGGGCAAGGGGCAATGCCAACGGCACACGCAAGATTAGCAATGCCACACAGACCAGTACGGCGTTGGTGGCGGCGATGATGACAACGCCTCGGGTGTAGCCGGCGAACGTGGTCCATCCAGCGCGCGCTGCACCGTCCCAGCGGCGTCGGTCCCCGCCTGCCTGGGCGAGCATCCAGGTCCAGATCCGGTCCCCGGAGGTGAGGAAGAACACCGAGCAGAACACGGCCAGGACAAACCCTGAGAGGACCTCGACCGCGACGCTGGCACCGCCCAGTGCCTGCCCTGCCAATGAACCGCCGTTGTGGGTCACCCAATCGCGGACCTGTTGACCGAGCTGGGTCAGGTCGACGGCCCGCATATGGAAGGGTGCCCCTGTCAGGGACCGCTCGAGGTCGGACAGACCGCCAATGAACTGCGTCGTCAGGCTCGCCGACTGCCCGGCAACCGAGTCGGCCACGAACGTGAAGATGCCGCCGAACGCGACGATGGTCAGCAGCAGTGCCACTGCAACGGCCAGACCCCGGGGTATCGCGCGAGCGACAAGGTCGACCAGCGGGCGCAACAGGGCAGAGATGACCAGGCCGACGAATACGGCGACCGCAACCAATGTCAGCTTAGCCAGCACGACGAAGACCAGGTAGACGGCGACGCCCAGCACGATCAGGCGCCACGCGTACGCGGCCGCGACACGAAGGCCGTGATGCACTGCCTCATCCGGAAGCGCCCCAGGGCCTCCGGCCGTGGTATCAGCTGGCGGCAGGGCGCCCGGCGGCAGGGGGACGCTGCTGCCCACCGGAGCGCCAAGGAAGCCAGGACTCACGCCGGACCCCGAAGCAGATGGCTGAGGAACCGGGGCGTTGCCGAACGAGCTCATTCCAATCCTTGCCTCTTGCGTCGGCCGCCGGGCTGAGCCAGTCAGGCTCTACGCATTCAACCCGGTCTTGGGATCCGCGTTGGTTGTCTGAGTGTGTCAGTCCAAGCCGAAGGGCAGTAGCATGCTGAGCCGGAAGTTTTCTCGAAGTTGCGCCGCCCGTGACCAAATCGCTCGACCTTCTTGGCGGGCGGTTGATGGACTGGGTTGTTCGGCTGGGACGCCACCGTAAGGTCCGCGCTCACCAGTGGCCACCGGGCCTAGGACGACCCCTTCATCCACGGTCGTCCACAGGTGTTGGCGAGGTTGGCCCGCGCGCAGTTCTGGCTTCGGCGTTGAATCCTCCACCCAGGTCCATGGATGCCACCACGGACTTCGCGTCTGTGTGTGTTGGCAGACGGCTGTTGCCGGTGTCCTTGCCAACGGCCCTGGCAGGTATGCAGCTGGGACGCCGCGGCACTGCACGGCCGGGGAAGGTCGCCCTCTGGTTCCACCCTCACGTCGTGACCCTCACCTACTTGTGAGGGATCCCTCGGGCGGATAGTCGCATCCCGCAGGGCTTGACGCCGGCCACAGAGTTCCTCAATCAGCCACGGAGTTCCTCAATGAGGCGATAGCCGGTAACTGCGTTGTCCCGCACACCCCGTAAGTCGATCCCGTCTGGCCAGCCGGGTCGTGTCCAGCCACCCGTACCACCAACACCGGCAGCTGAATGCCGTGCAAACACGTGCCAGCGCGAGAGCCAGACGGTTTGCAGCTGGCGCAATGGCCCGGCTCAGCAGCCAACCTGCCGCTGCATGAACGGCCCACGGGACAAGTCGTGACCCTTGCTGCGCCGTTGGCCGTCATGGTGCAGAGATCCTCTTGTGACAATTCCGATGGCCACCTTGCGGCAGGCCGTCAGGGCCCCCGCACCAACTCGTAGCCCGTTGGGCTCGGCGGAATTCGCCGTTTGTCCAGGTCGACGTTCTAACCGCGATCTTGCGTCGGGGCCACGGGTTGGGGACGCGTAGCTCAGAGGCCAAACTCCTGCGTGAACTTGGTGTACTTGCGCGTCAGCATGGGTTTGACGAACAGCCGCACGGGGGCAGGGATCATGGCCCACGTGGATGCCACCTCGGAGGGTGTGGCTCCGTCGCTGACCCAGGGCAGCACCAGGGACGCGTCCTCGCCTCCGCGAGAGAATTTGACGAAAGCCTTGAAGTCGTCTTCCTCGAGGTACTTTTGCACGATGGGAATGCCGTCGCGCTCCTCGTGCTGGGTGTGACCCGACAGCACGGTGCGTAGCTCGTCGAGCCGGGCACCGATTCGGTCCTTATCTGAGTTCACGGACAGCGTCTTGAATTCCTCGTCGAGGGCGCCGAGCAGGCAAGCCAGTGCCCCGTGCTCTGCCTCCATGGCGTCCAGCACCACGATCTCCTGCGGATTGGCTTTCGGGCGGATGTTCGGCCACAGGAAAGTGTCCTCGCCCTGGTGATGCTGATGCAGGGTGACCGAGAAGAACTTGTACCGCCGGGCCAGACCCTCGGTGGCCTTGGTGTCGCCGAGGTCTGCCTTGCGCAGGCCATCTCGCAGACGCAGGATCTCGCGCTTGAACGCGCTGTGCATGTTGGTGTTCATGCTGGCGTCAGTCATCGCGGTCATGATCGGCTCCCAATCGGAACGTAGCTGCGCTCGGCTTCTCGCATGTATACCGTCACGGACTTCGGCGGCGGGCCCGTGATGCACTGTAGGAGCTGGGTCTTTTCCGCTCTCAGGCGAGGCCTTCCAGGGTGATGACTGGGAGCGTTCATATGCTGCCCGCGAGGGCGAGGATTCCTTGATCAGATCCCTCTTGCGTCCGGTCCCTCTGCCTAGCGGGTCCAGTCTCATCGAGGCACCAACGAACCGAGCGCCTACCACACCTGTCCGTCAAACCAAACGGTCTGCGGAGCACGTGAGCGTGGCTCACGCGGCCTTGATCGTCCCGTGGCCCGATCCTTAGATTCGGGCCGCGCCGGCAGGTCGCGCCTTATGGTGGAGTGCATGCCCGCGTTGCCTGGTCATCGACCGTCTCTGTTGCTCGAACTGGACCTCGCCGAGCTTCCCGCCGCGCCGGATGCCGACGACCCGCTCGCCCGGCTGCGCGCTCGCGGCCGCCACCAGCTCCGACCCAGTCTGCGCGCGCTGTACGACGCCGCAGCTGACCGTCATGTTGTCGGGCTGATCGCCAAGGTCGGCGGAGCCCTGCCGTGGGCTGCCATGCAGGAGTTGCGTCTGGGTGTGCGCGCCTTTGCGGCCAGCGGCAAGCCGACGCTCGCGTGGGCGGAGAGCTTCGGCGAGGGCCCCGGGGACATGGCCGCGTATGTGCTGGCGACCGGGTTCGACCAGATCTGGTTGCAGCCCGGCGGGGGCCTCGGCCTGCTCGGCGTCGGGGTAGAGACGACGTTCGTCCGTGGCGCGCTCGACCTCCTGGGCATCGAGCCGCAGCTCGAGCAGCGTTACGAGTTTAAGAACGCCGCCGACCGCATCATGCGCACCGACTTCACCGAGGCCCACCGCACCGCGCTCGACCGCCTTGCCGAGTCAATCTTCACCCAAGGGGTTGCAGCGATCGCCGACGGGCGAGGGATCACGGCCGTACGCGTGCGCGAGCTCGCCGACACCGGGCCGCGTACCGCGCCGGAGGCGCGCGATGCCGGGCTGGTCGACGCTCTCGGCTACCGCGACCAGGCGTACGCCGCGATGCTCGCGCGGGTGGGCACCGATGCCGCGCTGCTGTTTGCCGACCGGTGGCGTCCGCAACGCCGTCCGCATGTGCCGGCGCGTCGCAAGGGCCACGTCGCCCTCGTCGAGGTGCGCGGTGCGATCGTGTCCGGGCGCACGCGCCGTGGTCCGATGGGACGCCAGGTCGGCAGCGATTCGGTCGGGGCAGCTCTGCGTGCAGCGACCAGCGACGAGCACGTCCGCGCGGTCGTCCTGCACGTCGACTCCCCAGGGGGTTCGGCCGTCGCGTCCGACACGATCTGGCGCGAGGTGTGCCGCGTGCGCGACGCGGGCAAGCCGGTGGTCGTGTCGATGGGCGAGGCGGCGGCCTCCGGGGGCTACTACATTGCGTGCCCGGCCGACGTGATCGTCGCGTTGCCCTCGACGCTGACCGGATCCATCGGCGTCTACGGCGGCAAGATGGTCGTGCGCGAGCTGATCGACCGATTGGGGCTGACCACCGGGACGGTGTCGCGCGGGGCCCGGTCGCTGATGTTCTCGCCGCGGCGCGGCTTCAGCGAAGACGAGCGCGAGCGGCTGGCCGCCACTATCGACGCGATCTACGACGACTTCGTGGCCAAGGTGGCCCACGGCCGTCGGCGCTCGGTCGCCGAGATCGAGAGCATCGCTCGAGGTCGGGTGTGGACGGGCAGCGACGCGCTTGGCATCGGCCTGGTCGACGAGCTAGGCGGGCTGCGTGACGCCGTGCGCATCGCACGCTCGCGCGCCGGTCTTTCGGCTGACGCCCCGGTATGCCCCGCCGTTCATGTCGCCCCGACGGCCCGGCTGGGATCGGCGAAGAACACCCAGGACCCGCGTGCGGTGGTGAGCGCGACGCTACCGGGGCTCTCCGACGTCGCTGCCGCGCTCGGGCTGCCCGCCGCCGCTGCCCTGCGCATGCCGTCGATCACGGTGCGTTGATGACATCCCTTCGGTGGTCAGGCTGCGGCACAGGGCCCTGGCTTGTGACCCGTCAGAAGCGACGCGTTCGCTAAGGCAGGCACAAGAACCTCACTCGACGGTCAGCGTGCTGGGCGCCCGGGCCCGGCACGGACGACAACGACCGAACATTGGGCGTGGTGGGTGCAGTGGTTACTCACCGAGCCGAGCACCATCTCCAGCACCCGGCCATGTCCGCGGCTGCCCACAACAAGCAGGTCGGCGGCCTTGCTCGCCTCGACCAGGACGTTCGCTGGGTGGCCATTGACCACCTCGGTGGTGATGGGCACGGAGACGTCGGGTTCGGCGGCCGCGGCCTCATCGACAGCCTTCTGGGCGATGCCGGCCCACCAGTCGGGGTCGTCCAAGTTCGGCACGTAGCCGAGGGGGACCGTGATCTCCCACGCGAACAGCACGCGGACCTCGGCGCCGGTGGCCTGGGCCTGCCGCAGCGCCCACCGCAGCGCACGGATGCTACCTGGGGACCCGTCGGTCCCGACAACGATCACCGGCCGTGTTCCTTGCTCTGCCATGGCGGGCTCCTTTTCTGTAGCAATACCATCGTCGTCCGGCGTGCTTTCGGCCAGGGCCGGAGGTCCTGTAGCTCAAGCCGCTACCCAGTACCAGCCCCGCAGTGAGGACTCACCCGGCGCCATCTCGCCACCCCGGGCCCCCGTGTCACCAAGGGGTCACAGGTGTGTCGGATCTTGACGGTGCGTGGCGAACTTCATGCCGTTGGCGAGGTGCTGGATGAGGTCGCTGCCGCACCTGGTGGGCCGTGCCCCGGTGATCCACTGGCTGACGGTGCCGCCAGCCTGGGCCTAGCGTTGTCACTGCCGGCGTCCGGGCGGGTCCAGCCCGTTCGCCTCAGCGCCGGCGCCTGTGTTGAAACCTTCCACTGCACCGACCGATAACGGCGTGGAAGGTCCGGACGCGGCATCGGTTTCAGGTGTCATCCTCCACCGGCAGCCTCGGCACCGATCCGGATTGCGTCAGCCTGCGAGACCACTCACCGGGACATCTGAGCAGTCGGCACCGCCTCATGCCCGCCTCCCGCTGGCCCGTCTTGGCCAAATCAGACCCCTGCTGCCCGATCCCCCAGGTGGCCGCCTCCTCACCGCTCCCGGTGTGTGGCGTTGGGGCGCCAGGCAGCGGCTTTGGGTCTGTCGTGGCACGCGGACGCGGCCCCGGGTCATTCGGTGTGGAACTGCCAAATGGTCGATGAGGCGAACAACTGACCCGGCCGCAGGACGGTGGAGGGGAAGGCAGGGTGGTTGGGGGAGTCCGGGAAGTGCTGTGTCTCCAACGCCAGTCCGTCGCCCTGGCGGTAGGCCCGGCCACCAGTGCCGACATGGGAGCCGTCCAGGAAGTTTGCGCTGTATACCTGCAACCCGGGCTGGTCGGTCAACACCTCCACCACGCGTCCGGTGGCCGGGTCAGCCAACCGGGCAGACCGACGAAAGCCGGTTCCCCGCAGGACGTAGTTGTGGTCGTAGCCCCTGGCGGCCAACAGCTGGCGGTGCGGGTCGCGCACGCGCGCCCCGATGGCCGTCTCGGTGCGTAGGTCCAGCGGGGTGCCGGCCACCAGGGCGACCTCGCCGGTCGGGATCAGGGCGCAGCCGACGGGAGTGAACTGGTCGGCGTCTATCACAAGGGTGTGCGTCTCGACCGAGCCGCTGCCCTCGCCGGCGAGGTTGAAGTACGTGTGGTTGGTCAGGTTGACCACGGTGGGCGCATCGGTGCTGGCCCGGTAGCCGATGCGGACGCCGCTTTCCAGTAACCGGTAGGTGACTTCAACGCTCAGGCGACCGGGGAAGCCCTGGTCGCCGTCTGCGCTGGTCAGACTCAGGCGCAGCTCGTGATCGCTGAACGCTTCGGCTCGCCAGAGGCGTTTGTCGAAACCGGTCCTGCCGCCGTGCAGGCAGTTGCCTGCGGCGTTGACATCAACCACGTAGCTCTTGTCGTCCAGGCTGAAGCGCCCACCGGCGATACGGTTGGCGAACCGGCCGACCAGGGCCCCGAAGTAGGCGTCGGTGGCCGCGAGATACCCACCTAGCGAGGCGAAGCCGAGAACCACGTTGGCGACCTGTCCGCGGGTGTCCGGCACCTGCAGACTCTGGACGATGCCGCCGTACGTCAGCACCCGAAGCGTCAGGCCACCGGGCCGGCTCAACGTGTAGCGGAGCACGGGCGACCCGTCGGGGAGTGCTCCGAAGGGTTCAGCGGCCAGGGACATGGGTCCTCCTGATGTTCACGTCGGCCTTGGACCAGCATGCACGTTCGTGGTCAGCAGGCATGGATCGGTCCCTGCGCCGAAATGCTGACCTCGTGCGGGGCAGGGACCGAACTGGTGAGCCACCGGCCCCGGCAATGAACCCAGTCGGACAACGGGAGGCCATTTCGATGCAGCTGGCCGGCGTGACCAGTCTCATTCAACCGGATCGTCGATACCCTTAAGCACGGGGTGCCAATCAAAGGTCCGCGCCCCGGTGCTACCGGCCGTGGTTCTGGACACACCGACCTGCGCCCAAGCGCAAGGCGAGCGTCAAGGTGACGTGTTCGGTCCCGACCAACACCCAGCCACCGACGCCAGCGAGCAGCGGCTCGAGCCCGCGCCAGTTCTGGTGGTGTTCAGTGGGCCGATGAGGCTTCGGACGGCGGGGGAGCCTTTGGTGGCTTCCATCGGCTCGGCCCGGGTTCTGTGCACACAGCGCAGCGGGATCCACGCTCTGCGCGCGGCTCAGCCCCTTCCGTTCTTGGGCCGCGTCGTGGACTTCGAGATGACGCGAGGCCTGCGAGTCAGGGTGAGTTGAGGTCAGTGGTCGCCAGCAAGTTCGTCCGTGCGGGGCCAGACTCGCATTGATTCCTGATGAGTTCCGCTCTTGCACGGGTCCCGGCGGGGGTGGTAGTCCAGCGTCAGGTACGCCAACTTTGGCTAGGCGATCGTCTTGAGGTGGGTGGCGTGCTAGTCGATGGTCGGCGGGGAGCGCGTGCGCCGGTGGCTCTGAAGGTGTGCCGATCAGAGCCCTGCTGCCCTCGCCTCAGGAATGCCCGTCCTCGGGGCGAAGATCCTCGAAGCCCGGCGGCTTGGCAGCCGCCGCCACATGCCCTCGTACCGAGGCTGGGCGTTCCCACAGTTTCAGGTGGTCGAGGCGCAAGTCGGCACCCTGCCGTGGGAGTCGCCACTGTCAGCACCCTCGCCCCTGATGTAGGACGGGGGTATGAGAACCAATCGACTGCGTGGTCCCGGGCTCGTGATCGTCTCTGCGGTCCCGGGCTCGTGTGTCCTGGACATCGGCCGAGGCTGAGTCATGTTCGGTGCCTCCGGTGAAATCGGCAGGACCACGGCCCGAGTGAAACACGCCGGTGACCTGGTGGACACCTCAGCGCGTGCTGGTGAAGATGCCCATACGAGCCGGTGGCTCTCGACTCCGGCAGTCCAGGGGTCCGCTCGAGGCTGGTGTGGATGTGCTGAAGCTGCAGTGGGCGATCTGTTACGCCGCGCCGTGGTACCCAGCTGGGCTGCACGGTGACGGGCAAGCCGGTGCTGTTGCGCGACGGCTCAGTGGTACTGATACGACAGATTCAGTCAGGGGACGCGCCGTTGCTGGCCGACGGCTTCGCTCGGTTGAGTGCTGAATCTCGCTGGTTGCGATTCCTGACCGGCAAACCGAACCTGACCCCCGCAGAGCTGCATTACTTCACCGAAGTCGACCACCACGACCACGAGGCGCTTGGCGCGCTGAATCCAGTCGATGGTCGCGGCCTTGGTGTCGCTCGCTACATCCGTCACGCCGAGGACCTGGACGGAGCCGAAGTGGCCGTGACCGTGATCGATGACTGGCAGCGTCGAGGTCTTGGCACCGAGTTGCTGAACCGGCTAGCTGATCGTGCCCGCCAGGAGGGCATCCGCCACTTCACCGCTCTGGTCGCGGCCGACAATGCAGCCGTGATCGGAATGCTGCGTGACAGCCACACCGGCGTGCGTGTGACCGACCGCGAGTCCGGCACCGTCGAATACGAGATCACCTTGCCATCCCGCGGTCTTGGCGACGGACTTCACGCGCTGTTGAGCGCGTTCGGGCGCCGCCAGCTCAAGGCCCCGGCTTCGATCCGTGACACCCTGGCTGCCCTGACACCCGACGACTTCACGGGTCGCGGCCAACGACCGGGCAGCTGACCTGAGTCGACCCGTCGCAGGTTCTCGGCGGTTGAGACAACTTGACAGCCCAGGGCGTGACCTCTGGTGGACTCGCACTTGTGCCTGCTGCCTTGCTTGCCCGTTGCTCCGGGTAGGCATCCGGGGGACTTCACTGTTTGGCTCTTGAGCCAGCGTGCGAGGCTGTCGGACCGTGCCAGCTGGGCGGCGTTGGCGCCCGGGACGGGTCCGGAGGTGACTTCTTCCCTGGTGAGGGCCGGGGACAGTTGGGAGGGCATACGTTTCGGGCACTCTCACGCGTGAACGTGGTCCGAGCTGCAAGGATTCTGCCTGGCCGCTGCTGATGCTTGACCCCTTCGTTGACAACCGGTCGGTCTGCTTCGTATGGCGTCTTCGGGCCCGACCCGCGCCAGCCCAGGCCGTGGCCGAGGTTCGGCTTTGGAGGTCTGGACGCACCGGGTCCGACAGTTGGCAGGTGCTGCATGTGTAGCCCGCGTGACGATGGAGTCTGCGGTCCGGACGGCCCCCGACGCGGTTTCGTTGGTCCGCGGTTTCGTTGGTCAGAGGCCGGCGCCCTTGACATGACGTGAATAGCCGACCCTAGAATGAATTGTTGTGAACTTGTGATGTGGGAGCGCGGTCATGAACGAAACACGTGTTGACATCCTGGACGCCGCCACCGGCGTGACCATCGACCACTGCTACGGGCCCACACGAGGGGGCGGGTGCCCCTACGTCGACCGGGACGGGATCGTGGCCTGCAACGGGTGCCGCATCGCCCCGATGGGCGCAGGGCCGGAGCTCTGGCTCGTCTACGTGCCGCCCGCATCTCGACACTGCCCCAGTGCCTGGAGCCTGGAAGCAATCGGCTACTGAGACGGGCTCGCTACTGCCTGACCCACAGACGAAGTGGCAGGACGAACCGAGCGGCTGCCGCCCACTTTCGCCCGGTCGGTGAGTTCCCGGCCTTGCGATGCGGCTCGGCGATGGTCATGTCCAAACCAGGCAGGAGCTGCGTAGACCTCCCGCCATGGTCAACCCAGGCATGTGGCGCCATGCTCGACTGGGGATTCGGAGGGGGTTGCGAGATCACGGCGCTACCGGGGCCGCAACTTGAGAATGGCTGGGGTGGCCCCTTCAGTAGTCACGGGCCGCATGTGCTTGGCATGTACTTTCTATCGGTGCCGGGAGAGCTTGCATCAAGACGAAGGAGTTCACGATGCCAGGACCAGGACCAGGACCGAGGTCCGCCATTGCCCAGAAGGTTCGCGAGCAGGTTGCCTGCACCATCGGGCAGTGTCACTAGTGGTCCGTCGACACCGTTCAGACTTGGGTCAAGTGCGCTATTGGCGGCTGCGATGATCAGATCTGCCCAAGGTTGCTGGTATCCCCGTTCTGCCGGGTAGCGGTCCGCGACCGGGTATACCTGTGATGTAGCCTCTGACCTGCTCAGCGCGCGGCGTGAGTTGGCCTTTTCAGCTGGTGAGCGTGCTCGTCCCCGAGAAGACAGCGTGATCCGGATCCCGACTTCAGTTACGACGCGGGTCAGAGAGTTCGTGGCAGCAGTCACAGGTGGCCAATCTGTCACTTCGGTCACTGCGCCAGTTGTCTGCCTCACAGGTCGCTTAGGAGATTCGACATCATGAGTCCAGTGAACAACTTCGAGTCAGCAGGACGATCGGTTCTGGACCGCCTGGGCATTGCCGAGAATTCACTGATCGGGATTGCCGAGAATGCGCTTGTCGGCGCCGATCCGGTGGCGTTCCTGCGCTCACTGGTTGTTGCCGGTGGCTCACTGGTCAAGAACCCGTCGGGGACCGCCGCCGCCCACGGCCGGCTGGCGATCGGTCTGGCTGCCGCGGTACGCGCGGCAGCGGGATGCGCGGTGGGCGCCGGCTCGTCCGCACCCGTGGCTCCGGCGAGGTCGGACCGCAGGTTCTCCGATCCGGCGTTCGCCGAGAACCCGCTGTACTTCCTGCTGGAGCAGCAGTACCTGCTGAGCTGCCAGCTGGTGGAGGAGCTGCTGGATGCCGCGCAGGTGGATGCCACCCAGGAGATGAAGGCGCGGTTCGCGGCCAGGTTCATCGTCGATTCCCTCGCGCCCACCAACACGCTGGCCGGCAACCCGGCAGCCCTGCGGGAAGCCTTCGACACCGGGGGCAAGTCCGTGCTCAGGGGTGCCAAGAACCTGGTGGGCGACCTCGTCCACAACGGCGGATGGCCCTCGCAGGTTGACGCCTCCGGGTTCGAGGTCGGCGTCAACATGGCC
>Ga0209890_10000114_pt1 | contig 36653 bp, 28 predicted proteins | sample OrgsoiDNA2013049_FD_185799 | JGI IMG/M metagenome (GOLD analysis project Ga0209890, IMG submission 185799) | Permafrost soil microbial communities from the Arctic, to analyse light accelerated degradation of dissolved organic matter (DOM) -... | ecosystem: Environmental > Terrestrial > Soil >... | reverse complement strand
AGCGACAGCGCCGCGCGAGGCGCGGCGAGGAGTGGGTGTGCACGGTCGAATTCACTTCGACCGTGCGAGGGCGAGGATCTGCCTCGCCCTGTGAGAACAAGTGCCTGACAAGGCACTGCGGCGGCTGCTCTGCGCCCGCCATCCACATCTCGGCCTGGTCGCCGCCCTGCGCCGCCACCCCGAGCTGCGCGGCGAGGCAGTGATCGTCGGGGGGGCACCCGAGTTGCGCCTCCCCGTGCTCGCCGCCTCCACGGCGGCCGCGGCCGCGGGGGTGTGTGCCGGGCAGCCGCTCCGCCAGGCGCAGCAGCTCTGCCCACAGGCGGCCTTCGTCAGCATCGACGACGGCGACGTCGAGAGGCTGCGCGCCGATGTCACCACCGCGCTCGGCGCCCTCAGCCCGGCAGTGGAGGCGGGGGAGGAGGAGAGCTGCTGCGACCTCAGCGGCAGCTACGCCGCCCTTCCCGACGAGGGTCGCTGGGCGGCGGCAATCGCACGCACCCTGATGGAGACGCTGGACGGCGAGCTTCCCGCAGTGGGAGTGGGCAGCACCCGCTTCGTCGCCCGCATGGCGGCGCTGGCCAGCGAGCCCCGCCATGTCCGTCGCGTTCCCTCGGGCGCGGAGGCGGCATTCCTCGCCCCGCTGCCCCTGGGGATGCTCCCCGTCGACCCGGCGATCGGCGCACGCCTCGCCGCCCTCGGCCTCGACTGCCTCGGCGCCGTCGCCAACCTCTCGCCGGTTGAACTGCAGCGCCAGTTCGGCGCCGAGGGGCTGGTGCTGTACCGCCACTGCCGTGGCGAGGACGAGGGCGGCCTGACGGTCGACATCGGGCCGCGTCGCGCGGTGGAGAGGGTGATCCTCGACGGGGCCGTCGCCGACCTCGAGGTGCTCCGCTTCGCCGCTCACCGCTGCGCCACCGACCTCGGCGACCAGCTGCGCGGCCGTGGCCTGGTGGCGGTGGCCGTGGCCGTCGTGCTCGAACTGGAGGAGGCGCCCGCTGTCCGCGTGGCGGCGCCACCGCCTCTGCCCGCCGGCAATGCCGCCGAGCTGTGGGCGGCAGTGCTGGCTCTGCTCGGCGAGCTGCGTCCGCGGGCGCCGGTGTGCGCTCTCCGCCTCGAGGTCGAGATGCGCGCTGCCGCCGGCCGCCAGGCGGACCTCTGGCGCGGCGGCGACGCCCAGCGCGAGCAGGTGCTGGCGGCAGCGGCCCGCCTGCAGCGCCGCTACGGCGAGACCGCGCTGCGCCGCCCCCACCTCGCGGTCGACCCCGGCGACCTCCCCGAGCGCCGCTTCCGATGGGGCACCCCGGTGCCCCATCAGCCCATGACGGCGCCCGCGGCGGCGCCGGTCGCAGGGCGAGGCCCGGCTGCGGCCGGAGACCCTGGCGGCGACCTGGTGGCGCGGCCCTCAACCCAGCCGGCACAGAAGGGGAAGGTGCCCTGGTCGCGACCGGCCGGGCCCAGGCCACCGGTCCGGGGCCACCCGCGCCTCAGTCCAGCCGTGCAGACAACCCAGCAGCTGACCTTCGGGAGGACGCACGTATGACCGAGCTGCTCGACGGCAGCGTGGAGGTCCGCGGGGCCGACCCGGCCACCCCCGAGGCCCTGCGCACCGAGGCCGGCTGGCGCCGCGTGGAGCGCGTCGTCACTCGCTGGGTGGTCGACACCGACTGGTGGCGGCGACCCATCCGTCGCGAGTACCTCCGTTGCCTGCTCGCCGGCGGCGAGTGCTGCGAGGTGTACCGCGACCTCGACGCCGGCGGCTGGTCCTGGTCGCGCCGTTATGACTGAGCACCGGCCGTGCCTCCGCCCGGTAGGGGCGAGCGGAGGTCGGTCCGGCTGTGTGCGGCGGCTGCCAGGGATGACCACCACACAGCCGTATAGTTACACAAATCAGTGGTAGCTGGCAAGTGCCCCCTTTCACCGAGCTGGCCGCCCGTTCCCACTACTCCTTCCTCGAGGGCTCGGCCTCGCCGCGCACCCTGGTGGCCGCCGCCGCCGCGCTGGGGATCGAGGCCCTGGGACTGTGCGACCGCAACGGCCTGTACGGCGCCGTCGGCTTCATGGAGGCGGCCCGCGCGGCCGGGATCCGCGCCATCATCGGCGTCGACCTCGACCTCGACGGCGGCGATCGCCTCCACCTGATCGCCCGACACCGCGGCGGCTACCGCCAGCTCTGCCGGGCGATCAGCGCCGCCCAGCTGGCCGGCGTCAAGGGTCAGCCCCGGCTGCGCCTGGCCGGTCTCGACCCGGCGGTCGCCACCGCGGCCGGTGTCGCCGCGCCCGCCGCGCCCCGCCGTCGCCGTCCCACCCTGCCTCCGCCGGAGCGCCCCGCCGCGCTCCGCCCCACCGCCGGCCCCTTTCCGCGGGGATGGCCGGGGTTGCCCTCCACCACCCTGCTGGCCGAGGGGGAGCCGGCGACGGTCGACCCCGCCGACCTCGACGGCTGCACAGTCCTGGCCGGTGGCCCGGAGAGCGCCATCACCACCGCCCTGGTGCGCGGCGACCTGCGGGACGCCACACGCAGGGCGGAGCAGCTGCGCGACCTCTTCGGACGTGACCGCATCGCCCTGCTGATCAGCCACCACCGCCACCCCGGCGACTCCTGGCTGGCCGCGCAGATGGCGCTGTTGGCGCGCCGCACCGGCCTTCCGCTTGCCGCCAGCGGCCTGCCTGTTCATGCCAACCATGGCGACAAGCCGCTGCTCGACGTGCTCACCGCCATCCGCCATCGCACCACACTCGACAACGCTGCCGCGCACGGTCTGCTCCTCCCCAATGCCGAGCACCGCCTCCGCTCCGAGGCGGAGTTGCGCGGCCTGCTGGCGGACCATCCCGAGGCGTTCGACGTGGCCGCTCACCTCGCCATGCAGTGCGACGTCGAGCTCGACTTCACCGAGTCGCGGTTCCCCGGCTTCCCCGTCCCGCCGGGAGAGACGCCGTTCTCCGTGCTCTATCGCCTCTGCCAGGAATCGGTACAGCGCAAGTACGCACCGGTGACCCGCGCGGTGGCGGCGCGACTGCAGCGCGAACTTGACGTCATCGAGAAGACCAACCTCGCCGAGTTCTTCCTGATCACCTGGGACATCATGCGGTTCGCCCGCGAGCAGCACATCCCGGGACAGGGGCGGGGAAGCGCCGCCGACAGCATCGTCGCCTACCTGCTCGACATCACCCGCGTCGACCCCGTCGCCCACGACCTGCTCTTCGAGCGTTTCCTCCACGAGGACCACCAGGGAACGCCCGACATCGACATCGACTTCTCGACCGACCACCGCGAGCAGGTGCTCCAGTACGTCTACGACAGGTACGGTGCCGATCGCACCGGCATGGTCGCCAACGTGGTCACCTTCCGGCCGCGCATGGCCATGCGCCAGGTGGGGGCGGCGATGGGCTTCCCCGAGCCGCTCATCGACCGCCTCGCCAAGTCCGTCGACGGTTGGGACATCGCTGACGCGATGTCGAAGGGGGGACAGGTCCCCCCTTCGGGCAACCCCCCTGGCAGCGGTATCAGCTCCGGCGACGTGAAGTCGCCTGCGCTGACAGATTCACAGGCCAACTTGCCGTGGGATCAGTTCTATGAGATTCTCGGCCAGATCGAGGGGACGCCGCGGCACCTCGGCATCCATGTCGGGGGGATGCTGGTCACCGGCGAGCCGCTCGTCGACGTGGCACCGGTGGAGCGCGCCACCATGCCCGGGCGCGTGGTCGTCCAGTTCAACAAGGACGATGTCGAGGACCTCGGCCTCATCAAGATGGACCTTCTCGGCCTGCGCACACTCTCCGCCATCGCCGAGTGCCTCGACCTCATCGAGCAGTCGACCGGTGTGCGTCCCGATCTCGACGCGCTGCCCCTCGACGACCCCGCCGTCTACGCCTCCATCCAGAAGGTGGACACGATCGGCCTCTTCCAGATCGAGTCGCGCGCCCAGCAGCAGTCGTTGTGGCAGTCGCAGCCGCGCGAGTTCAACGACCTCATCGTGCAGGTGGCGATCATCCGCCCCGGCCCCATCCAGGGCGACGCCGTCAACCCCTACCTGCGCCGCCGCCAGGGCCTCGAGCCGGTCACCTACCTGCACCCTTCGTTGGAGCCGATCCTGGCTGAAACGATGGGTGTGGTGCTCTACCAGGAGCAGATCCTGCGCATCGTCATGGAGGTCGCCGGGTACACGGCGGGGCAGGCAGACCGCTTCCGGCGGGCCATGAACCGGCACCGCTCGCGGGTCGAGATGGAGGAGCTGCGCGACGAGTTCGTAGGCCGCTGCAACACATGCAGCGGCATTCCCGTCGAGGTCGCCGCGCAGATCTTCAAGGGGGTGGCCGGTTTTGCGCAGTTCGGTTTCTGCAAGAGCCACGCCGCCGCCTTCGCGCGCACCGCCTACGAGACGGCGTGGCTGCGCCTCCACCACCCCGCTGCCTACGTGTGCGCGCTGCTCAACGCGCAGCCGATGGGCTTCTACCATCCGTCGGTCCTCGTCGAGGACGCCAAGCGCCATGGCGTGCGCTTCCTTCCCGTCGACGTCACGCGCAGCCGCGCCCGCTGCACGCTCGAGAACGGCGAGGTGCGCCTCGGCTTCAACTACATGAAGGCGCTCGGGCCCACGGCGCGCATCGCCTGCGAGGAGGCGGCGATGGCCGGGGCCACGTCGTTGCGCGACTTCTGGCGACACACCCTGCTGCCCCGCCGGGCGATGGAGAACCTGGTGCTCGCCGGCGCCTTCGACGCCGTGGAGAGGGGACGCCACCGCCGTGAGCTGCTCTGGGAGCTGAAGCAGGTGGAGGAGAGCCTGCCGCCGCGCACCGCTGCACGCCGTGAAGCAGGCGCCGAGGCTCCCGGGGCGACGCGGCGTCCCCCGCGCGGCCGCGGGGCTGTCGCCGGCAGCCGCCTCGGGGACGAGGCCCACGCCGTCCGCAGGCTCGACACCGACCCACCACCCCCGCTCCTCGAGGTGCCCGCCGACGCGCCGCCGCTGCCCGTCATGGATGAGCGCACCCGCGTGCTCACCGAGTACGCGCTCAGCGAGGTGAGCACGGGACGGCACCTGCTCTCCTTCATCCGTGAGCAGCTCACCTCCCTCGGCTGCCGCCCACTCGCCACCATCCGCGACCTCGCCGACGGCACCAGGGTGCGTGTCGCCGGCCTGGTGATCGCGCGCCAGGCGCCGGCGTCGGCGAGTGGCTTCCGCTTCTTCACGCTGGCCGACGAGGACGCCCACCTCGACCTCATCTTCCGGCCGGACGTGGTCGCCCGCACTCGCCGCGTCGCCAACCACAGCCCGCTGCTCATGGTCGAGGGACGCCTGCAGAACGAGCGCGGCCGGGTCAACGTCGTGGTCGAGGCGGTGACCGGGCTGGATGGCGACGGCGTGCCTCTCCAGCAGGACGACTTCGCGCCGGTCAGGGGTGCCCCGCCCTCCCACGACTACCGCTGACGGGCCGTCAGCGCCGCCGCCGCGTCAGTCGCACCGACCCGAAGATGAGCACCAGCGCCGCCAGGACCACAACCAGGATCAGCACAACGGGCGCCCCACCTCCCGGCGCGGTGGTGCCCCCGTTGCCGGATGAGGCGCCCTGGGAGACGAGCGCGAACAGCCCGAGCGTCTGGGTTGCCGCCTCGTAGGTGGTGCCGCAGCCGCTCTGGAACGTCTTGCCAACGGCTGTCCAGCGGGTGCCGTCGAACCGTTCCAGGGCGAGCTGTGAGCCGCCCGACGACGTCGCGCCGAGCACCACCGTGGCCGGGTGGCCGGGCGCGAGGGTGACCGCCTGGGGGCCGGACTTGGCGGCGAAGGAGTAGACGTTGCCGTCGATCGTCCCGTCACTCGGCTTCGCCGCCGGGGGCGCCACCGGGGTGATTGTCAGGGTCACCGTCGAGCTACCGGGCGCCGGAGCGAGGCTGCCGGAGCCGACGATGATCTGCGCCTGCGGCGTCGATGGGTTGTCGGCCAGCTCGAAGCTCCCCGAGAGGTCGCTGGCCGTGTAGGTCTGGGCGGCCGAGGGCGGCCCCGGTTTGGCGCCGAACAACAGGTACTGCGGCGGCAGGCAGATGCCGTCGTAGAGCGGCGGACCGTCGCCACCGCCGCGCACCAACGCGAGCGCGAGCAGCGAGCCCACTGCTGCGGCGAGCGCCGCGTGGCGCCGGATCACCCCACCCACCCGGTGGCGACGTCGGCGAGGACGTGGGCAACAAGGGGCGCCGTCACGGTACCCGTGGTCACCCGCAGGCAGCCGAGGAAGACGCCGACGCAGAGGTCGACGGGCAGGGCCTGGACGCCGTACAGGGGCGCGTGGATGACCGCGAAGAGCACCGCGGTGACCAGCACGGCCACGCCGTCGCCGGACCGTGAGCGCACGGCGTCGAACAGCACCCCACGCAGCACCAGCTCCTCGAGGGCGGCGATCGCTGTGACCAGCGGGACCCACCACAGCAGCGCCGCCGCGGCGGCGCGGGGCCCGATCACCGCGGCAGGCAGACCGCTGAGCGACAGCCCCACCAGCGCCGCGCCACCCCCGACGCCGACGGCGACCCCTCGCCACGACACCCGGGTGAGCCTGGTGCCGCCCCACAGCACCGCGGCGGCGAGCATCGCGCTGAACACGACCGCCGAGGGGACTGAGGCGGCCGGCGCTGCGCCCCCGATGACGGCTCGGAGCGTGGCGGCGGCGCCGACCGCCACGACCAGCGCGGCCGCGCGAGGTTGCCCCGCCGCGCGGGCGGCGATCACGCCGGGAGCGGGATCAGCTGCGGCGTGCCGGTGGCGTCGACGGGTGGCCACACGGTGACGCTGTGCCGCACCGCCTGCCATTGCCAGATCACCGCTGCGGCCCGCGTGTTCTGGCCGAGCATGGCAGGATCTATGGAGAAGCTGACCCCGGCGCCGTTGGGCAGCGACCCGGACGGCATGTCGAGTGCGCGCGCGGCTGCCGCGATGGAGGTGGAGGTCAGGCGGCCGGCGTGGGGAAGCACGTCATGGAACAGCGCCCAGGCGGCGCTGAAGCCGGCGAGGCCCTCCTCGGTGGGCGGCCCGCCCGTCGTCTCCTGCCATGCGCGTGCGAAGCGCTGGTACGTGGCGCGCGCATCGGGGGTGAGGACCCCCGCGTTGAACCCCTGCGTGGGCCGGTCCGACGCGAACACACCGATGGCGGCGCTGCCCAGCAGGATGCCGAAATCCGGCCCGCACTCCGCCATGGTCGAGCCGACGAGCGCGCCCACGTGGAGATGGGCGGCGAGCATGGCGCGGCGGAAGGACACGCCGTCGGTCACGTAGGACGCCAGGATCAGCACGTCCGGCTTGGCCGCCGCCACCGCGGCGAGCACCGGCGCCCAGTCGGGCGCCTGCGCGTTGTAGGTCGTGTAGGAGACCACGTCGAGACCCTGCGCGTGCGCAGAGAGCACCGCGCTGTCGGCGACGGAATGGCCGTAGTCGTCGTTCTCGAGCACCACCGACACGCGCGTGGCCGCCGGGGTGAGTCCCAGCCGTGGTGCGAGCACAGTGGCTGTGAAGGTGGCCGAGTTGGCGCCGAGGTTGGCGCCGCTGGCCCCGACGCGGAAGACGTCGCCAAGACCGCGGCCGGTGACCCGGTCGGCCACCGCTCCCGCCTCCCAGTAGGTCAACCCGGCTGCGGAGGCTGCAGCGCTCGCGGGCACGGAGAGCGCCGATGAGTATGTGCCGATCACGACCGAAACTCCATCGCCATTGAGGCTGCGCACCGCCGCGGTGGCCGTGGACGGGTCGTCAAGCTCTCGCGAATCCAGCTGGACGGGAACTCCGCCGACGCCGCCGCCCATGTTCACCATGTCGCGCGCGATCTCGACTCCCTGGTACTCCTGGCGCGCCAGCGTCGCCTGTGGCCCGTTGAGGGGGAAGAGCGCGCCCACCCTGATGACCCGGCTCGCCGACGTCGGGGCGGCGAAGGCGGCGAGCAGGGCGGTGGCGAGCAGGACCGAGAGCGCCAGGCGTCGGAGCACGCGCCCATGATCGCTGACTGATGCCCTCCCGGGCCGTCACACCTTCAGCGTGCCCGCCTGGAGCCCGCGCCGGGGTGCGCGATCAGAAGAACTGCCGGCGACCAGGCCTCCCAGCGCGGGCGCCGCCGTCATGGCGAGGTCGAGCTGAGCGGCCTCGAAGGGGTGGCGTGCCAGCCGCTCGCAGATGAGGACCGCGGCCACGGCGTCGCGGTGGACGACCGGGACCAGCAGCGCTGAGCGCATCTCGATGTTGGACCGCCTCTGGGCGCGATGGCCTGCCGCCTCGGTGTAGAGGGCCCCACGGCGCTGCTCGGCGACGCGCTCGACCATGCCGGCCGGGAACGTCGCTCCCGGCGCGGGCCCGGACGGGGGGAGCAGGTAGGAGCGGTCGGCGCCCACCTCAGCGCACAGCCGCGCCAGCGCCACCTGCACCCCCTGGCCCAGGGCCACCTCGCTCCACAGCCGGGGACGGCGACGGACGGCGGCTCGGTTGGCGATGCCGTTCAGGAGCATGGCCAAGAGGGCTCCTCCCAGCGCGGCGAGGACGGCGTTGAGGTGCAGCGCCACAAGCCCGGCGTAGGTCGCGAACATCGCCGTCCCCGACAGAAGGGCACGCTCCAGGTACCTGGCGGTGCCCTCGCCAAGGCCGTGGCGCTGATCGGCGAAGGTCCAGACGCGGTTCAGCACGGTGTTCCAGACCAGGCTGGGGAGGTAGGCGAGGAAGAAAGCACTCAGCGGGGCCATCCCGTCGACAGCGGTGAGCAGCGCGATCAGCGGGAGGAGGATGGCCAGGCCGCTCAGGCCGACCGCTCCGAACTTCCAGGGTCGCGCCGACCCCTGCACCTCGAGCACCAGCGAACGGATGTGGCCGAGGAAGAGCAGGCCCTGGCGCGGGCTCGCCTTGCTGGTGCCGTGGGCACGGGCTGCAAAGCGCAGCGGGACGTCGCGCACCCGCATCCCCGGGACGCAGACGAGGAGCTCGAGCAGGATCTTGAACCCCACCGGGCGGAATTCGATGCCGTCGATGACCTGGCGTCTACAGAGGAAGAAGCCGCTGAGGGGATCGGTGCTCGCCCGCGCCTCGCTGAACAGCCCCCGCGCGACCGCTCCGGCGGCTCGGCTCACCAGGCGCCGGCCGCGCCCGTCCAGGCCGTGCCGATCGCCGCCGCGCGTGTAGCGGCTGGCGACCACCAGGTCAGCGCCGTCGCGGACCGCGGCGAGCATCCCGGGGATGTCCTCGGGAGGATGCTGGAGGTCGCCGTCCATCACGCAGACGAACTCGCCGCGGGTGCCGTGGATGCCTCGGACGACGGCGGTGCTCAGGCCGCCGGCGCGGTCCGGTCCGTCGCGGTGGATCAGGTCGACCCGCGGCTCCGCGGCGGCGGCAGCGCCGATGACACGCGCGGTGCCGTCATCCGAGTCGTCGACGAAGACGATCTCGTGGTCGATCGAGGCCAGCGCAGCGCTCAGCCGTGACAGCAGCGGCCCGACGTTGGCCTCCTCGTTGCGCGTCGGGACGACCACGCTCAGCAGCGGGGCAGCGGTCATGGCCGGAGCATAGGCACGGTCTCCGGCGTGTTCCCGCGGCGTGGCTGATCCGCCACCGATCGTGACTGCACCGCAACCGCGGACGCTTGCTCTAGACCAGGCCGAGCGCGTGCAGCGCGCTGACCACGACCACGAGGAGAAGCAGCACGGCGCTGAGGACCGCGTAGGGGAGCAGCGCGATGGCCGTGGCGCTCAGCGCCGGCAGGCTGTAGACGGCCCGCACCGCGACGGCGTTGAGGGCCACGAACCAACAGACCACGGGGAGGGCCAGCAGCCCGGCGGCGGTGGAGAGGATGGTTCCGCCCCAGCGCGGACTGACCGCCTGGAGCAGGGCGATCACCGCGTACAGCACGAGCACGGGAAAGGTGAGCCCGCTGACGGCGAGGAGGTCATGGCGGCGCGGGGCGAGGCCCATCAGGCGCGCCCCCGCCCCGACAAGCACGCCGCCCGCCAGCCAGAACACCGCAAGCATCAGCGGGACGGCGATCGACAGCCCGACCGCGGCTGAGCCGCTCCGACCGACGGCCGCGGCCAGCAGCTCGAGTCCGAGGCAGACGATCCCGGTGGCCCCAACCGCGACTCCCCCGGCCGCCAGCCGGGGGCGCGCCGCGGCGGCGCCGAGGGCGCGACGCGGATGAACGAGCAGCGACGCGAGCATCGGCTGACTGTAGGCGGCGGTCGAGACGGGAGGCCCGCGCGCCCACTCACATTCATCGGGCCCGGGGCACAGGAGGCTGCGGTATACTACTAAGGTCAATCTGACCTAAACCTCCCAGGAGAGAGCGCCGTGCTCGCTGTTCGACCCGCCGAGCAGGCCGCCGCCGCCGACCCCGGTCTTCCCGAGTACATCGACCGTCTGCGCCGCGAGCGCAAGGCGGTGATCCTCGCGCACAACTACCAGCTGCCCGAGGTCCAGGACGTGGCCGACTTCGTCGGCGATTCGCTCGGCCTGTCCCAGGAGGCGGCGCGCACCGACGCCGACGTCATCGTCTTCTGCGGCGTGCACTTCATGGCCGAGACCGCAGCGATCCTCTGCCCTGACCGCACCGTCCTGCTCCCCGACCTCAACGCCGGCTGCTCGCTCTCCGACACCATCACAGCCGACCAGCTGCGCGCCTGGAAAGCGGAACACCCCGGTGCCGTGGTCGTGTCGTACGTCAACACCACCGCCGACGTGAAGGCCGAGTCTGACTACTGCTGCACCTCGTCGAACGCCGCCGCCATCGTCAACAGCATCCCCGCCGATCGCGAGATCCTGTTCTGCCCGGACATGTTCCTCGGCGCCCACGTCGAGCGCGTCACCGGCCGGCGGATGCACGTCTGGATGGGCGAGTGCCACGTCCACGCCGGCATCGAGCCGGCCAAGCTCGACGCAGCGCGCCGCGCTCACCCCGACGCCGAGTTGCTCATCCACCCGGAATGCGGCTGCACGACGTCGACGCTCTACCGGGCGTCCTCCGGCGACCTGGGCGGGACGACCACCGTGGTCACCTCGACCGAGGGGATGATCCACCGGGCCGTCGAGTCGCCGGCATCGACGTTCATCGTCGCCACCGAGGTCGGCATCCTCCATCGCCTGGAGCGCTTCGCGCCCGGCAAGCGCTTCCTGCCCGCCTCAGCGGGCGCCGTCTGCGGCTTCATGAAGATGATCACCCTTCCCAAGGTGGCCGCCTCGCTCGAGACACTCTCGCCGCGCGTCACGGTCCACCCAGACATCGCCGCCCGCGCACGCCAAGCGATCGACCGGATGCTCGCCGTCCCAGTCTGAGCCGCTCGAGAACGGTCCGTCGCGAAGCGACAGCGGCGCGCGAGGCGCGCCGAGGGGCCGGGGTGAGCAGGGTCGGATTCACTCCGACCGTGCGAGGGGCGGGGATCTGCCCCGCCCCTATTAAGACGGGGCGAGGCCAAGCCGAGCCGAGCCCAGGGGGATCTGCCCCGCCCCTATAAAAAGGAAAAGACCGGGGGGCGAACCCCCCGGCCTTTCAGGAAGGGAATGAGTTTCCTTTGAAGGGCAACAATGATCGCCGCCCACAATCTAGCGAGTGGCGCATGGAAATGCAGTAAACGTCCGGGTAAGTTTTGTAAAGGAACGTCAAGTATAGGGCGGCCCTGCCCCCAGATGCTGGCACTCATCCGGCCGGCCCTTGCGTATGCTCGGCACCGTTGCCCAAGGCTGCCCGCCACCCGATCCTGTACGACGTCGAGCGCTGGCGCAGGTACCGCGTCTGGCTGCTTCTGCCGTCGGCCGCGTTCACCGTGACCGCGGTGCTTCTCGCCACCCTCCAGCCCGCCTCGGGAGGGGCCTTCGGCTATTCGCTGGTGGCCGCCTGCCTCGCCGCCATCGCCACCTCGCTGTGGATCCGGCAGCGCTTCACGTACCTGTGCCGCAAGGACGACCAGCTGGTCATCCGCACCATGGCGACCACACGTCGACTCAGCGCTGTGGACATCGATCGGCCGCGGCTGATCCGCCTGAGCGCTGTGTACGGCCGCCCCGACCGGCGCCGCAAGCTGCCCCGCCCCGTCGATCGCTGGCTGGCTGCCGACGCAATCTCCATCAAACTGCGCGACAGCGTCGACGTGCGCGCCCTGCGCCGCATCGTCGGCCCGCGGTGCATCGTCGACGGCAGCCTGGTGGTGCCTCTGGCGGACGCCCCCGGACTGCTGGCCGAGGTGACCACCTTCGTCTGTCCCCCCAAACAGGCCATCGCCGCCAGCGCACGACGCAGAGGCCGGCGACGGTGAGGCCGTGGCGGCCTCGAGGCGGGAGGTGCCGCCCCGCGCGCGTGCCACGCTCTGAGCGCGACGACGGGTCCGAGCCCCTCGTCCGCGCCGGGCTGCGCGGCTTCCTGGCGCTGGAGCGCCGCGACGTGGTGGCCATCGTGGCCCTGGTGCTGCTCGCCCTCTTCCTCCGTGTCGCCAGCCCCATCTTCCCGGACTTCCTCAGTGGGAACGGAGGGATCGGCTTCGCGGGCATGGGAGCGGCAACATCCCTCAACAGCCCACCCGCCGAGTGCACTCCGCCCGGTGGTGGCGTGCCCGTGGGGGCGCCAGGCAAGGACGCCAACGGCACCCCGGTGAACCACGTCGACGTCAAGGAGTGTGGCTTCATCTTCGACGAGGTCTATTTCCCGGTCGACGCGGCCAAGGACCTCCGCCAGCCGGCCGAGTCGTACTTCGACCCCGAACCACCACTGGCCAAGCTGCTCATGGCACCCCCCATCGCCATCATGGGATTCAGCACCTGGTCGTGGCGGGTCAGCACGGCAATCTTCGGCAGCCTCCTGGTCGGGCTGATGTACATGGTGGCCCTGCGCCTGCGTCGCGACCGCTGGTTCGCCACCGCCGCCGCCCTGTTCATCTGCATCGACGGCCTCGCCTTCGTGGAGTCGCGCACCGGCGTCATCGACATCATCGCCATCTTCTTCGTGGCCCTCTTCTATTACGTCTTCCTGCTCCACTGGCAGGCCAGGACGCGGCGTCAGTGGCGGGCCACGCTGTACGTCATGGCCGCGGTGGGCGGCCTCGCCTTCGCAGCCAAGCTCACCGCCCTCGCCCCGCTCGCCATCGCCGCCGCGCTGATCGGCATGCGGGCCGTGTCGCCCTGGCTGGCCGCGCTGGTCCCGGCGGTGCGGCGCATCGCCGGCCCCGGTCGCCACGAGGTGGTGATGTGGCGTGCCGCCGCCGGGCGCTTCGCCATCGTGCATTACACGCTCGCCGTGCTGATCGGCGGCGCGGTGTTCAGTGCGTCGTTCTCGCGTTACCTGACCATCGAGCACAACGACGTCTACCACTTCACCGCCTGCAACCTCAAGACGATCGGCCTCACCGGCACCGCTGACACGCTCAAGGTGCCCACCATGAAGATCGGATCCGCGACGGTTCCCAACCCGGTGCTGGCGATCCGCGACATCGCCGACATCATGGCGGCGGGCATCCAGTACCACGAGCAGGAATGCCACTCCCACCCGTACGCGTCGCGCTGGTACACGTGGCCGGTGATGTACCACCCGGTGCTCTTCTACTACGTGCAGACAAAGTCCGCCACACCCGACAACCCCAACGTGTCCTCGATCACAGACATGGGCAACCCGGCACTGTGGTGGCTGGCGATTCCCGCGCTGCTGGCGTGCATCTGGCGGCTCAGCCGCGGGCCGCCGTGGTGGCGGCTGCTCGTGTCCGTGGTGGGCCTGGCCTCGCTGTCGATCATGATCATCACGTTCCACGCGGCTCAGCAGCCGGACGCCGTCACCGTCCGCGTGACCCCGGGCACCCTCTTCACCATCGGCTTCATCGGCGTGATCGTCTTCGCGGGCCTGGTGACGGTCAGCGCGGTGATCTCGCGCCGCTTCGTGCCCGCTTTCATCGTGCTCGGCTACGTGACGTCGTGGATGCTATGGGTGGTCGGCAACGAGCGGCGCGTGCTGTTCTTCTACCACGCGCTCGGCATGCTCCTGTTTGCGGCACTGGCGCTCGCGTACGTGCTCGCCGGCCTGCGCAACACGGTCGTGCGCGTCGGCTCGCGGCGCATCGCGCTGGCCCCGGTGGCCTGGGCGGCGACGCTTCTCGTCGTTGCCGGGTTCGTCTTCTTCTACCCGGTGTGGACGGCGATGCCCATGCCCAACACGGACCACCAGATGCGCCTGTGGGTTGACGCCTGGTGACCTCCGTGTGGCTCGCGGCAGCAGCGCTGCTGCTCGTCGCGGGCACCGCGGCAGCGGGATCGCTGCCCCAGGTCGACCTGCGCGTCGAGGAGCGAGTGCTCATCGGCCTGGTGGTGACCGTGCTTCTCGGGGCCGCCGTGACCTACCTCCTGGCGCTGATCGCCGGGCTCAGCGTCGCCACCGTTCTCGGCGGCAGCCTGCTCACGGCGGGCGCCTTCGGCGCGCTGTCGTGGTCGCGACGCGGGGCTGTGGCGGCAACGTGGCGCGACGGCTGGGCGGCGCTCATGGCCCCCGCGGCGCTGCGCCACCGCGTCTGGGTGGCCTCGACCGCGGCGGTGTCGCTCCTGCTCTTCGCTGCGCTGTTCGCCCACACGCTCCAGACCGATTCCCTCGGCAACCTCAACGCAGGCTTCGAGACGGTGTGGGCCGACTGGTCGCAGCACCTCAGCACGGCCAGCAGTTTTGCCGTGGCCCACAACGTTCCCGCGCAGAACCCGCTGTTCAGCGGACAGGACCTTCGCTACCCATACCTGCCCGACTTCCAGTCGGCGACGCTGATGATCCTCGGCGCCTCACCGGCGGTCGCCCTTGCCCTGCCTGGCGTCGTTCTTGCGGTGTGCATCGTGCTGCTCATCGCCGCCCTCGCGGCCCGGCTCGGGGCGGGCTGGGGCGCCGGCGTGCTCGCCGCCGCCATCTGCCTGGTGGGCGGTGGCCTGGGCTTCACGGGCGTCCTTGCAGACTCCTGCCTGCACCATGGCTTCAGCGCCGCGCAGTGCACGTGGTCCGGGCTGGCGGCGCACCCCGGCGACATCCCGGCCATCGTCGCCGGCACCCTCCACGACCTGCCCGGCCTCATCGCCGCCCAGCCGCGGGCCTACGACGGGCTGCTCACGTCATCGGCAATGCAACCACTGCCCAACCAGCAGTGGTACACCCCGCTGTTCGCATGGTGGCTGCCGCAGAGAAGCATCCTCTACGGTTTCTCCGGTGCCCTGGTGGTGCTGATCCTGGTGATCGGCGCCGTGCGCAGCACACGCCGCGGATGGGAGAGCTTTGCGCTTGCCGGCGTGGTCCTCGGGCTGATGCCGCTCATCCACATCCACACCCTCATCGCCATGGCCATCGTGTGTGCGGTGCTGGCCGTCCGCTGGCGACATCGGGGCTGGCTGGTGACGCTGGCGGTGACTGCGGCGATCGCGGGGCCGCGCCTGGCGACGCTGATCGCGGGTCCGCACGGAGCCGTGGTCGACGGCAACGTGTTTCCCACCATCGAGCCCGGCTGGATGTACCTCACCTCGGCTCCGCCCCGGGCGGCGCTGTCGGCGGTGTCGCTGGTAGGTGGGGTCGGCGGGCTGCTGCGAGCGCTGCTCACGCCGCAGTACTGGGCCTTCTGGATCGAAAACACCGGGGTTGCGGTGCCGCTGTGCGTGGTGGTGGCCGCCGCCGCCGCCGCCGCCGCCCTGCCCGGCCGTGCCGGGGCGGGGGCACGACGGGTGACAGCGCTGTTTCCATCCGACTTGCTCCACGTCGGCCTCGCCTTCGTGGCCGTGTTCGCGGTTGCCAACGTGGTCGTCTTCCAGTCCTGGGACTGGGACAACACCAAGCTCCTTGCCTATTGGTACCTGGGGGCCGCGCTCCTGATCAGCACCCTCGTGGTGCGCTGGTGGCGGCGCTGGTGGCGAGGTGTCGCGGCCGCGGCCATCGCGTCGACGGTTCTGCTCACCGGGATCCTCGTCCTGCTCCGCTTTCTTCCCTGGACACCCGCCGGCGATGCCATCGGGGGGCCCTACACCGCGGCCACCGCAGCGGACGCGACACTGGCCGCGCAGGTGGCGGCCGTCACCCCGGCGAACGCGGTCTTCCTCACCGAGGGCAAGCCCAACGACCCCGTGCTGACGCTGGCCGGCCGCACCGCGGTGATGGGCTACTACGGCTGGCTGTGGAGCTATGGGACCGATTTTGGCTCGCGCCCGCAGGATGTGCGCACCATGCTCGAAGGCTGCCCGACGCTGTCCCGCGCCGCCTGCCCCGTCTTCGGCCTGCTGCGCACCTACCGCGTCGACTACGTCGAGATCGACAACCGCCTCGGCGACGCCGGCATCCTCGACTCCAGGGTGGGCGTGTCCTGGTGGTCGTCACAGGGTTTCCCTGTGGTGGCGCGCAGTGACCACATCACCGTCTACGACGTGCGCGCCGGGTGACCAGCGCGGCCGCGCCGCCCGCGAGGTGGCGCGAAGGATGGGGGGTGGTACTGCCGGCGTTCGCGACCGCCAAGGCGCTCACCCTGGTCGCGGTCGTGCTCGCCGTCGAGCACGGCACCGCGTCGGTGACGTGGGCGTCGCTGCGTGACGCCTTCACCCATTGGGACGCCAGCTCCTACCTCGACATCGCCGGCCACGGGTATCCGCCCCGGCTCGACTACCACGACGCCTTCATGCCCGGGTACCCGTTGCTCGTCAAGGCGGCGTCGCTGCTGACCCGCGACCTGGTCTCCGCGGGCGTGCTGGTGAGCGCGCTCGCCGAGCTGGCCGCTCTCCTCTTCATCCACGAGTTGGTGAGCCGCGAGCGCGACGGCCGGGCGGCGAAGTTCGCGGTGTGGGCCGTCGCCCTGGCGCCGCTGGGGTACTTCTTCAGCGGTGTGTACACGGAGAGCGCCTTCATCGCCGGGACAGCGCTCAGCCTGCTGCTCATGCGAGCCGGGAACATGCGTGGCGCCAGCCTCGCGGCCGCCCTCGCCGTGGCCATGCGGCTGACCGGCATCTTGCTCCTCCCGGTCATCGCCATCGAGATGGCCAGGCAGGGAAGGCTGCGCTCCGGCGCGCCCTGGCTGGCGCTGGTCCCACTGCCGCTGCTGCTCTTCGCCGCCTATATGTCGGTGCGCAGCGGCGACGTTCTCGCGCTTGCGCACGCCGAGTCGCTGCCGTCGTTCGGCGAGGCGCCGGCGTGGCCATGGGACGGGCTACGGGCGACGTGGGCGACGGCCGCGACGGCCACGGACCCCATCAACCGCTCGATATTCATCCGCGAAACCGTCGCCGGGCTGCTCGGCTTCGCCGTGGTGGCGGTGGCCTGGATCGACGCCAGGTTCCCCCGCTCGATGGCCCTGTACTGCACTCTGGTATGGCTCATGGCTGTGTCGCTCACCTTCTGGCGCTCGGTTCCTCGGTACGACCTGGCGCTCTTCCCCGCCATCATCGTGGTCGGCGACGTCACGGGCCGCGCCCCCGCGGTGCGGCCTCTGCTGGTGGCCGCCGCCGCGGCATTGTTGGGGTGGGGCGCGTTCATGTTTGCGCAGGGCCAGTGGATCGGATGATCGTCGACGCCCACGTCCACATCCTGCCCGACCGGGTCCGCGACAACCTCGCTCTCGTGGCCTCGACCGAGCCCTGGTTCGCGGCCTGTCATGCCCGCGGCGAGCGCGTGGCCTCCGCTGAGTCGCTGCTGGCCGCCATGGACGACAACGGCGTCGACCGCGCCGTCTGTTTCACCTGGCCCTTCACCGACCCGGCACTGTGCGCCGAGGCCAACGACTGGATGGCCGGCGTGGTGCGTCGCCACCCCGGACGTCTCACCGGGTTCGGGGTCATCCAACCGCTCGACGGCGGCGCCGCTGGTGAGGTGCAGCGCTGCGCTGCCATGGGCCTGGCAGGCATCGGGGAGATCAACGCCGACGCCCAGGGGTGGGGGCTGCTCGACGGCACCGCCGACTCCGCGATCGGGGCGTCCGTCTCTGCCGGTCTGCCCTGGACACTTCACTGCAGCGAGCCGGTCGGCCGTGAGTACCCGGGCAGAGGCACGGCCACACCCGACCGCGTCATGGAATTCGCGCGCCGCCACCCCGACCTCACCCTCGTCTGCGCGCACCTGGGCGGCGGACTGCCCCTCTACGCGCACATCCCCGAGGTGCGCAGCGCGTGCCAGGGACTGCACTTCGACACCGCCGCCCAGCCGTTCGTGTACGACGCCTCCGTCTACGCCGCGCTGGTCGCCGGCATCGGCGCCGACCGCATCCTCCTGGGCAGCGATCACCCGCTCCTCGACGTCCCGCGCTACCTGCGCGCTCTCGACGACGCGGGGATCGACGGCCCCGAACGGGCGCTGATCACAGGTGGCAACGCGCAGCGACTCCTCGGCCTCTGAGCCCGGTCGCCGCGTCGCCGCCCATGTCACGGACCCGTGTCCGGAACGTGGGCCAGTTCGTCGCCGTCGCTCAGCAGACTCACTGACGGCGGGGTGTCCGGCTCCCGCCAGCCGGACGCTTCGCTACTCCCTGCGGGTGCGCGTCTGCCTGCCACCAGCGGGCACACTTGGGCCGGTGTTCACACCAGAGACGCTCGAGATCGCCATGGTTTCGTTCGAAGGACCTGACCAATACAGCCAGGCCGGGGGACTCGGCGTGCGTGCCAAGGAGATGTGCCGGGCCTTCGCCGCCGCCGGTTTCCGCACCACGCTGTATTTCGTGGGCGACCCCGGCAAGGCGGCGGTCGAGGTGGTCGACGGCGTCCAGTTGGTGCGGATGTGTCAGTCGGTGAGCAGGGTCCATGCCGCTGGGGTGTACGACGGCGAGCGGATCAAGATCGAGAGGATGCAGCACGAGCTGCCGCCGCTGTTGCTGGAGCGGTCGCTGCGACCTGCAGTGGCCGCCGGCCGGGTGCTGACGGTCATGTGCGAGGAGTGGCAGACAGTCGGGTTCGTGGAACTCCTCGACCGCGACCTCCGCCATCGCGGCATCCGCGATCGCTGCGTGATCCTCTGGAACGCCAACAACCACTTCGGCTTCCACGACATCGACTGGCGCGCCCTTGAACGCGCGGCCACGGTGACCACGGTGAGCCGCTACATGAAGCACCTCATGTGGCCTCACGGCGTCAACCCCATGGTCATCCCCAACGGCATCCCCGTCGAGTCGCTCGACCCGGTGGACGCGGGGGCCGCGTCCCTGATCCGCAGGTCGGCGCACACCACCTGCCTGACGTTCAAGATCGGCCGCTACAGCCCCGACAAGCGCTGGCACCAGAGCCTCGACGCCATCGCCGAATTGCGCGCCGGCGGCTTGCCGGCGCGCCTGCTGATGCGCGGCGGCATGGAGCACTTCGGCCAGGCCGTGCTCGGCCACGCCCGCCTTCTCGGCCTCGACGTGGTCGACTGGGCTGAGCCCGTCGACCGCCCCGACGACGTCGCTCGCGCGCTGGCTGCGACCGGCACCGCGGCCGTCGTCAACCTGCGCCGTTTCCTGCCGGAGTCCGTGCTGCCGGCGATCTCCGCCGCGTCCGCCGCGGTTCTTGCCAACTCCGGCCACGAGCCGTTCGGGCTGGTCGGGCTCGAGGCGATGGCGGCCGGCGGGGTCGCCGTGGTCGGCGCCACCGGCGAGGAGTACGCGCGCCCCTACGGCAACGCCATCGTCATGGAGACGGCCGACGGCGGCGAGCTGGCGAACGCGCTTGCGGGGATCGTGGAGCGGCCCGACCTGTCCCGGCGGTTGCGCCGCGCTGCGCGCCGCGACGCCGCCGACTACGCGTGGCCCAAGATCGTCGACGGCTTTCTGGAGAGGCTGCGCTACGTCGCGGGGCGGCAGCACGTGGCCGGGTGAACCGATGGACATGAAGGGGACGGCGGCGGCGATCGAGGTTCGCGACATCGACCGAGCTGCGACCAAGGACCTGCGCCAGCGCGTCCTGCGCAACCACATCCCCGGGCTGCCAGCAGACGCTCCCAGCGACGACTTCCCCGACACCTGGCACCTCGGCGCCTTCCGCGCCGGGCACCTCCTCGGCGTGGTCACTGGTTTTTCGGAGGAGGCACCCGGCCATCCCGGTGTGCGCGCTCAGCGATTCCGGTTCATGGCCGTGGAGCCGTCGGCGCAGGGGAGCGGCGTGGGTAGCACCCTCATCAGGCGTGTGATCGAGCGCGCCCGCTCCAGGGGGGATCATCTCCTCTGGGCCAACGGCCGTGACACGGCCCTCGACTTCTACACCGGGCTGGGCTTCGAGGCGGTCGGCGAGATGTTCGCCGACCCGTTGTCCAAGCTGCCTCACCACGTCGTGCTTCTGCGCCTGTGACCGGCTGTCGTTCGAGGGCGGCCTCAGCGGATATCCTGCGCTCGTGGACGAGCGCCGACTGACCGCGCTGGCGGGTGAGCTGGGCCTCACGGTCGACGAGTTGCGTGAGCTCGAGCCCCAGCTCGCGCCCGGCGTGGCGGCGGCGGTCATGGGTGGGCTGATCCGCTTCGAGGACGCGCTCTTCGAGCTCTCCCAGTGACCACGCCGCTGAGCACCGCGGACCTGCGCTTCATCAACAGGATCGCGGCACGACGATTCGCCGGCGGCGAGCCCGGTGCCGTCGACGAGGCCGCCCTCGCGGCCGGGCTCGCCGCCGCGGCGGAGGGTCCTCCCTTCGCCCGCGCCGCGGCCCTCGCCGCCACCCTGCTGCAGCGCCGCGCCTTCGCCAGCGCCCCGCTGCCGACAGCCCTTCTCGCCGTGCACTGTGCCCTCGCTCTCGAGGGTTTCAGCCTGATCGCGCCGCAGGGGGTCACCGCCGGGATGATCCGCGGACTCGCGGACGGCGGGAGCGCGGCCACGCTGGCGCGGTGGCTGGAGGATCGCGCCGTTCCCGCCGCGTCCGGCTGATGCCCCCGCCCCCGCTCGGCGTGGCGGTGGTGTGGCACATGCACCAGCCGTGGTATCGAGACGATGTTGCCGGGCAGTTCGTGCTGCCGTGGGTGCGCCGCCGCGCCACCAAGGACTACCTGCACATGCTGCAGGTGCTGGAGCGCCACCCGGAGGTGCGCGTGACCATGAACTTTGTGCCCTCGCTGCTCCGCCAGCTGGAGCTGTACGCGGGAGGCGACTTCGCCGACTCCGACCGCGAGCTGTGCCTGCGTCCCGCCGACGAGCTCACCGCAGCCGAGCGCGACTTCCTCGTGGCCGGGGCCAAGCACGCCGACTACGGCAGGCGCGTCGGACTGCTGACGCCATACATCGAGCTGGTCAACCGCCTCCCGGTCGGCGACACCTCGGCGGTGAGCACGGGCGACATCCGCGACCTGCAGTTCTGGACGCTGCTCGCCTGGATCGACCCCGACCACATTCGCGCCGACCCGGAGCTGCACGCCCTTGCGCAGCGCGGCCGCGACTTCACGGAGGAGGGCAAACGGCTTGTCGACGCGCGCCAGCTGGCGCTCCTGCGCCGGGTCATCCCCGCGTATCGCGACGCCGTCGCGTCCGGGAGGGTGGAGCCGATGACGACGCCGTACCACCATCCCATCCTGCCGCTGCTCATCGATGCCGCCAGCGCGCGCGTGGCCACGCCCGACATCGACCTCCCGCAGACGCCCATGCGCGACCCGGCCGCGGCCGAGGAGCATGTGCGCCGAGGCCTCCAAGAGTTCGCCCGGATCTGCGGGGTCGAGGCGCGCGGAATGTGGCCGGCGGAGTGCGCCGTGTCGCCGGCCGCCGCGGCGCTGATGCACAGCTGCGGCGTCGGCTTCGCCGTCAGCGACGAGGGCGTGCTGGCCCGCACCCTGGGGCGCGAGTCGATGCGCGGCGCCGTTGAGTTGTACCGCCCCCACCTCGACGCCTCCGGCCTGCGCATGGTGTTTCGCGACTCGCAGCTCAGCAACCTGGTCGGGTTCACCTACCAGGGAATGGCAGCGAGCGAGGCTGCCGCGGATCTGCTGCGAAGGCTGGAGGAGCTGGCCGGCGCGCAGGTCGAGGGCGAGCCGGCGCAACTGGTCACCATCGCCCTCGACGGGGAGAACTTCAAGGACTTCTACGAGGAGAACGCCACCCCGTTCCTCGACGCGTTCTATGCGGGGCTGGTGGCGAGCCCCAGCCTGCAGAGCACCCACATCGGTCCGTTCCTCGACGCCAACCCGGAGTCCATGCAGGCGCTGCCGGCGCTCTGGACGGGGTCGTGGATCGACGCCAACCTGCGCACCTGGATCGGCGACCCGGCGCACACCCGCGCGTGGACGCTGCTCGGCGAGACGCACGACGCCCTGGAGCGCGCCGGCGGCGCCGCGGAGCACCAGCTCGCCCACAATGAACTGCTCATCGCCCAGGCGTCGGACTGGTTCTGGTGGTTCGGCGAGCACCACGACTCGGGCAGCGACGCCGCCTGGGACGCTCTCTTCCGCACCCACCTCCGCAATGCCTACAAGCTGGCCGGACTGGCGCCGCCGCCCCAGGTGTCCGAGCCGGTCATCGACGGCCTCGCCCTCGGTTCGGATTGCGCGCCCCTGCGCGCCATCAACCCCGCCCAGGACGGCGCCGAGGAGTGGCGCAGTGCGGGCATCGCCGAGGTCGGCGCCGCGCTTGGGGCGATGCGTCCACCCGCCAGCAGCGTCTCGCGCATCTTCTACGGCGCCGGCGGCGGCCGCCTGCACCTTCGCTTCGGGGATCTCATGCCGAGGTTCGATCGAGCCATCGTCGAAGCGGGCAGCGCCGGCCGGCTCGTGGTCGAGCGTCCGGTGCGCAACCTCTCGGTGGCGTTGCCTCCGGGTCCCGTCGACTTCACCGTGACCCTCGACGAGTCGGGCCGCGGCGCGGAGCGGGTGCCCGCGGTGGGCAGCCTGCGCGTACAGTCGCCCGCCGACGGTGTGGCGCGGCCGCTGCGCGTGCTCCTCGTGGCCGCGGAGTGCGCCCCGCTGGCGACGGCGGGGGAGCTTGGCGGCGTGGTCGCCGACACGGCGGCTGACGCCGCTGCGCTCGGTCACGACGTTGTCGTGGTCATCCCACTGCATCGCGGCGCCCCGGCCGGCGAGTCACCGGGGGTGCGCATCGCCCGGTTGCGCGCCACCGTCTCGGGACGTGGCACGACGTCCCGGTTGGTGCAGGGTGCGCTTCCCGGCAGAGGAGTCCCGGTGCTGAGCGTCGACGCTGCGGCGTACTTCGACCGCGACTCCATCTACGGGTCGCTCGACGACGGCGAGCGCTACCTCACGTTCTGCGCGCTGGTCAACGCGATGCTCGAGAGCACGGCCTTCGCGCCCGACATCGTCCACTGCTTCGAATGGCAGACGGCGGCGCTGGTGGCGGCAGTCGCGGGTGGGCCCGATGCGCCGGCCACGGTGTTCAGCGCGGGCGAGTTCTCGTCCGGCTACCGGGTCGACGCTGCCGAGGTCGCCGGCACCGGCGTGGCACGCTCGGGGATGGGGGAGATCGACCTCCTCGACCTCGGCCGCCAGGCAGCCACGGTCGTTGAGACGACACCGCGCCGGGGCACGCTCGCCTCCCTCTACGACTCGGCGCTCGGCGGCGGCTGACACTCCGCCGGACGCCGCTCCTTCGCGCCAACGGACGAGCCTATGATGGGCGTGACAATGAACTCGTCAGGCCCGGGCTCCGTGATGAAAGCGGTGGTCATGGCCGGCGGTGAGGGCTCACGACTCCGTCCCCTCACCAGTCAGCATCCCAAGCCTCTTGTCCCCGTTGCCGGAACCCCGGTCATCGAGCACATCCTCCGGCTTCTCCGCGTCCACGGCATCACCAAGGTGATCGTCACGCTCCAGTACCTGGGAGCGGAGATCCGCAACCGCCTCGGCGACGGCTCCGACCTCGACATGGAGATCGAGTACGTCGTCGAGGACCGTCCCCTGGGCACCGCCGGGAGCGTCCGCAACGCCGCCCACCTGCTCGAGGACACCTTCCTCGTCATCAGCGGCGACTCGCTCACCGACATCGACCTCACCGCGGTGATCGAGGAGCATCGCCGTCGCGGCAGTGACGCCAGCATCGTGCTCAAGAGCGTTGCCAACCCGCTCGAGTACGGCGTCGTGGTCACCGAGCCCGACGGACGGGTGAGCCGTTTCCTGGAGAAGCCGTCGTGGGGCGAGGTGTTCAGCGACCACGCCAACACCGGCATCTACGTCATCGAGCCCAGAGTCCTCGAGCACATCAAGCCCGGCACATCGGTCGATTGGGCGCAGGACGTGTTCCCGCAGATGCTGCGCCGTCGTGAACCGCTGTTCGGCATCGTCGCGCAGGGCTACTGGTGCGACATCGGTTCGATCCAGTCGTACATGCAGGCCAACTGGGACGCACTCGAAGGCCACGTGCAATGCCACATCCCGGGGCGGCGTGAGGGCAACGTGTGGATCGGCGACGGCGTGGAGTTCGGCATCGGCGTACAGCTCGAGGGGCCGGCATTCATCGGCGACGAGGTCAAGCTCAAGGCTGGGGCCTTCATCAACGGCCACGCCGTCATCGACAGGTACTCGATCGTCGACGACAACGCCAAGGTGTCCAACACGGTGATCTGGCCCCATTCATACATCGGCGAGAACTGCCGGCTTCGCCAGAGCATCGTCTGCCGCAACGTGACCATCAAGAACGGAAGCCTGCTCGAGGAGAACTCGGTGATCGGCGACGACTGCGTCATCGGTCGCGGATCGCGGGTGCGCTCCGGCGTGAAGATCTGGCCTCACAAGGAGATCGAGCCGGGCTCGACAGTCAACGAGTCGGTGATCTGGGCTGGGGGATGGCGGCGCGGCCTGTTCTCGTCCTACGGTATGGGCGGCCTCATCAACGTCGAGCTCACCCCCGAGTTCTGTGCACGGCTCGGGGCCGCGTTTGCCGCCACTCTGCCGCGCAATTCCACCGTCGCCGTGGCCCGCGACCACGCGCGCAGCTCGCGGATGATCAGACGGGCGATCGTGTCCGGGGTGATCAGCGCCGGGGCGCAGGTGCGCGACCTCAACGAGGTGCCCGTGCCGCTGACGCAGTTCGCCCTGCGCGAGGACGACTGCCATGCGGGCGTTCACGTGCTCGTCTCACCTCTCGACCAGCGCAGCGCCGACATCCGCTTCTTCGACGGTGACGGTCTGCAGATCGACAAGCGAGCCGAGCGCAAGTTCGAGAACCTGTTCTTCCGCGAGGACTTCCGTCGTGCCGCGTTCTACGAGATGGGCGACATCGTGCGCGTCGACAACCACGACGAATACCGCCGCCACCTCCTCGCCAGCGTTGACGCCGCTGCCATCGCTGCCGCCCACTTCCGTGTGCTCATCGACTACGACTACAGCCAGGCCTCGAGCGTGCTCCCCGGCATCCTCAACGACCTCGGCGTCGTGGCCGTCCCGCTCAACGCCGGGCTCAACGAGAGGCCCCGCAACCGCACCGTGCCCGAGGAGACGGCCCTGATCAGCCGCACGGTGCACGCTGACGTCGGTTGCATGATCAGCCCCACCGGCGAGCGCATCACGTTCATCGACGACGAGGGCACCGTGCTCAGCCCATACGAGACCTTCGGTGTGCTCATCGGCTGGTGGATGGGTTCGCACCCCGGCACAGTGCTGGCGCCGGCCACGACCCCGCAATGGATCGCGTCGCATGTCGAGACCTCAGGCGGATCCTTCACCGCCACCCCGGGTGAGGCGTCAGCGGTCCTGCGCGCCTCGGCGGCCCCCGGCGTCTGTCTCGCGGCGGACGGCGACGGCGGCTTCATCTGGCCGTCGTTCCTCGGCGCGTTCGACGCCATGTACACGCTGGTGAAGCTGCTGGAGATGCGTGCCGTCTTCGGGACAAAGCTCAGCGACGTGCGCCGCCGGCTTCCCGTATCGACATACATCACCGCGACCGAGTTCTGCCCCTGGGAGGCCAAGGCCAGGGTGATGCGACGCCTCCTCGAAGAGCACGAGGGCCGCGAGCTCGACCTCGTCGACGGGCTCAAGGTGTTCGTCGAGGGCGGCTTTGTGCTGGTGCGCCCCGACCCCGACGAGCCGTCCTACCACGTCGTCGCCAGCGTCGACGACGAGGCCACGGGCCGGCAGCTCGTCGACGAGTATCTCGAGCGCGTCCGGGCCGCCCAGGGCGGCAACGGACACGAGGCGCAGGTGCGCGAGGCGGCAACGGCTGAGGAGCCGCCAGTTCTCGCCTGAGCGTGCTCAGGCGGCGATGTCGGCCTCCGGGTCGCCGGGCAGCCGGCGCGCCCAGCGCGGCGCCCACCAGTTGGCGCCGCCGAGCAGCCGCATCAGGGCCGGGACCACCAGCGCTCGCACCAGGGTGGCGTCGACCAGGACCGCGACGGCCATGCCGATGCCCAGCGCCTTGATGGTCACCACGCGTGCCAGGCCGAAGGCGATGAAGACGGTGATCATGATCGCCGCCGCCCCGGTGACCAGGCGGCCGCTGCGCTCCAGGCCCTCGGCGACGGCGGCGCGGTTGTCGTGGGTGCGCCGCCACGCCTCCTGCATACGTGTGAGCAGGAACACCTCGTAGTCCATGGAGAGGCCGAAGACAACGCAGAAGAGGAGCACAGGCAGGGTGGGGTCGATGGGCTCGGCACTGATGTTGAGCTGGCCCGAGAGATGGCCGTCCTGGAAGAACCAGACCATGGCTCCGAACGCCGCGCTCAGGGAGAGCAGGTTCATCAGCACCGCCTTGACGGGCAGGATGAGCGAGCGCAGCAGCAGGAAGAGCACGAGCATGGTGGTGAGCACCACGATGCCGATGGCCAGGGGCGTCCGCCCCACCACGTAGTTGACGAAATCGATGTCGTACGCGGTGTCGCCGGTGACCAGTGTGGTGGCGCCGGCGACCTGACCCTGGGCGCGGATGGCGCGCACCAGCGCGTGAGCGGCGTCGCTCGCCGGCAGCGACGGCGTGACCGCGTCGAGCACGGCGATGCTGTGCCCCACCGAGCGGGTCACCTGGTCGCGCGCCGCCGCCGGGAGCGAGCTGGTGCTACCGGCGTAGAGCTGCTGGTATTGGGCGACGGAGAACTGCGGGTTGATGTCGACGTAGCTGCGAACTGCGGCAACACCAGGCGTCGCGCTGAGACGGTGACTCACCGCAGCCGCGATGGCCACGTTGGGCGGCGCGAGAGGCGAGCCGTCGGAGAAGCTCAGCACCACCTGGATCAGGTTGGCCCCCTGGCTGGGGAAGTCGGCGGCCAGCAGCTCCGCGCCGCGCCGCGCGTCGGCGTCCGGCGGCAGCTGGGTCACATCGGTGTTGGCCAGGTGCAGGTGCAGAAACGGAGACCCCGCCGCAAGCAGCACGGCAACGGTTGGCACCAGCACGAGCACGGGGCGGCGCATGACCGCGATGGCGATGCGGTGCCATATGCCCTGTCCGAATGGGCGCGGCCGAAGGATGGGTACTGACAGGCGATTGATCCGGGTGCCCAGGACCGAGAGAAGGGCGGGGAGGAAGGTGAGCGCGAGCAGCACCGAGATGGCCACGACCATGGCGCCACAGATCCCCATCGATACCAGGAAGGTGCCGCGGTAGAAGAGCATCGCCGACAGCCCGATGGCCACCGTGAGGCCACTGAACGCGATGGCACGCCCGGCGGTGCCCATGGCGATGGCCACGGCGTCCGGCACGGTGCGGCCGCGGCCGAGTTCCTCGCGGAACCGGCTGACGATGAACAGCGAGTAGTCAATCGCGATGCCGAGGCCGATCAGGGTGACGATGTTGAGCGCATAGGTGGAGACGTCGGTGATGTGCGCAAGCAGCAGCGCCGCGGCGACGCCGCCGGTGACGGAGATCAGCCCGATGGCCAGGCACACCAGGGCGCCGACGCCGGTGCCGAACACGATGAGCAGCAGCAACAGCGCCACCACCGACGACCCGATCTCAGCCTTCTGGAGGTCCGCCGCGAGCAGGCTGTCGAAGTCGTATGCAACGGCGACGTCGCCGGTTGCGCTCACCGTCATCTGAGGCGGTGGGTCGACCTCGGCGCGCAGCTCGCCGAACTGCCTGCGCGCCGCCGTGAAATCGATGTTCAGGGAGACGACCGCCAGCACCATGTGCCCGTTGCTCGACACCAGCTGTGGCGCCAGCGCCGCCGGCGCGTTGTACGGCGTCTCGATGGCGACGACGCGGTGGTCGGCGGCAAGCGGCGCGGTGGTGCGGGCCACGTCCTGCTGGAAGACCGCGTCTGTGGAGGTGCGTGTGCTGTCGGCGAGGATGAGCGTGAAGGTGACTGCCCCGGTGGGCAGCTGTCGCGACATCAGCGTGAAGGCGCGCCCCGACTCGACGTCGAGGCTGTTGTCGTTCTGGGGCTCACCACCGGTGGCGATGGCCACGATCGACAGGACGAAGGCGACCAGCGAGAGCCCGATCACGAGGCGGCGGTGCGCATGGACGAAGCGACCCCACCGTTGCACGGGGCGAGTATATCGGCGCCTCCGCGCCTGTCCTGCGGCGGCGAGGCCAGCCGGCGGGGCCCGGCAATGCGCGGGCGACGGCCGACTATGATCGGCCACGCGATGGCAGACGCTCCAGACGACGCCGGTGCGGCACCGGGCCCGGGCGCGCCCGGGTACCTGCGTCATGTGTGCCACGAGTTGCGCCAGCCACTCGTGGTGGCGGCGGGCTACGTCGCCATGCTGGACGAGGGGTCCTTCGGGGAGCTGGCGGCGGAGGTGCACGCCATCCTCCGCACCGTCGCGGAGAGGCTGGACGCTGCCAACGCGATCATCGACGACCTCGCCGCCGCCGCCAACTCCGCGGCCGCCGCCCCCGGTCAGACCTGAGCGGCTGCCAGCTCCCGGTCCACGACCTCGGCCAGCGCCGCGATGAAGGGGGCGCTCGCGTTGGGCATGTCGATGCGGTGGAACTCAAGGCCGGCGTCGCGTGCCTGCTCCGCGGCGGCGACGTCGATGTCGTAGAGGATCTCCAGGTGGTCTGCCACGAACTGCACGGGCACCACAAGCACGTCGGTGTTGCCGGCCCCGGCCAGGCTGGCCAGGACCTCGGTGAGGTCGGGCTTGAGCCACTCCTCCGGGGTGTGCCCGGCACTCTGGAAGGCAAACGTCCATTGACCAGGGAGGAGGCCGGCCCTGGCAGCCACGGCCGTGATCGTCTCGTCGATCTGGACCATGTAGCCGGGGTCGCGATCCACCACGGGCCGGGGCAGGCTGTGCGCCGTGAACACCACGGCGAGCCCGCTGCGGCCGGCGCCGGCGAGGCGTCCCAGCGCGTCCTCGACACGCTCGCCGAGCGAGGCCACCCAGGACGGCGTCGAGTGCCAGGCGCCCGCGAGGCGCACCGGCGCGCCGTCTGCGACGGCCGCGTCCAGCGCCGCCTGGTATGCGGTGAAGATCAGCGGCGAGTACTGCGGAGCGAGGACGATCGCGATCACCTCGGACACGCCTGCGTCGGCGAGGTCCTGCAGAGCGCGGGCGATGCGTGGCTCCGAGTGGAGCATGCCGGCGGCGACCTTCGCCGGCCGGTCACCGCCGCGCGCGTTGAGCAGCTGCTCCAGTGCGGCCGCCTGCGCCACGGTGATGTCGATGAGCGGCGAGCGGCCGATGACGTCGAAGCGCCGCTTGAACTCCGCGATCAGCTCTGCTGAGGCCTCGCGGCCGCCGCGGACGCTGCGCAGGTAGGCGGGGACGTCGGCCGAGGTGACGGCGGAGCCGAAGGTCATGAGCAGGACGCCAAGAGGTGTGCGCGGGGACGGGTCGGACCAGCGCCGGTTCACACCGCCACCGCGGTGCGCTCGTGGACGAGGTCGACGAGCCGGCGCAGGGTGTCGCTGGGGGTGTCGGCGAGCACCCCGTGGCCGAGGTTGAAGATGTGCCCCGGACGCCCCCCCGCTTCGGCGAGGACGCGGCCGGCCTCGCGCTCGACGATATCCCAGGGGGCGAGGCAGATGGTGGGGTCGAGGTTGCCCTGGATGGCGAGGTCGCCGATCCGCGACCAGGCGCGGTCCAGGGGAAGGCGCCAGTCGACGGACACGGCGGAGGAGCCGGCGCCCGCCATCGCCTCGAGCATGTGCGCGGTCGAGGTGGCGAAATGGATGGTGGGGACGGTCCCGGCGACGCCGCTGAAGATGCGTCGCACGTAGGGGAGGACGTACTCCGAGTACTCTCGGGCGCCGAGCGCCCCCACCCAGGAATCGAACAGTTGCAAGGCCTGGACTCCCGCTCTCACCTGCGCCCTGAGGTAGCGGATGGTGACCTCTGTGAGCGTTTCCATCAACTCGTGCCACAGCGCCGGCTGTCCGTACATGAGCGCCTTGCTGCGTGCAAAGTCCTTGGTGGGGTGGCCCTCGATGAGGTAGGACGCCACCGTGAACGGCGCTCCCGCGAAGCCGAGGACGGCGGTGCGCCCATCGAGGTCGCGGCGGATCAGCCTGATGGCATCAAAGAGGTCGGGCGTGGCCTCCTCGGGCTCGACGATGCGCAGGGCCCGCACCGACGCCGAGTCGCGCAACGGCGCATGGATGATCGGGCCGACGCCGGGGTCGATGGAGAAGGGAACCCCCATGCCGAAGAGCGGCAGCATGATGTCCGCGTAGAGGACGGCGGCGTCGACGCCAAACTCGTCGACCGGCATCAGGGTCACCTGCGCGCACAGCTCGGGGGTGCGCGTGATCGTGAGGATGTCGTACGTCTCGCGCAGTTCGCGATAGGCGGCGAGGCAGCGTCCCGCCTGGCGCATGAACCACACCGGGGTGCGGTCGACCGGCTCCTTGCGGACTGCCGCGAGGAAGCGGGTGGCGCCGGTCATTGCGACCGGGGGGGCGGGGGCCGTGGTCATCGTTCGAGCCTAACGGACAGTGGCAGCGAGCCGGCCGCGGGCTACGTCGCAGGTTCGGGGCCGGGCTCGGCCGCGTGGAGGGCGCCGGACTCGCCGGCGTGGAGCGGGTCGACGAGGTCGACAAGGGCGTGGGCCAGCCCACTGCGTGTCGCCTCGGCCTCCACCGCAGCGGCCACGGCAGGAGCGACGGCGCGGTTGAACACCGACGGCACGATGTACTCGGGGTGGAGGTCGTCGCCGACGGTGTCTGCGATGGCGCGCGCCGCGGCCAGCTTCATGGAGTCGGTGATCTGGCGGGCGCCGCTGTCGAGCAGGCCGCGGAAGAAGCCGGGGAAGCAGAGTACGTTGTTGATCTGGTTGGGGTAGTCGCTGCGGCCGGTGGCGATGACCCCCGCCACGCCCTCGATCGCCTCGGGTTGCACCTCGGGCTCGGGGTTGGCCAGGGCGAAGACGATGGGCTGCCGCGCCATCGTGGTCACCAATTCGGCGTCGAGGAGGCCCGACCTGCTCGTGCCGATGAAGACGTCGGCCCCGGCCAGGGCTTGGGCAAGACCGCCGCGGATGCGCCGTTTGTTGGTGTGGGCCGCGTACCAGGCGTGCGAGTCGCTGAGCCCGGCGAGGTCCTCGCTGATGATGCCCTCGCGGTCGACGCCGATGACGTCGCCGACCCCCGCAGTGAGCAGCAGCTTGCTCACTGCCGTTCCCGCCGCGCCAACGCCGAGGCAGACGACGCGAGCGTCCTCGATGCGCTTGCCGACCACCTTCAGGGCGTTGACCAGCGCAGCCGTCACCACCACCGCGGTGCCGTGCTGGTCGTCATGGAAGACGGGGATGTCGAGTTGCTCCGAGAGGCGGCGCTCGATCTCGAAGCAGCGCGGTCCCGAGATGTCCTCGAGGTTGATTCCCCCGAACGTGGGGGCGATGTTGGCGACGGTGGCGATGATGGCGTCGACGTCCTGGGTGGCCAGGCAGATGGGGAAGGCGTCGACCTTGCCGAACTCCTTGAAGAGCATGGCCTTTCCCTCCATCACGGGGAGGGCGGCCTCGGGGCCGATGTTGCCCAGACCGAGAACCGCGCTGCCGTCGGTGACGATGGCCACACAGTTGCGCTTGATGGTGAGGTTTCGAGCACGGGAGTGGTCGGCGGCGATGGCCATGCTGATGCGCGCGACGCCGGGCGTGTAGACCATGGACAGGTCTTCGCGGGTGCGGATCGGGGTGCGCGCCACCACCTCGATCTTGCCCCCGAGGTGGGCGAGGAAGGTGCGGTCCGAGTACTCGAGCACCTCGACGCCGGGCAGGCCCTTGATCATCGTCACGAGCTGGTAGGCGTGGTCGGCGTTGGCGGCGAGCACGGTGACGTCGCGGACGATGGCGCCGCGTTCGACGCGCACGATGTCGACGCTGCGGATGTCGCCGCCGAGCTCTCCGATCGCCGAGGTGAGCTGGCCGAGCATCCCCGGGCGGTTGATGATGCTGCAGCGCGCCGTCAGCGCGAAACTGGCGGAGGGATGCTGGATCATCCCTGTGCCGCCAGGACGCGCAGCACGTCGTCGCCGTAGCGCGTCAGCTTCGCCGGGCCGACACCGGGCACGCCGACGAGCCCCTGGGTGTCCGCCGGGTTGCGACGTGCCAGCTCGCGAAGGGTGCGGTCACCAAAGACCACGTAGGCGGGCACGCCCTCCTCGGCGGAGGTGAGGCGGCGCCAGGTGCGCAGGCGTTCGAAACGCTCGCCGGCGTCACTGTCGAGGTGCTCATCCGTGGCGACGGCCGATCCCGCGCGCTGCGCTGTGCCGATCACCTCGACGTCGACCTCGATGTGGTCGCTGCCGTCCAGGACCGCCCGCCCGCGCGGGGTCAGCGCCAGCACCGGACGCTCGCCGCTGCTGCGCCGCAGGCAGCCCTCCTCGACGAGCGTGGCGAGCAGGTCGCGCACGGTATCTGCGCTCCAGGAGCGGAGGACGCCAAAGGAGTCGAGGTCGCGCACCCATCCGCGCTGCCGCGTCCAGGTGTCATCGGCGCCACGCAGCAGGGTGGTGAGCCGCGACGCGCCGAGGTGGCCGTCGAAGCGCGCCACGCACGCGAGTGCGGCTGTGACCTCCGCATCAGTCACGGTGGTGCGCGGTCGGGGAGGGGAGAGGCAGTTGTCGCAGGAGGCGCAGGTGCGCGGCGCGCCCTCCTCGCCGAAGTAGTCGGCGATGCGCGCGTGACGGCACTCGCCGCTGCGCGCGTAGTCCATCACCTGGTGGAGGCGCGCGTAGGCGTGGTCGCGCAGCAGCGACTGCGCGTCGAAGTCGACGGGAGCCCCCTGCAGGCGGGTCACGTCGCCGCCGTCGTGGAGCGCTCCGGCGCGGCGGAGGAGATCAAGCGCGGCACGCACGACGTGGCGTTCGCGGCCGGGCAGGCGGCGTTCCCAGTCGTCGATGTCCCAGCGGCCGTCGCGGACCACCTCGCGGTAGACCTCGCGCACCGCGTCGCGTTCCGGGTAGGCCTGCTCGATGAAGAAGGCCTGGAGGTCGCGGTCCGCGGGACTGTAGAGCAGGGTGCAGTCGGCCCGCTGACCGTCACGACCTGCGCGTCCCGCCTCCTGGTAGTACTGCTCGATGCTGCCCGGGAAATCGAGGTGGACCACGTTGCGGATGTCGGGCAGGTCGATGCCCATCCCGAAGGCAGAGGTGGCCGCGATGACGGCGATATCCCCCTTGATGAAGCCACCGTGCACCTGGTGGCGCACCTCGGCGTTGAGGTCACCGTGGTAGGCCGCCGCGCGGAAACCCTGGTCGCGGAGCAGCTCGGCCACCTCCTCGGTGGCGCGCACACGGCCGCAGTAGACGATGGCGCGTCCGGGCAGGGTGCGCAGCGCTTCGAGCAGCGCGGCTCGCTTCTGCTGCTGGCCGCGGGTGCGCACCACCTTCAGACGCAGCTCCGGGCGCACGAATCCGGTGACGCGCACCTCGGGACGACGCATGCCCAGGGAGCTGACGATGTCGTCGCGCACCTGCGGCGTGGCGGTGGCGGTGAAGGCGCCGATGGGGGGACGGCCGCAGAGGTCGGCCGCGTCACGGAGGCGGCGGTAGTCGGGGCGGAAGTCGTGTCCCCAGCTGGAGATGCAGTGGGCTTCGTCGATGGCCAGCCGGCCCACGCGCAGGCGGCTCAGCGCCGACGTGAAGCTGGGCACGGCGAAGCGCTCCGGGGTGACGTAGAGGAAGCGCAGGGTTCCGTCCGCGGCCGCGGCGAGCGCCTCGTCCTGGGTGGCGCGGTCGACCTGGGAATGGAGGGCCGCCGCCGCCACCCCCAGGGAGTGCAGACGGGCCACCTGGTCGTTCATCAGCGCGATCAGGGGGGACACGACCAGGGTCAGGTTGGCGGCGGCGATGCCGGGCACCCAGTAGCCGATGCTCTTGCCCGAGCCCGTGGGGGCCACCAGGAGCAGGTCGCGCCCGGCCTCGGCGGCGGCGACGATCTCACCCTGGCCGGGGCGGAACGCCGCCAGGCCGAAAACGTCATGGAGGACCGCCTCGGCGGCGTCGCTGGGCGCGGCCACCACGCTCACGCCGTCACCGGCGCTGAGGGTGCGTGCGCCTTCATCGCAGAGGAGGGTAGCAGGCAGGCTGGGACCGTTCGCGGACAGACGTTCAGTCCACTCCGATGTCGAATGCGGCCGCTTCGTCGCTGCGTCCGTAGGAGCGGATGGCCACGTGAGTGTTGGTGCGGGTGATCCCCGGCAGCGTGGTGATCCGCTCGGTGACCAGGGTGGCCAGGGCGTCGAGGTCGGCGACGCGCACGATGGCCACGAAGTCGGCGGAACCGGTGGTCGTGTACACCTCGGACACACCGTCGGTATCCGCCAGGCCGCGGGCCACGTCGTGGATGTGCCCCGGCTCGCAGAGCACGAGAAGGAAGGCGGTGACCATGGCTCGAGCCTAACAGGCGACGGACGGCGTGGCGACGGCCGGGCGCCACGGCGCGGCCACGCGGGGGGTCGATTTGCGCCACAGTATCCCCGGATCGAGAATCCCCGCCTCTGTGTGCCATTTCGGTCAAGGAGACAGGCAGATGAAGAGCACGATGCAGACCAGCCAGCTGACCATCACGTCGCTGATGCTGCGCGGGTCCCAGCTGTTCGCCGCCAACGAGGTGATCACGTGGCAGGGGGACGGCGCCCGTCACTCCACCTACGCGCAGGTCGCCGAGCGGGCCGCCCGGCTGGCCAATGTCCTGCGCGACCTCGGGGTGGGGGAGGGCGACCGCGTCGGCACCCTGTGCTGGAACAACCAGGAGCACCTCGAGTGCTACCTCGCCATCCCGTGCATGGGGGCGGTTCTGCACACGCTCAACCTGCGGCTTGCCCCCAAGCAGCTGGCGCACATCGTCAACGACGCGGGGGACAGCGTCGTCATCGTCGACGGATCGCTGGTGCCGTTGCTGGCGGCCATCCGTGAGCACTGCCCCACCGTCCGGCACGTCATCGTGGTGGGCAGGGGAGACACGTCGAAACTCGGCGAACATCTCGACTACGACGAGGCGATCGCGGGCGCGTCCACCGTGTACGACTGGCCGGAGATCGACGAATGGTCTGGAGCGGCGATGTGCTACACGACCGGGACCACCGGCGATCCCAAGGGCGTGGTGTACAGCCATCGGTCCATCTGGCTGCACTGCTTTGGGATCTGGGGATCGTTCCGTCTCGACGAGTCGGAGCGGCTGCTCATGATCGTGCCCATGTTCCACGTCAACGCGTGGGGCATTCCCTACGTGGCATGGATGCTGGGGTGCACGATGCTGCTCCCGGACAGGTTCCTCCAGTCCCAGGCGCTGTGCGACTTCGTTCAGGCCGAACGGCCCACGTTCACGGCTGGCGTGCCGACCATCTTCACAGGGATGCTGGCGTGGGCCGAGGCGACCCACGCCGACCTGTCGTCCATCAAGCGTGCCATCTGCGGCGGCTCCGCCGTGCCGCGGGCTCTGATCGAGGCCTTCCGCGACAAGCTGAATATCGAGTTGATCCAAGCGTGGGGGATGACCGAGACAAGTCCCATGGGTTGCATCGCCTACCCGCCGCCCGGCCTGTCCGAGGACGACGAGATGGCGTTCCGCAGCAAGACGGGGCGCGCGGTTCCCGGCGTGGAGCTGCGCGTCGTCGGCGAGGATGGCGGCGTGCTCGACTGGGACGGTCAGTCGGTGGGTGAGTTGGAGGCGCGCGGGCCCTGGATCACCGCCTCGTACTACGGGGTGGAGGCGCCGGAGCGGTTCCACGACGGCTGGCTGCGCACCGGGGACGTCGGCGTGATGGACTCGCGCGGCTACCTGACCATCACCGATCGGTCCAAGGACGTCATCAAGTCCGGCGGGGAATGGATTTCGTCGGTGGAGTTGGAGAACCTCCTCGCGGCGCACCCCTCGGTCGCGGAAGCCGCGGTGGTGGGCGTGACCGATGCGGTGTGGCAGGAGCGCCCCCTCGCCGCCGTGGTGCTCAAGCCCGGGGCGGCAGCGGATCCCGCCGAGCTGCGCAGCTTCCTCGACGGCAAGGTGGCCCGCTTCTGGCTGCCCGAACGCTGGGTGTTTCTCGTCGAGCTGCCCAAGACAAGCGTCGGCAAGCAGGACAAGAAGGTGATCCGCCAGCTCTACGCGGACGGAAAACTCGAGGTGACGGAGGTGGGCAAAGCCGTGCGCTGAGGGCTCTTGCGAGCCCTTGGTGCGACGACGGAGTCCGCTCGTCGCGGCGCTACACTCAGCGCCCGATGCGGGAGTAACTCAATGGTAGAGTGCAACCTTCCCAAGGTTGAAGTTGCGGGTTCGAGCCCCGTCTCCCGCTCTGCCGCACTCCGGTGGCCGCCATCCACCAATCCTCTCGGCGCGCCCGACGCAGCGTTCGCATCTGCTGTCAGCCAGACCAGAGAGTGCCGCATGGTCGCGGCGATCACGCTACGTCGGCGCGCGGGGGCGACAGGACTCGCCGGACGGGGGCGGAATGGTGAGGATCGTGCCGTCGTC
>Ga0209890_10000113_pt1 | contig 36677 bp, 32 predicted proteins | sample OrgsoiDNA2013049_FD_185799 | JGI IMG/M metagenome (GOLD analysis project Ga0209890, IMG submission 185799) | Permafrost soil microbial communities from the Arctic, to analyse light accelerated degradation of dissolved organic matter (DOM) -... | ecosystem: Environmental > Terrestrial > Soil >... | reverse complement strand
TGCAGTAGGTGGCCGTGACGTGAGCGGGCGCCGTCGGTGCCGGCGCCGACGAGGTGGCGGGCCCGGAGCCACAGCCGCCCAGGACCAGCGCCGCACAGAGCACGGCGGCGCGGCGTCGCATCGGTCAGGCCGGCGCGACTGTCAGCGAACCGACTCGATGACCGCGCTGCGCGCGCCGCCCGGTGAGCTGAAGCTGACCTCATCCGCCACCGTCCGGCCCATCAGCGCAGCCCCCAGCGGCGAGACCATCGAGATGCGGCCGGCTGCCACGTCGGCCTCGACAGGGCCGACGATCACGTACGTCGACTCGCCGAACTCGTCGCGAACGGTCACCGTGGAGCCCAGCCCGACGACGTCGCCGACGGTCGTCTGCATCACCTTGGCGTTGCGCAGCATCGCCTCGATCGTCTGCACGCGGCCGTCGAGGAGACCAAGCTCGCGACGAGCGTCGTGGTAGGCGAAGTTCTCGCTGAGGTCACCCTCCTCGCGCGCCGTGGCCACGCGGCGCACGATGACCGGGCGGCGGTTCTCGACGAGGTCGTGCAACTCTTCCTCGAGGCGGGCCTGGCCCTCGGCGGTCAGGTGGACGGTCTTGTCGGTGGCCACGCGATCAGCCTAGCACCGCGCGGCCGTTCCACCCGGTCGCGCCAATGCGTGTCAGCGTGCGCTCGCGACCTCTGCTGCCGCGGGCGTGCGAACGAGGCAGCGCTCGGCGATCTGGTCCATCGTCATGGGCCGGGCGTGCAGATACCCCTGGGCCATGCTGCAGCCCAGCCTCACCAGGGCTGCGTGCTGGGCGCCCTCCTCCACCCCCTCGCCGATGGTGAGCAGGCCGAGGCTGTTGCCGAGGCCGATCATGCCCTCGACGAGCGCGGTGCCGGAGCCGCCCGCGAGCAGGTCGTCCATGAAGGACTTGTCGATCTTGAGGATGTCCACGCGCAATCGGCGCAGGAGTGTGAACGACGAGTAGCCGCTGCCGAAGTCGTCGATGGCCACTCGCACGCCCATCGAGCGCACCTGACCCAGCCGCAGACCCACCACCTCGCTCTCCCCGACGCTGACGCTCTCGGTCAGCTCGACGACCAGCGCCTCGGCCGGCAGCCCGCTCCCTGCGAGCGCGTCAGAGACGACGGCGACGAAACCGCTGTCGAGCATCTGCGAGCTGCTCACGTTGACGCTCACAAAGAGATCGTCCCCGGTCATGCCGCGCAGCCGCATCGCCTGGCGGCAGGCTTCGTTGAGGACCCAGGTGCCGACGCGGATCATCAACCCGGCGTTCTCGAGGTCGTCGATGAAGTCCAGCGGCCCGACCATGCCGAGGCGGGGATGTTCCCAGCGGATCAGCGCCTCGACGCCGACGATGGCGCGCGTGGGGACGTCCACCACGGGTTGGAAATGGAGCGCGAACTCCTCCGCCTCCACGGCACGCTCGAGGTCGGCGCGCCGCTCCAGGGGTGCGTACATGGCGACGTGCATGCTCGGCTCGAAGATGCCGAACATCCCCTTCCCGCGGGCCTTGGCCGCGTACATGGCGATGTCGGCGCGGCGGAGAAGCTCGGCGGCGTCATCACCGGCCTCGGCGATGGCGATGCCGAGCGTGCCGCACACCGAGGCGTGCATGTCGGCACTCTGAAAGGGTTCGTTGAGTTTCTCGATGAGGCGCTCCGCGATGGCGACGAGCTGGTTGACGTTGGGCAGGCGGGTGAGGAAGATCGCGAATTCGTCGCCGCCGAGACGTGCCACGAGGTCGTGGCTGCGCATGCAGGAGCGCAACCGCTCGCCGACGGCAACGATGGCCTCGTCTCCCATGGCGTGGCCGAGGCTGTCGTTGATGTGCTTGAAGTCGTCGAGGTCGACGAACATCACGGCGCAGATCCGGTCTGACGCGGGATCGCTGAGCCATTCGTCGACCAGGTGGATGAAGCTGCCCCGGTTGTTGAGGTCGGTGAGGGGGTCGTGTTCGGCACGGTGGCTGAGCTCGGACTCGTTGGAGGCGAGGAGGCGGACCAGGCGCACGTTCTCGCGAACGGCCAGTCCCTGTCGGAGCAGGACGAGTACGAAAAGAGCCAGGCCGATGAGCAGGGTGAACGGGCTGATCACCCCGTCGGACAGCCACTCGCGCAGCGCGAGGGCAATCACCACCGGCAGGGGCAGGTACGGAACCACAGCACTCAATGGGGTCGGCGGCAGGAGCTGCCTGGCGCTCTCCCGTCGCCCCAACGCGGACAGCGCCGCCAGGCCGAGGACCAGGTAGCCGGCCACCCAGCCGATGTCGACGAGGTTGGCCGAGCCAAAGGAGCCCCGTGCACGCGCATACGCGGACCCCATGTCGGACACCGCGATGAGGAGCGCGCCGGCGGTGATGAGCAGGATCGGCGTTCGTGACGAGGACAACGCGCGCGACCACATCATCGCCAGGACCGTCATCACGATCACGTCCCCGATCGGGTACGCGAGGCTGAGGCCCTGGCTGAGGGCGCTGCCCGCGGAGCCGGCGAGAACGGGCGTGAGAACGGTGTGCCAGCCGAGCAGGAGGATGCCCCCGGCCGCGAGCAGACCGTCGCTAACCACGCGCAGCTTGGCAACCGGTCCTGCCGGCCAGAACGGCATGGTCAGGAGGCCGGCGAGGAGAAGTGGCACCGCCGCTGCAAAGCCGGCGTCGGCGATGGACGGGAAAGGGTTGCCCTGGTGCAGGGCGAGGTCGAGCCAGCACCATGCACCCTGGCCGGCGCCGCGAGTCGCTGCACCGGCGGCGATGAGGTACCAGGCGGTGCGCACTCGGGCCGCCTTGCGGCGTCCTGCCACAACGCAGGCGGTGGCTGCGAGCATCGGGGCGACGAGTTCGCTGAGTTCGTCGAGTGGGCGGGTTGCTGCTCCAGGCGCGAGCAGCATGGCCAGCACCAATGCCGTGCAGAAGGCAGCCGCGGCTGTCCCCACCACGCACAGTCGCCGATTGGTCACGATGCCCCCCCTGTGTCGATTGACGCGGTGACATGGTCATCGACCGGCTTTCACGCGGCGCAGACGCGATCGGGCTCGTTACGCGGCGACGACCTGGAGGTCACCTTTGTAACGACGGTCGCGCTCTGCCCTTGTGCACGGCCACGGCGACCGTCCGGCGTCGTGGGTGTGCGTCGGCGCGCCAGACTGCTCATGTGGCGACCGACCCCCCGTTCAACCCGATCGCTCCTTTCGTGAGCTTCGACGACGTCTACCGGGGCACGCCGCCGTGGGAGATCGGCCGCCCTCAGCCTGCGCTCCTCGAGCTCTTCGAGGCCGGGCAGGTCTCGGGCCGCGTCCTCGATGTCGGCTGCGGGACCGGGGAACTGGCGCTGACGGCGGCCTCCAGGGGGCTGCAGGCCACGGGCGTCGACTCGTCCGTGGAGGCAATCGCCATTGCTCGCCAGAGGGCGGTCAACCGCGGGCTCGCCGGGGCACGTTTCGAAGTGGCCGACGCCATGGACCTCAGCGTTCTCGACACGATCTTCGACACGGTCATGGACAGCGGTGTGTTCCATCTCTTCGACGACGCTGAAAGGGCGCGCTACGTCGAATCGGTCCGTCGCGTCACGGCGATCGGCGGCCTCTACCACATGCTGGTGTTCAGCGACGAGGCTCCTGGACACTGGGGCCCGCGCCGCATCCGTCGCATCGACATCGAGACCGCCCTCGCAGACGGCTGGGACGTGCGCAGTGTCGAACCGGCAATCTTCGAGGTGAACATCGTCGATGGACGGGTCAGGGCCTGGCGTGCCACGGCAGTCCGCTCCGGCTGACACGATGCAGGCTCTGACGCGCTCACACCCCGCGGCAGGCCGGCGCGGCGCCCTGGCGCTGACCCTGTGGACGGTCGCCGACGCCGACAGCATGGGTGCCTACTGGGCTCGCAACCGCGACCGTTTGACCCCCACGCAACCGCACCGTGACGAGGCCTTTTGGACCCCGGCGGGCCAGTCGTCGCGCGTGGACCGCGCCCAGGGCGACGTGGCCGCCGGGCGGATGTTCCCCTTCCTGGTCCGCGAGAACGGCGAGCTGGTCGGCGAGGCCATCCTCTCCGACGTGTCACGCGGGCCCTTCTGCAGCGCCAGGCTCGGATACTCCGTGGACGGCGCCAGGCTGCGCCTGGGAATCGCCTCGTGGGCCGTCGGCGCCCTCGTCGACATCGCCTTCACCGGCCTGGCACTGCACCGCATCGAGGCCGCGACGCTGGTGGACAACGTGGCGTCGGAGTCCGTCCTACGCCGTTGCGGTTTCGAGCCCATCGGCGCGGCCGCCGCCTACCTGGCCATCGCCGGCGGGTGGCGCGACCACGGTCTCTGGCAGCGCGTCAACCCCGGGATGGCTCCCCCAGCCGCCTGAGGATCGGCCCCCTGCCCCTCAGTCCGCGGACGGCTGCCTGGCCAGCGCCGCCAGGGCGGCAAGGAGGCGCTCCGTCGCCGAACCGAGGCCGAGGCGCTCGGTGAGGGCGGTGAGGCGTTCGCCGTCCACGGGGTACGCGTCGCGGCGCCCGGGGGGCAACTCGATGGGCAGGTCCGGCACCGGCGGAACAACCTGCAATGCCGCGGCGAGGTACTCGCGCTGGCTGTCGGTGAGGCGGGCGTCGGCGAGGACGCCGGCAACTCCGCCGTGGCGGCGCACCAGGTCCGCCGCGGCCACGGCGCCCACGCCCTTGAGACCAGGCAGCCCGTCGGACGGGTCGCCGCGCAGCATCGCGAAATCGGCGTAGCTGCGACCCGGGACGCCGTAGCGGCGGGTCACCTCAGCCTCGGTGACAACGGTGAGCCCGGCCTTCTCCGGGTAGAGGATGGACACCCGCGGATCCTCGATGAGCGCGAACAGGTCGCGGTCTCCACTGGCGATCTCGACCGTTCCCGCGGCCCTGGCGGTCCAGGTGGCGATGACGTCCTCGGCCTCGTAGTCGGGTACCCCGACGGAGTCGATGCCGACGGCCGCGAGGACCTCGTCGATGAGCGGCATCTGCGGCGCGAGTTCGGGCGGCACAGGCTCCGCGGTGCGGTGAGCCTTGTAGCCCGGGATCAATTCCACGCGCCATGCCGGGCGCCAGTCAGCGTCGCCGGCCACGGCAAGGTGCCGGGGCTGCCGCGTCGAGACCAGCCGTGCCAGGGCGTCCATGAACCCCCGGACGGCGTTGACAGGGTGGCCGTCGGGTGATCGGACCGTCCGCGGGATGCCGTGGAACGCGCGGAAGATGAGGCTGGAGCCGTCGATGAGGAGCCAGTCGCAGGCCACGCGCCTAGCCGCCCCGCCGGCCGCGGAAGAAGTCGATCAACAGCCGGCTGCAATCGTCGCCCAGCACGCCCTCGGCCACGCCGACGCGGTGGTTGTTGAGGGGATGACGCAGGACGTCGTAGACACTGCCGTCGGCGCCCTTCTTGGGGTCACGAGCACCGTAGACGCAGCGGTCGATGCGGCCCTGGACCATCGCTCCCGCGCACATCGGGCAGGGCTCCAGCGTGGCCACCACGGTCACCCCGGTGAGCCGCCAGCCGCCGAGCACCGCCGCCGCGCGGCGCAGCACCAGCATCTCGGCATGGGCGGTCGCGTCTGCAGACCGCTCGATACGGTTCGAAGCCGCCGCGATCACCTCGCCGTCACGCACCGCCACGGCACCCACCGGCACCTCGCCTCGCTGCCCCGCTCGCCGTGCCAGGCGCAGTGCCCGTCTCATCAGGACCTCGTCGGCCGGGCCCGCGGCCGGCGTGGGCGGCCTCAGCGCACCGCGACCAGTGGAAGCTCGACGCTGATGCGGGGCTTCTCCACCACTCGCATGGTGTCGTCGATGAAGCGCACCCGCTCGAACGTGATGCAGTTGACCGGGCAGTGGTCCTCGCAGATGCGGCAGTTCGTGCAACGGTCGTAGTTGATGAAGATCTCGCCCTCGTAGCCCCCCGACAGGGGATCACCACCGGACGTCTCGCACACCTTGGTCTCGCCGCCGGACGAGCGCTCGCGGTCCTCACCGAAGACGACGACGTCGATCGCCTTCTCCGGGCACACGTCGTCGCAGGCACCGCAGAGCACGCAGACCGCCGTGTCGTAGTGGTGCACCGAGTCGCACTGGAAGCACCTGATCGACTGGACGATCGCCTCGCGGTCGCTCCATGGCAGCTCGCACTCGGTCATGTCGTAGCGCTTGGAGGCTTCGAGGATGGACGGCTCGGTGCGCGCGAACACCTCGGACTGGCGGTGGTCGTCGGTGCGCTCGACGATCGTCTGATAGACGCGCTCGACGGCGGGCAGGTCGTCGCCGAGGTACTCGCGGATGGAGCGCGCCACGCGGTGGCCCCAGGCGACGGCGTCCACGATGAAGGACGGGCCCTGCACGCAGTCGCCGCCGCAGAACAGCCTGTCAACGCCGGTGTGGCCGCCGCGGTCGGCGGCGACCAGGCCCCGCTGGGTCAGCGGAACGGCTTCCCCCGGAGCCTCCATGATCTGGCCCGAGGCGAAGATGACGAGGTCGGCGGGGACAGTCCAGCGCTGGGCGTTCTCGTCCTCCTTTACAGAGGAGAAGATGAGCTTGCCGCTGAGCGGGTCGAACTCCATCGGCTGCAACGGCGCGAAGCTGACGGCGAGGACGTTGCCGCGCTCGTCGGCCTGGACCTCCTTGACGATCACACCGCACTTGATGTTGAGCCCGATCTCCTTGGCCTCATGGAGCTCGTTGCCGAACGCCGGGAGCCGGTCCTCGGGCTCGATCGCCACCATCCACACCTGCTTGGCGCCCAGCTTGATCGAGCTCTGACATGCGTCGGTGGCGATGGCGCCGCCGCCGACCACGACCACGCGCCCCGCCACCGGGAAATGGTCGGGCATGCGGTCGTAGGAGATCTGGCGGAGGAACGTCATCGCGTCCGTGACCTGGGGCAGGGTGCTCCCCGGGATGGGCAGGATGCGCCCCTTCATCATGCCGATCGACACGAACACGGCGTCGTACTCGGTGAGCAGATCTTCGATCTTGACATCGTTGTCACCAACGCCGATGTTGCTGTTGGTGCGCACATCGATACCGGTGGCGAGGATCATGTCCAGCTCCCACTGCAGCTGGGTGTGGTCGAATCGGAAGGGCGGGATCGAGGTGCTCAACAGGCCGCCCACCTTGGCCTCGCGCTCGTACACCACAACCTCGTACCCCTGCACACGCAGGTCGAGGGCACAGGTGAGACCGGCCGGGCCGGCCCCGACCACGGCCACGTGGCGCCCGTTGGGGGGAGCCACCTTGTAATCGATCCAGAGGTTCTGCTTGAAGGCGAAATCAGTGCTGAAGCGCTTGATGGAGCGGATCGTGACCGGCTCCTCACCGGGGTCCCAGCCGCGCTTGCAGTCGGTCTCGCAGGGGTGGTTGCAGAGCCGTCCCAGCATGCTCGGGAAGGGGTTGGTCTCGTGGATGACCGCCCAGGAGTCGACGTAACGACCCTGGCTCACATAGTCGACGTACGTCGCGATGTCCTGCTTGATCGGACAGTTGCGCTGACACGGCGAGACGGGCACGTTGAAGCCCAGGTCGCGGTGCCCGGCAAGGATCTTCATGGGCGCCTTGTCGGTGACGTTCTTGCCGATTGTGGCCAGCACCAAGGCGTCGGTGACCATGCCGACGGGGCGGTCGGTGCGCTGCCTCGCGAAGATGCCTCCGTCACTCTCGGTGACGATCACCGCCGCGCCGCCGGCGGCCCGCATGGCCGCGACGCCGTGCTCGGTCGCCTCGCCGATGTCCAGCGCTGGGGCTCGGCGCATCACCTCGCCGACGCGCACCGCACCGAGGTCGCGGCCGAACGCGGCGACGATCACCTCGAGGCCGACGGTGCCCTCGATCGTCTCGCCGCGATACACCACCAGGGGCACCGGGTGCTGCGCACGCAGGTGCGCGAGAATGTCGAGCAGCGTGTCCTCCACGTCGCACTCTGCGCCGAGGGTGATGGCGAGGCGGTCCAGCTCAGGCACCTGACAGCCCGGGGTGCGCGAGGAGGTGGTCAGCGAGTTCGCGTGCGGTCAGCATCCCGACGGGGGTCTCGTCCTCGTGCATGATCAGCGCCACCTGGCGGCCCAGCTGGGCCATGATCGCCGCCACCTCGCGCACCTGCTGCCCCTCGTCAACGAGCAGGGGCGGGGTGCGCAGGATGTCGCGGGCCTGCACCACAGTCGTTGGGGGACGCATGGCCACGTCGCTGCCGGCGATGACGACGTCGCCGGCCACGAGACGGTCGAGGATGTCGTCCTGCTGCACATAACCCACCGGGCGGCGGTCGAGCAGGACTGGGATCTCACTCAACTCGTTGTCGGCCATCAGCTTGGCGATCGCGTCGACCGGGGTGCTGGGGAGGCAGAAGACCACCTCGTCGCGCATCACGTCGGCGACCAGTGGGTTGCCGGCGTCGGGCGCGAGCCGATCCGGGTCGAGCGATGCTGCAACGGGGGCTGTGCTCAACGAACTCCTCGCGCTGGCTGAACTGGCTGCGAGTATACCGGCGGCCTGCCGTCGGTCCGTCTACTCAGCGGCCTGCGTTTCAGCGAAGCGGCGCAGCACGTCCTGCCACGTCTCGGCAGGTTCGGCCGCCGCGGCGCGGGGCAGCGTGTTGCGGATGCGCGAGCGGGTGCGATCGATCTCGCGGTCGCGGCGGCGCTCCTCACTGCTCCGCGCCACGGTCACGGACTGGTCCATCTCGGTGCTCACGGCGTCGATCTCCTCGGCGGTGACCGCGCTGCGCAGTGTCCGGTTGAGACGCGCCAGCACGTCGGGCGCCAGCCGCGCACCGGCCTCGCGCAGCGAGTCCCCCGCCTTCTTGCGCCTCTGCTCGAGGATCCGCTGGGCGCGGAGCTCCTCAGCGTTCTCGTGGCGATGGCTCTCGAACACCTCCATGCCCTCGGCGATGACGCGGGGGTACTGCCAGGCCTGGCTGAACTTGCCGGAGCTGATGGCGGCGATCAGCGCGTCCACCGTGCCCTGGAAGCGCTGCAGTGAATCGCCGGACAGGTTGCCAAGCAGGTCGGCGAGGATGGGACGTGCCTGGGCGTGGAGCCTGCGCACCCACGAGGGCAGATGGTGATGCTCCGGTGCCGGGGGGTCGATCGGCCGCGTCGCGTGAGGCAGCCCCTGCGGACGGACGATCCGGGGAAGCTGCGCGGGTGACGGCCCGCCCACGGGCGCGCGGCTGCGGACACTCGGTGCAACAGCGCGCGCCCCACCGACAACGGGTGTGCTGCGGCCGTCCGTCTCCTCGCCAGCGGCGCGGGACGATGCCTCGGTTGTATCGATCACTCGGCCAAGTCGAAATCCATCGGAACGCTTGAATCGTACCCGACCCTCACCGATCCGCGTCTGCGGGACGCTGACTACACTCTGCGACGGGGTCTTGTGACGAAGAGTGAGTGAAACGCCGCCCGAACCGTCGGAGTCCGCCAAGGCAGGTCTCCCCGAAGACGAGGTGGCCGCACTTCGCGAGGCGGGCCAGTCCTGGTCACTCGTCCCTCGGGCACGCGTCCAGACCGGGCGGGACTTCGTCGAGCCCGACCTCGGTGTTCTCGAGCGGCGCGGCCGGGCCGGAGAGCACTACGTGCGCGTGGTGCGCCCCAAGAACCAGGGCTTCAAGAATGTTGCACCGGGATGGCTTGAAGCCACCGCCCGGGCCACGGCCCCCACCAGCGACATGGGGCGCTTCGCCAAGAGAGTCCGCGGCTTCATCCTCGGTCAGCCGCTGGCCACGGCGCAGCAGGAGAGCGAGAAGCTCACCAAGGTCAAGGCCCTCGCTGTCCTGTCGTCGGACGCGCTCTCATCGGTGGCCTACGCGACCGAGCAGATCCTCGTCGTGCTCGTGGTCGCCGGCTCGGCGGCGACGCAGTACTCGCTGCCCATCATGGGCGCGATCGTCTTCCTGCTCGGCGCCGTGGTGCTGAGCTACCGGCAGACGATCAAGGCGTACCCCGCGGGCGGGGGCTCATACATCGTCGCCAAGGACAACCTCGGGCCGTTGTTCGGGTTGGTCGCTGCCGCGGCCCTCATGACGGACTACGTCCTCACCGTCGCCGTCTCGGTGTCCAGCGGTAAGGATTTCGTCGCCAGCTCGGTGCCGTGGGTCGGTGACCACGGCGTGCCCGTGTGCATCGGCATCATCGTGCTCATCGTGCTGGGCAACCTGCGCGGCATCCGCGAATCAGGGTCGATCTTCGCCGCGCCCACCTACCTTTTCATCTTCGGCATCTTCGTGATGCTCATCGTCGGATTCATCCGGCTGGCGACTCATACGACGCTTCCGGTGCAGACGGCGCCGCTCGGCCATGCCATCGAGGGCGTGGGTATCCTGCTCATCCTCAAGGCTTTCGCGTCCGGTTGCACGGCGCTGACCGGCGTCGAGGCGATCAGCGACGGCGTGCCGGCGTTCAAACCGCCCGGCTGGCACAACGCGCGGACCACGCTGACGGTGATGGGGCTGACCCTGGGCACCATGTTCGTGGGCATCACGCTCGGCGCCCACCTTCTCGGCCTGCATCCGTACAAGAGCAGCAACCCGCCGATCATCGTGCAGTTCGCCACCGCGGCGTTCGGCAGCAACAGCGCGGGCCTGTATTTCGTCACGTGGACGACGGCGGCCATCCTCGTCCTCGCCGCGAACACCTCCTTCTCCGACTTCCCCCGCCTCTTCTTCTTCCTCGCCCGCGACGACTACGCTCCTCACCAGTTCCGCCGTCTCGGCGAGCGGCTGGCGTTCAACAACGGCATCGTGGTGCTCGCGGCGATGGCGATCCTGCTCGTGTGGGTGTTCGGCGCCAGAGTGGACTCGCTGATCCCGCTGTACACGATCGGTGTCTTCCTGGCGTTCACGATGTCGCAGGGCGGCATGGTGATGCGCTGGCTGAAGCGCCGTGAGCCCGGCTGGCGCAGGGGGTTGCCGCTCAACGCCGTGGGCATGAGCCTGACCGCCCTTGTCTTCATCATCACCGCGGCCGCCAAGTTCACCAGCGGCGCCTGGGTGGTGCTGATCATCATCCCGAGCTTCGTCACTGTCTTCTACGCGATTCACCGCCACTACCAAGAGGTGGCCACGCACCTCACCACCGAGATCCCCATCTCCCCCGCAGACCTCAAGCCGGTGTGCATCGTGCCCATCGCCGAGCTCAACGGCGTGGCCATGCAGTCACTGGCGATGGCCCGGGCCATCAGCGACAGCGTCATCGCCGTGCACATCTGCGACGACGAGCACCACATCGAGAGGCTGCGGGCCAAGTGGGGGATCTGGGGCAACCACGTTCCCCTCGAGATCGTCGAGTCTCCGTACCGGTCGTTCATCCGGCCGCTGCTCCGCTACATCGACGCCATCGACAAGCAGCACGGTGACAACACCATCATCATCGTGCTGCCAGAGCTGGTGGCAACGCGCTGGTGGCACGCGCTCCTGCACAATCAGACGGCGTTGAGGCTCAAGGCACAGTTGCTCTTCCGTCCGGGGACGGTGGTCATCAACGTCCCCTACCACCTGCAACGTGCGCCCCATGTCCGCCGCATCCGCCGGCGTGGCGACGGGGGCGACGATGACATCGAGGCGATTTAGTGAGCACGACAGTCGACACCACTCCAGCCGGCGACGTTGCCGAGGCGGTGCGCCGCCACGGCGGCGGCGGCCCCCGCCGCATCGCAGAGTCGGCCGGCCTGGTGGTGACCCACGGCCAGGGGCCGTACCTGATCACGGACTCCGGGCGGCGGCTGCTCGATTTCGCCACCGCCATGGGTGTGGCGGCGATCGGTCACGCCAACCCGGTCTGGTCGGAGGCGGTGGGCCGGCAGGCGCAACGCCTCGCCGCCTGCGTTCTGCACACCCCTGAGCACGCCGACTACCTGGAGCGCCTCGCCGCGGTCCTGCCCTTCGGCGCTGACCGAGTCGCACTCTACTCCGGGGGTGCCGAGGCGGTCGAGGTGGCCGTTCGCCTCGCCCAGTCGGTGACCGGACATCGCGACCTCATCTCCTTCTCCGACGGCTTCCACGGCAAGACGACCGGGGTGCGGTTCAGCGGCGGACGGTTCCCTGAGGAGCGGGTCAACCTCGGGGTGGACTGGGTGCACACCCTCCCGTACCCGCGCTGCGATCAGCACGACTCCCTCAGCTACCCGTCGTGCGAGGAGGAGGGCGCCGCTGCCATCGCCGCTCTCGAGCTGTGCGCCGCCGACCTCGACGACGTCGCCGCGGTGATCGTCGAGCCAGTCCTCGGCACGGCGGGCAACCGCCCACCACAGAGGAGATTCCTCGCCGGACTGCGCGCCGTCTGCGACGACCGCGGCTGGCTGCTGATCGTGGACGAGTCGATCACCGGCTTCGGCCGCCTCGGCCGCACGTTCGCCGTCGACTGGTTCGACGTCCGACCCGACATCCTGGTGCTGGGCAAGGCGATGGGCGGCGGGTACCCGCTGAGTGGAGTGGCCGCGCCCAGCTCGCTGTGGGACGCCAGCCTCTTCGCGCAGCTGTCGGCGACGTCGAGCAGCTACGGCGCCAACCCGCTGGCCTGCGCGGCCGGCATCGCCGTGCTCGATGTGTTGGAGGCGCCGGGCTTCGACGACCAGGTCAAGCGCACCGCCCGCCGCCTCGCCGAGGGCATCGTGGCCCTCGAGGCGGCGTCGCCGTTCGTGGCCCGCAACCGGGGGCTGGGCATGATGCTCGGGTTCGACCTCGTCGACCCGGCGACCGGGGAGCTGGCCGGAAGCGACCTCTGCCTGCGCCTCTTCCGCCGCTGCCTCGATGCCGGGATCCTGATCGTCGGCGATGTGCCGGAAGTTCGACTCAACCCACCGCTCATCCTCACCGAGCAGGGCGCCGACGAAGCGATCACCGCGCTGCGGGATGCGCTTGCCGGCTGAGCATCGCCGGGGCGGGCCGCTGAGGGTTGCCGTGGTGGGCATCGGCTCGGCCGCGACCAGGGCACATCTGCCGGCGCTGCGCGCCGCCGAGGTGGGGGGAAGCGTCAGCGTGGTCGGCGTGTGCGACCCCGACCGCGACAGGCGCGACGCCGTTGCCGCACGGCATCCGTACGCCGCCGCGTTCGCCGAGAACGACGAGATGCTCGCGGCCACGACGCCGCACCTGCTGGTCATCGCCACCCCTCCAAGCGCCCACCTCGAGGAGATGGCGGCCGCCCTGGAGCGTGGCGTTCACGTGCTGTGCGAGAAACCACTCGGGATCAGCGACGCCGACGTGGCCCGCCTGCGCGACCTCGCCGGGCGCCACCCCGAGCTTGCCCTCGCCACCGTCCAGCAGTATCGCCACGCCACCCCGTGGCAGTGGGTGTCGCGCGCCGCGGTCGGTGGTGTGCGCGCCGGCGAGCCATTCACTGTGCGCGTCGGCGTGGAACGACCCGGTACCGATCCCCTGAGCGCGGGAGGCTGGCGCGCCGACCCGGAGCACGAAGGGGGCATCCTCGGCGACCACGCCGTCCACTACCTCGCGCTACTCCACCTGCTCGACCCGCACTGCGCGGTGGTGGCCTGTCGTCGGGAGGGCCCGGGCGGCCGGGAGGTGGCTTCCGTCGACGTGCGCCTCGGCGCCGCGGGCATGGCCCGGGTCCGCGCCTCGTATGCCGGGACGCGGCGCACCAACGCCGTGCACCTCGACCGCCCGGCTCAATGCCTGGACGTGGACTGGGAGGACGGCGCCTTCCGGCTTGTCCATGACGGACGCCCCAGCGCCACCCGGGAGGTTCCGTCAATGAGCGACCGGCGTGTCGTCAATGCGCTCTACTCCCCGATGTACGCGGACCTGATCGCACACCTGGACGACGCCTCGTGGCGCAGCACGGCGACGGCACGCACCATCGGTGTGGCGGCGCTCCTTGCGGCGGCCATCAGGATGGCGCGGTGACATCAGCGCGAGAGAATCGTGGCCGGATCCGAGCGGCGTGATCACGTGGGTTGCGTACCATCGGGGTAGTGGACGAACTCCGCGACCTCGCTCGGGCCGTCCTGCTGGCGTTCGCCGACCTCGGCGTCTACCTTCCCAGCAACCGCGAGCGACTGATTCGCAAGATGCGCTTTCTCGACTCGCTGGACCCTGACCAGCTGGTCGAATTCCTCGACGTGTGCATCGATGCCGGGCTCATCGACGACGGTGAGGTCGGCCGCCTCCGCCTCGACGGGGTGGAGGCGCGGCGTCTCGCCATCTCCATGGATGGGCACAGCCCCGTCCCCGACGACCAGGCACACGCCTGGGCGATGCGCCTCAGCCCACCGAGCCTCGCCTAGGTGTCGATCCGACGGATGTAGTTCGAACGGCGCGCTGGCGGCGCGCCGACGGCTGACGCGAGGTCACCGGCGGGCGCGCGGCCTCGAACTTCGCCGCATCGACCAGCTCTCGGAAGGCCTCCCCGACACACTCGGCGAAGACGTCGACGTCGCTCATCCCCTGTGAGTCGACGAGGTAGCCGAAGTTGAGCGTCCCGCAGTAGCTGAAGATCGCGATGGCCAGCTCCTGCCCGTCATACAGGAAGGCGATTGGGAACACCTCGACCAGCTTGGCACCCTGGCAGTACAGGGGGAACTGTGGTCCGGGCACGTTGGTGACGATGAGGTTGAACGCGATCTGGCGGAGTGACGCGCGCGCCACCATGGCGTGCAACGTCGAGGGGGCGAAGCCGGCAAGGTTGAGTAGGAAGTCGGCCCCGACCGCCTGCTTGCGCGCTTTGAGCGCGTCGACGGTGCTGCGCACGGCGGCGATGCGGCGCTTCGGGTCGGCCTCCGCGGTGGGGAGCTTCACGAGCAGCATGGTCAGGCGGTTGCCGAGAGCGGTGCGCTCCCTTGTGTCGCGGATGCTCACCGGGCAGAGCGCCTGCAGAGCCTCGTCCTCCGGGTCGACGCCGCGGGTGATGAGGAAACGGCGAAGGCCCCCAGACACCACGGCCAGGACGATGTCGTTGATGGTTCCGCCGAAGGCCGCTTTGATGGTGCGGAAATCCTCAAGGGGAAACCGGCTGTACCGGTAGGAGCGCGAGGGGCCGGTCCTGCCGTTGATGGCCGAGCTCGATGTGCCGAAGTGGTCGGCCATGGCAACCAGGCCGCTGGCGGTGTCGCGCAGGGCGTTGCCGAGGCGCCCGGGCTGGCCGGCGACGGCGCGGGCAGCGCTGAGCAGACGAGCAGGCCGGGTGACCCGCTCACGCAGCGAGTTGATGAGCAGGCCCATGCTGCTCGGCGATTCCTCCGGCTCCCAGTGCGAGACCCCGAAGGCACGGCCGTCCGGTTCGGGGTCGGGCTCGACGTCGAGAAGGATCGTGGCCAGCTCGAGGTTGGAGATGCCGTCCACCATGGCGTGGTGGGACTTGGTGAGCAGCGCCCAGCGGCCGTCGCGCAACCCCTCGACGATGTAGATCTCCCAGAGCGGGCGGCGCCGGTCGAGCGGTCGCGAGAACACGCGGCCGATCAGCTCCTGCAGTTCCAGGTCGCCGCCGGGCTTGGGCAGGGCGGCGCGGAGAAGATGGTTGCTCATCTCGAAGTCCGGGTCGTCGACCCACACCGGGGTGTCCAGGCTGAGAGGAACGAACTCCACTTTCTGGCGGTACCGCGGCATCAGGTCGAGGCGCGGCGCGATCGCCCGGGCGAGCGCCTCGTAGAGCGCCCTGCCGGTGCCGAGCGGTGAGGGATCGAAGATGGCGACCCCGCCGATGTGCATGTGCGTCCGGGGGGTTTCGAGGTGAAGGAACGAGGCATCGAGCGGCGTCAACTTCTGTGCGCCCTGCATGGCTGTGACTGTATACGCCGCCCATGCGGGACGAGTGGCTGGGACGTCTCCCCGATGTCCGCCCGTCGCCTCCAGGCTGACCGACCATGGAGATCGGAGCCCCGCTCGCCACCATCCCGGTCGGTTTCTTCGATCCTTACCGCGGCCTGAGCGCGCTGGCCATCCAGCATGTGCGCGCGGATGGCCGCACCGTGCTCGTCTACCACGACGCCGCGGGATCGGCGTCAGGCCCGCTCCTGGCCGGCGTGGCCGAGACATTGATGGCCGCGGTCGCCGCGGGGCAGACCCTCAGCGTCATCGAGACGAGCATGCCCGAGCACCAGGCCGAGCCCTTCATCTACGCGCGAGTGGCCCTGTCGTTCGCGGCCTGGGTGGGACGGGTCAACGCCGCCGGCGGGCGCGTGGTCGCGTTCGACGAGGTGGCCCGCGCCTGCGGCATCACCGACCTCGAACTACGCCGCACCGAGGCGCTTGTTGCGTCTCTGCACCGGGCGCGGTCATGCGCATTCCCGGGCTTCCGTCAGCTTCCGCTCGGCGATCGAGGGCGCGCCGTCCTGGCGGTGGCGTGACGGCCGCCGGCGCGGCCGCCGGGCCGCACGGGACCCAGGTCGGCGGACGGGCAGATGTCGCTGAGGACGCACTGTGTGCATCGCGGGGTCCGGGCGATGCACACCCGGCGTCCGTGCATGATCAGACGCAGGCTCAGGTCGGTCCACTCCGCAGTGGGCACCATCGCGCAGATGTCGTGCTCGATCTCGACTGGGTCCTTGGCGCTGGTCAGGCGGAGTAAGACGGAGAGGCGCGTGACGTGGGTGTCGACAGGCAGACCAGGCACGCCGAAGGCCACCCCGAGCACCACGTTGGCGGTCTTGCGGCCGACGCCGCGGAGGCTCACAAGGTCCTCCATCCGGCGCGGCACCTGACCGCCAAAGCGGGCCACCACGTCCTGGCCCATCTCGCGGATGGCCAGCGCCTTCATCCGGAAGAAACCGGTGGAGCGAATCACCTCCTCGAGATCCTCGAGGCGCGCCTCGGCCAGGTCGACAGCCGTCGGGTACCGCGCGAACAGCACCGGGGTGACCATGTTGACGCGCTCGTCGGTGCACTGCGCGCTGAGGATGGTGGCCACGAGCAGTTGCAACGGCGACTCGTGGACGAGAGCGCACGTCGCTCGCGGGTACTCTGCGCGGAGGCGTTCCACGACCGTGAGCGCCCTCGCCCGGGCCCCCGCGGGGAGGCGCCGCCGGCTTCGCGCCGGGGTCCGGCCGCGTTGCGGCGCGCGCGGTGGACGGGGGCGCGTCGCTGCCATCCGGTCCATGCTAGCGGCTGAAACGCGGGCTGCGACCGCGGCCTCCTACAATGCGCCCGCTCCCCGTAACCACGTCCAGACCAAGGGTGACAAGGTGCGATTCAAGATCACAGTCGTCGGTGCCGGCAACGTCGGGGCGACCCTGACGCAGCGCCTCGCCGAGCGCAACTACGCCGACATCGTGCTCGTCGACATCGTCGAGGGACTGCCCCAGGGCAAGGCGCTCGACCTCCTCCAGGCGGGCCCCATCCTCGGCCACGATTCCGTCGTGACCGGCTCCAACGGCTACGAGGAGACTGCCGGCTCCGATGTCGTGCTGATCACCAGCGGCGTGGCCCGCAAGCCGGGCATGTCGCGCGACGACCTGGTGATGACCAACGCCAAGATCGTGGCGTCGGTTGCACGGCAGGTGGCGGAGCACTCACCGGACGCCGTGATCGTGGTGGTGAGCAACCCTCTCGACGCCATGGCACAGGTCGCCAAGGCAGTCAGCGGCTTCCCTCGCGAGCGCGTCATCGGGATGGCCGGCGTGCTCGACACCGCCCGGTTCCGCACCTTCATCGCGCAGGAGCTTGACGCCTCCGTGGTCGACGTGGCAGCGTACGTGCTGGGCGGCCACGGCGACACGATGGTGCCGCTCACCTCGCTGACCACCGTCGCCGGGGTGCCCGTCGAGCAGCTCATCTCCAAGGAGCGCCTCGACGCCATCGTGCAGCGCGCCCGCGATGGCGGGGCCGAGATCGTTGGGCTGCTCAAGACGGGAAGCGCCTACTACGCGCCGTCTGCGGCCGCGGCCCAGATGACCGACGCCATCCTCCTCGACACCCACCAGGTGCTGCCGTGCGCGGTGTACCTGGAGGGTGAGTACGGCATCAACGGCCTGTACACAGGCGTTCCCGCCCGCCTCGGAGCGGGTGGGCTGCTCGGCGTGGTCGAGGTCGCCCTCTCTGAGAGCGACCGTGAGGCTCTGCACCGGTCGGCGTCGTCGGTGCAGCAGCTGGTCGACATCATGGATGCGCGGCGCGAGGACATCGACGCGTCGATGCCACCGCTCAGCGGGGCGGCGGCCGGCTGACCGGTCCCATCCCGCCGATCAGACTTCCTCGCGCGCACCCTCGTCGTCGCCCTGGCGTGGGGCTGCGGTGGCGGGGTCGAGGTCGTCAGGGGCCGGGGCCATGACCACGGGGACCTCCACGCGCGGTGGCTGATAGCGCACGCCGAAGAACGGACCGACGGTCATGAGGATGCCGACGAAGGCGTCGCGCAATGTCGACGGGTCGCCAGCAGCGCTGGGGTTGCGCCCCCTCCGGGCGATGCCGACCACCGCGGCAACGAGCAGGATGGCGGCGACCGTGCCCACGACGATGGCCACGCTCACGGAGCTGCGGCTACCCGGCCGGCGAACGTGTGGGGGGTTGGGTGTCGTTGTCGCGATTGCCGAACATCCTGCGGCCCATCCAGCGCACCGGGTCCCAGTGCTTGTCGGCGACGCGCTCCTTGAGCGGGATGATGGCGTTGTCGGTGATGTGGATGTGCTCCGGGCAGACCTCAGTGCAGCATTTGGTGATGTTGCAGTAGGCGAGACCACCCTCGTCGCGCGTCTGCTCGGTGCGGTCGAGCACATCCTTGGGGTGCATCTCGAGGCTGGCCACGCGCACGAAGAAGCGCGGCCCGTAGAAGCGGTCGAGGAGGCCATGGGTGCGGTTGATGTGGCACACGTCCTGGCACAGGTAGCACTCGATGCACTTGCGGAACTCGTAGAGGCGGTCGATGTCGGCCTGGCGGATGCGCCACGGCGTGCCGTCGTCCGGGGCGTGGGTGAACGGAGGGATCGCCCTGTTGATCTCGTAGTTGCGCGAGACGTCGGTGACCAGGTCCTTGATGAGTGGAAATGCCTTCATGGGCCGGACGGTGATCGGACCGCCGGGGAGGTCGTCGATGCGCGTCTTGCACATCAGGGCCGGCCTCCCGTTGATCTCGGCGCTGCACGAGCCGCACTTGGCCGCCTTGCAGTTCCAGCGCGCGGCCAGGTCGGTGTCGAGGTTGTGCTGGATGTAGTGGATGGCGTCGAGCACCACCATGCCGGAGACCCCGGGCACCTGGTAGGTCACGTCGCCCTGCTGGTCGTCGGGGGTGCCGCGGAAGACGTTGAGGGTGATCGTGTCGCCGGTCAGGCCCGGGTCCCGCATGCCCTGCTCGGACATGGGCGACGTCGCGTCGACGGCGGCGGTCGCGGCGTCGCTGATGGTCATGCGAACGTCTCCTTGGGCGCGGCCGGGGGCAGGTCGTCGGGTTGCAGGTATCCCTTGGGGAGCTTGGCCGGGTCGTAGAAACGGCTGCGCGGAATCAGCTTGACGAGGTTGTCCGGCATTGGCGAGAGGGGCACCGCCTCGACTGCCATGGAGGCACCGTCGCGCCGCGACACGTAGTTGACCTGTCCCTGCTTCGCGTCCTGCTCGAGAAAGTCGAAGCGCCACTGCGATCCGCGACTTTCCTGGCGGCGCAGCGCGCTGCGCACGATCGCCTCGCTGACGGTGAGCATGAAGGTCACATCGCGGCACGTGTGCCAGCCGGGGTTGAGCACACGGCGGCCCACCACCCGCATCCGCGCGCTGCGCTCGCGCAACTCCAGGATGCTGGCCAGCGCCCGTTGCAGCGATGCCTCACTGCGGCCGATGCCGGCGTCGTCCTGCATGGCTGCCTGCAGAGCCTCGTGGAGGTGGTACGGGTTCTCCCGGCCGGTCCAGCCGTGGCGGCTGTCGAGGGGATCGAAGAGGCTGGTCTGTTCCGCCTCCACCTCCCGTTCGTGAACCTCTCGCGTCTGTCCCCCGGTGCGCGCGAACTCCGCAGCGGCGACACCGGCGCGACGGCCGAACACGAGGATGTCGCCCAGCGAGTTGCCGCCGAGGCGGTTGGCGCCGTGGAGGCCGCCCGCCGACTCTCCGGCCGCATACAGCCCTGGCACCGTCGTCGCCGCTGTCTCCGCGTCGACGCGGATGCCACCCATGGTGTAGTGGATGGTCGGGCCCACCTCCATCGGCGCCTTGGTGATGTCGACGGAGGCGAGGGCATGGAACTGCTCGTACATCGAGGGCAGCTTGCGCATGATGTACTCGGCACCGCGGTGGGTGATGTCGAGGAAGGCGCCACCGTGCGGCGACCCGCGCCCCGCCTGCACCTCCTTGTAGATGGACCGCGCCACAACGTCGCGCGAGCTGAGCTCCTGCTTGACGGGGTCGTACTCCAGCATGAAGCGCTTGTGCTGGTTGTTGTAGAGAAGGCCGCCCTCGCCGCGTACCGCCTCGGTGACAAGGATCCCGCGCGCGCCGGGCGGCCAGATCATGCCGGTGGGGTGGAACTGGACGAACTCCATGTCGAGCAGGTCGGCGCCCGCCTCGTAGGCCATGGCAGCGCCGTCACCGGTTCCCTCCCAACTGTTGCTGGTGTGGCGGTACATCCGTCCCCAGCCGCCGCTGGCAAGGATGGTTGCGCCTGCCTTGATGACCACGAACTTGCCGTCGTTGCGGTTGTAGCCCATGGCCCCGACAACGCGGTCACCGTTCTTGAGCAGCCGGGTCAGCGTGTACTCCATCAGACACTCGGCGCCCGCGGTGTGGACCATCCTGTCCTGGCAGGTGCGAATCAGCTCGAGGCCGGTGCGGTCACCGACGTGGGCGAGACGCCGGAAGCTGTGCGCGCCGAAGGCCCGCTGCATGATCAGGCCGTCGTCGGTGCGGTCGAAGAGGCCGCCCCACCGCTCCAGTTCGTAGACGCGGTCGATGACCTCGTGCGCGTAGAGCTCGACCATCCGCCAGTTGTTGACCAGCTGGCCGCCCAGCATGGTGTCGGCGAAGTGAACCTCCCAGCCGTCCTTGCTGTCGAGGTTGCCCAGCCCGGCGGCGATGCCTCCCTCGGCCATGACGGTGTGAGCCTTGCCGAGCAGCGACTTGGTGATCACGATCGTGCTGCACCCCGCCTCCGCGGCTGCGATGGCCGCGCGCAGGCCCGCGCCGCCGGCGCCGATGACGAGCACGTCGCACTCGTGGGTGACGTAGCTTTCGACGGCCATCAGAAGATGATGTGGGGGTCGATGAACACGCCGTGCTGGAGCAGGCGGATGTAGACGTCGGTGATCATCACGCTGAAGAGGCTCAGCCACGCCCACATCGGGTGGCGCACGTTGAGCCTGGTGAGCAGGCGCCAGGCGCGGTTGCGAGCCATTCCCAGGCGTGCTGTCGAGTAGCAGTCCAGGCCTCCGCCGGCGAGGTGCCGGAGCGAATGACAGCTGAACGTGTACCCGGTGAGGAGCGCGACGTTGACCAGCATGATGCCGGTGCCGAGGCCGAGCCAGACGTGGCCGTGCGTCGCCGGGTCGACCGAGAAGAAGGCGAGGACGGCGTCGTACCACAGCCAGCCGAGGATCACGAGGGCGGCGTACAGGGTGAAGCGGTGGAGGTTGTTGAGAACCAGCGGGAGACGGGACTCGCCGCGGTATTCGCGATGGCGCATCTCACCCAGCGCGCATGCCGGCGGGTCGAGGAAGAACGATCGGTAGTACGCCTTGCGGTAGTAGTAGCAGCTGGCCCGGAAGATCAGCGGCGACCAGAGCACGAAGATGGCGGGACTCACCGGCCCGCTCTTCCAGATCAGCGGCGAGAAGAACGGCGAGAGATACGGACCCCACTCGCTGACGTGGTTGACGGAACCCGGCGGTGACTCGATGAATGCGGTCCAGAGGACGTAGAGGCCGAAGCCGCCCAGGACGGTGACCACGGTGAGCGGAAGCAGCCACCACGGCTGGTCGCGGCGGAATCGCTGCAGGAGGGTCTGCTCAGCATGCTGAGCGTGGGGCGCGGTGGGCGTCGCCGTAACCTGAGCCATCTCTCCCCTGGCGCCTGAAGGCGCGGCGGATCGGTGCAGAACGAGCGGGAACTGGGTTTGATCGTAGCGAATGAGGCATTGATTACGATGAAGGGCCCGTCTGCTGTGGCTGGAGGCATCGACGCTGGGCTTGATGGCTCGACCACATCCTGTCACGCTACTTGGGATCGAACAGATGAGCGCCCCTGCCCCGGCCCCCCGCGATCTCCGTGATCCGCGATTCGAGCACGACGGCTGCGGGGTTGCCTTCGTCGCCACCACGTCGGGCCGTGTCGACCACAGCATCGTGTCCTCGGCGATGCGCGCCCTCGTCAACCTGGGACATCGCGGTGCCACGGGGAGCGACCCGGACACAGGCGACGGCGCCGGGATCCTTCTCCAGCTCCCCCACGATTTCCTGGTCTCGGCTTCACCCGTGGCGCTGCCCGATGCCGGCGCCTATGGCGTGGGGGTGGCTTTCCTTCCCCGCGCTCCCGGCGCGCGTCGGACGGCGGAGGACCTCATCGCGGACTGCTGCGCCCGCGAGGGCATGCACCTGCTCGGCTGGCGCGACGTGCCGGTCGATCCCACCGTTCCAGGGGTCACGGCGCGCGCGGGCATGCCGCACATCCGCCAGTTCTTCGTTGCCGCGGTCGGCCTCGAGGGTGACGCCCTGGAGCGCCGCCTCTACGTGCTCCGTCGCGTCATCGAGACCCGGGCACGCCAGGGCGGCATGGACCGGCGCGCTCTCCACCTTGCCAGCCTCAGCAGCCGGACGGTCGTCTACAAGGGGATGCTCACCGCCGAACAACTCGGCCGCTTCTACAGCGACCTGGGCAACCCGGCGGTGGCGTCGGCGCTGGCCATCGTCCACGCGCGCTTCTCCACCAACGTGCTTCCCCGCTGGGACCTCGCCCAGCCGGCACGGATGTGCGCGCACAACGGCGAGATCAACACGCTGCGCGGCAACGCGGCGTGGATGAATGCTCGCCAGTCGAAGTTCCGCAGCGCCCTCTTCGGCGGCGATGTCGAGAAGATCCGCGACGTTCTCGACCCTGACGGCTCGGACTCGACCCAGTTCGACAACGCCCTCGAACTCCTGACCATGTCGGGGCGCTCGATCGAGCACGCCATGATGATGATGATCCCGGAGGCGTGGCACAGCAACGAGCTGCTCGACGACGAGCGCCGCGCCTTCTACGAGTTCCACGCCAGCCTGCTGGAGCCATGGGATGGACCGGCGGCCATCGCTTTCACCGACGGCAGGCTGGTGGGGGCGTGTCTCGATCGCAACGGCCTGAGGCCGGCGCGGTACGTGGTCACCGATGACGGCCTCGTCGTGATGGCGTCCGAGGCCGGGGTGCTCGACATCCCAGAGGAGCGCATCGTCAAGAAGTGGCGGCTCGACCCCGGCAGGCTGCTGCTCGTCGACACAGAGGCCGGCGCCATCCTCGACGACGACGCGTGCAAGCGGCTGCTTGCGGCGCGCCACCCCTATCAGCAGTGGATTCGCAGCGGCACAGTTCACCTCGACGAGCTGGCGCCCGGAAGCGACCAGCAGGAGCCGGACCCGGGCACGCTGCGCATCCGCCAACACCTCTTCGGCTGGACCGAGGAGGACGTGCGCCTCATCGTCGCACCGATGGCGGCACGCGGCGAGGAGCCGGTCGGGTCGATGGGCAATGACGCGCCCCTGGCGGTGCTGAGCACGCGCCCGCAGCCGCTCTTCGCGTACTTCAAGCAGCTCTTCGCCCAGGTCACCAACCCGCCCATCGATCCCATCAGGGAGGCGGCGGTGATGTCCCTGGTGACGTCCCTGGGGGCCGGTGGCAACCTTCTCGAGCAGGGCCCGACCCAGGCGGCGCGGCTCGAGCTGCCTCACCCGATCCTGACGGCCGCGGACCTGGCCACGATCCGGCAGGTCACCCAGCGCCAGTTCCCGGCCGAGACGATCAACGCGGTCTTTCACCCCGGCAACGGCGCCGGCGGCCTCGAGGAGGGCCTGCGACGGACCTGCCGCCTGGCGTCCGACGCCGTGGACGCGGGACGCACCATCCTGATCATCAGCGACAGGGGCGCCAACGCCACGCACGTCCCCATCCCCTCGCTCCTGGCAACCGCCGCTGTGCACCATCACCTGCTCCGCGAGCGCACCCGCACCGGGGTCGGGCTCGTGGTGGAGAGCGCGGAGCCGCGCGAGGTCGCGCACCTGGCGCTGCTCATCGGGTTCGGAGCCGAGGCGGTCAACCCCTACCTTCTCCTCGACACAGCCGCCGAGCTCGCCGTCAGCGGGGCCATCGAGGGCCTCGACGGTCCTGGCGCGCAGGCCAACGTCATCAGCGCGCTGCGCAAGGGACTGCTCAAGACCATCGCCAAGATGGGCATCTCCACCGTGCTCTCCTACTGCGGAGCCCAGCTCTTCGAGGCCATCGGGCTCTCCGAGGACGTGGTCGAGGAGTACTTCACACGGACACCGACGCGCATCGGTGGCGCCGGACTGGAGCGCATCGCCGCCGACGCTGTGCGCCGCCACGCTCGCGCCTTCCCGCAGGACGGTGCGCCCCCCGCGGCGCTGGACGGCGGCGGCACCTACCAATGGCGGCGCGACGGTGAGAAGCGGGCCTGGAACCCGGAGGTGATCGGTGCCCTCCAGCACGCCGTGCGCTCGGAGTCGCCGGAGCACTTCCGCCACTACGTGGCCCTCGCTGACCGCGAATCGGCGGAGCGCCGAACCCTGCGCGGACTGCTCGCCATCCGCGAGGCCGACGTGCCCGTGCCCCTCGACGAGGTGGAGTCCGCGGACACGCTGGTGCGCCGCTTCGCCACCGGCGCCATGTCGCTTGGCTCGATCTCGCCGGAGATGCACGAGACGCTGGCCATCGCCATGAACCGCATCGGCGGCCGTTCCAACACCGGGGAGGGTGGTGAGGACGAGGCCCGCTACATCCCCGACGGCGACGACTCGCGGCGCAGCGCCATCCATCAGGTGGCCTCCGCCCGTTTCGGGGTCACCGCCAACTTCCTCATCAACGCCGACGAGATCCAGATCAAGGTGGCCCAGGGCGCCAAGCCCGGCGAGGGCGGTCAGCTACCCGGCGACAAGGTTGACGTCACCATCGCGCGCCTCCGCCACTCGACGCCGGGGGTGGGGCTGATCTCTCCTCCACCGCACCACGACGTCTACTCCGTGGAGGACCTCGCCCAGCTCATCTACGACCTCCGCTCCGTCAACCCCGCCGCGCGCATCAGCGTCAAGCTCGTCGCCGAGATCGGCGTGGGCCCCGTCGCCGCCGCGGTCGCCAAGGCGCGCGCCGACCACATCGTGGTCTCCGGGTACGAGGGCGGCACGGGTGCAGCTCCGCTGTCATCGCTCACCCACGCCGGCGCGCCCTGGGAGCTCGGCCTGGCCGAGGCGCAGCAGACGCTGGTCGCCAACGGCCTGCGCGACCGCGTCGTCCTGCAGAGCGATGGGCTGATGCGCACCGGGCGCGACGTCATCGTGGCCGCCCTCCTCGGCGCCGAGGAGTTCGCCTTCGCCACCGCCCCGCTCGTGGCGGCGGGCTGCGTGATGATGCGCGTCTGCCACCTCAACACCTGCCCGGTCGGGATCGCCACGCAGGATCCCCAGCTCCGCGAGCGCTACACCGGGCGCGCCGAACACATCGTCACCTTCATGCGCTTCCTTGCCGAGGACGTGCGCTCGTGGATGGCGCGGCTTGGGGTGCGTCGCTTCGAGGACCTGGTCGGGCGCGTCGAACTGCTCGAGCAGGTCGACGACACCGGCCACGTCGACCTCTCCCGGCTGCTGACGCCGCCCGGCGAGCCGCGCCACTCGATGCCACGCGCGGCACACGTCGCCGCCGGGGACATCGACGAGCGCGTCATCGCCTTCGCGACGGATGCGCTCGACCACGCCACGCCCCTGCAGCTGCGCATGCGCATCAGCAACGGGGATCGCAGCGTGGGTGCGCGTCTCTCCGGTGAGGTGGCCTCACGGCACGGCGTCGAAGGCCTTCCTCCGGACACCATCCGCCTGGACCTGCAGGGCAGCGCCGGGCAGTCACTGGGGGCGTGGCTGGCGGCCGGGATCACGATCACCGTCCATGGCGAGGTCAACGACGGGTGCGGCAAGGGTCTCAGCGGCGGCCGCATCGTGGTCCTGCCCCCCACCAACGCGCGCCGCCGGGCCGACGACAACGTCATCGCCGGCAACGTTCTGCTCTATGGCGCCACCTCGGGCGAGATGTTCGTGCGCGGCGTGGTCGGCGAGCGCTTCGCGGTGCGCAACAGCGGCGCCCAGGCCGTCGTCGAGGGCACGGGCGACCACGCGCTCGAATACATGACGGGCGGTGTCGTGGTCATCCTGGGCCGCACCGGGCGCAACGTCGCCGCGGGCATGAGCGGCGGGCTGGCCTACGTGCTCAACGTGGACGGGTCGTTCGGGCAGCGCTGCAACACCGGCATGGTGCGCCTGCTCGCGCCAGACGACGAGAACGACGGCCCCGTGGTGCGCGAGCTTCTCGAGCGGCATCTCGCCTACACCCAGAGCCCGGTCGCCGAGGAGCTGCTGGAGAACTGGCCGCTGTCGCTGTCGCGGTTCATCAAGATTCTCCCCGTCGACTACGAGCGAGCGCTGGCCGCGCGCCGGACAGCGCTCGGCGTGGCCGTCTGATGGGACGTCGCGACTTCCTGGAGATCCCGCGGCGGACCTCGCCGTACCGCACGGTCGCGGAGCGTGTTCGGGATCACGCTGAGTTGATCCACCCACTGCCGCTGGCCACGGTCGAGGCGCAGGCGGCGCGCTGCATGGACTGCGGCGTGCCCTTTTGCCACAACGCCTGCGCGCTGGGCAACCTGATCCCGGAGTGGAACGGCCTGGCGCGCAGCGGCGAGTGGCGCAGCGCCGCCGAGAACCTGGAGAGCACCAACAACTTCCCCGAGTTCACAGGGCGGCTGTGCCCGGCGCCATGCGAGCCCGCCTGCGTGCTGGCCATCGGCGGGGATGCGGTCACCATCAAGGAGATCGAGCGCACGGCCATCGACACGGCGTTCGCCAACGGCTGGATCAGGCCGCGTCCACCGGCCTTCCGCACCGGCCTCACCGTGGCCGTGGTGGGCTCCGGCCCGGCCGGACTGGCCGCAGCTCAGCAGCTCAACCGCTCCGGTCACCGGGTCGTCGTGTACGAGAAGGCGGACCTCCCGGGCGGCCTTCTCCGCTATGGCATTCCCGACTTCAAGATGGACAAGGCGGTGCTCGACCGGCGCCTCGACCTGCTCAGCGCCGAGGGCATCACGTTCGAGTGCGACCGGGACTGCGGGGTCGACGTCAGCGGTCAGGAGCTGCTGGAACGCCACAACGCTGTCGTCCTTGCCCTCGGGTCCGAACGGGCGCGCGAAGCCGAGCTGCCCGGCCGTCACCTCGATGGCATCCACCTCGCCATGGAATACCTCATCGGACAGAACCGGCGCGTCGCCGGGCAGACCGTCGAGGTGGTCAGCGCGCGGGGACGCTCCGTGTCGATCATCGGCGGGGGCGACACCGCCGCAGACTGCCTCGGCGATTCCCATCGCGAGGAGTGCGCCTCCGTGCAGCAGCTGGTCATCTACCCCGAGCCGCCACGGACCCGAACCGCCTCGAACCCGTGGCCGCAATGGCCTCTGGTCCTGCGCAGCCACGCCGCGCACGAGGAGGGCGGCGTGCGCGCCTTCGGGATCGAGGTCCTCGGTTTCGAGGGCGAACGAGGTCGCGTGTGCGGCATCACCGTGGTCGACGTCGACCGCGACGGCAGCGCCGGTGGACGCGGGCTGGTGCGCCGCCCCGGGACGGAGCGGCGCATCGACACCGACATGGTGATGCTGGCCATCGGCTTCGCCGGGTTGAGGCCGTCGCCGCTGTTCGAGCAGCTCGGCGTGGGCCTCGATGAGGGCGACTCGCGCATCACCGTGGGCGACGACAATCGCGCCGGCCCCGTCGTGGTGGCGGCGGGCGACGCGGTGCTGGGGGCCGCCCTGGTGGTCGACGCCATCGCCTCCGGCCGGCTGGCGGCGGCCACCTGCGATGTGCTCCTCGCTCAGCGCGCCGAGGTGACCGCCTGACGGCAAGTCCGGGACGGAGGCGCTAGCCTCTCGGGGTGGGCGTCCGCGGGTTCCTCGACCACCCCTCCCCCCTCGCCATCGCCCATCGCGGCGGCGGCGAGGACCTCCCCGAGAACACCATGCCGGCGTTCGAGGCGGCGGTCGCGCTCGGCTTTCGCTATCTCGAAACCGACGCGCACCTGAGCAGTGACGGTGTCGTCTTCTCGTTCCACGACGAGATCCTCGACCGTGTCACCGACCGCACCGGTGTGGTGTCCGCGGTGACCTCGTCGTTCATCGAAGGCGCAGACGCTGCCCACCGCTTCTCGCCCGATGGGAAGTCGTTTCCGCTGCGGGGCACTGGGATCCGGGTGCCCACCATGGAGGAGGTGCTCAGCCGCTGGCCTGACGTCTTTGTCAACATCGACACCAAGTCCGATGCGGTCGTCAAGCCGCTTGTCGACCTTGTCCGCGGCGTCGGCGCCATCGACCGGGTATGCATCGGTTCATACCGCGACGAGCGTCTGCGCCGGGTGCGCCGCCTTGCCGGCGGGCGCGTCTGCACCTCGATGGGACAGGCCGCCATCGCCGCCGCGTGGGTGGCCTCGCGGATCGGTCGCATGCCGCGGCTGCGGGCCGACTGCGTGCAGGTACCGGTGCGTGCGGGCAGCGTGGTTGTGCTCGACCGGCGCTTCGTCGCCGCCGCCCACCGCGCCGGTTTGCCCGTGCACGTGTGGACCATCGACGACCGCGCCGAGATGGGCCGCCTGCTCGACCTCGGCGTCGACGGGATCATGACCGACCGCCCCGGCCTGCTCCGCGACGTCCTCGTCGCGCGCGGGCAGTGGCACGGTCCCGCCGTCTCGTCGTGACCCTCGGGCGGCGATCACGGCCTCTGGGGTGGCTAGAGGGATTTGAACCCTCGACCTCCAGGGCCACAACCTGGCACTCTAACCAGCTGAGCTATAGCCACCCCGGAAGCTCAGCGATTATATGGGGCACACTCCATCCGGCCCCCGTAGCTCAGCGGATAGAGCGCCCGCCTTCTAAGCGGTTGGTCGCAGGTTCGATTCCTGCCGGGGGCGCCACGCGGCAGTTCTAAATACAGAGCCAGCAGCCGCCTGTTCTCACTACCCACTCACGTCATGCCCCCAACGGGGTATCATGTGCAACAGGCGGCACCACTAATACATAGCGTTTGCTAGTAACCCGCTGAGTCGCCGGAGGGAACCCGTGCTACAGCAGCTCATCAGCGACTTCCTGCAGGCGCCCACCAGGACGGGCGAAACGCGATCACGAAAGACAGGGCTCATCTACCGCGACGCCCTCGAGGGTGTGCTGCTCCCCTACTGCGCCCGTGCGGGCGTCGCCGAGCCCGCACAGCTCACCGACCGGCACATGAAGGAGCTGACGGACGGGCTCCTAGATGGCACCGGCTCCCGTTCTGGCCGGCCGCTGGCAAAGCCGACGGTGCACAGCTACGTGCGGGCGATCAACACATTCCTGGCGTGGGTGAAGGACTCCGGCCAGGCGGTCGGCGCCAAGGCCCAGCGGCCCAAGCTTGAGCGGCGCATCCTCGCCGTCCTCACGCGCACCGAGATCGCGGCGATGGAGGACGCAGCCGCCCTGGAGCGCGACAAGCTGATCGTGCGGACGATGGCCGACACGGGCATCCGACTAGGCGAGCTGCTGAAGCTGACCCCTGACGACATCCTCACCGAAGGGCGCCGACACTTCCTCCGGGTGCAGGGGAAGGGCAGCCGCGACCGGAAGGTGCCCGCCTCCCCCACTCTCGCGCAACGGCTGAAGCGCTACGGACAGCACACGCGGCGGGAATCCTCGAGCACTAGGTTGTTCCTGACGCAGAAGCGCAGCCCGCGGACTGGCGAGTACGCGCCGCTGGCCGCTTCCGGCGTTCAGCAGATGATCCGGCTGCTCGCCCTGGACGCCAAGATCGACAAGCGGGTGTACCCGCACCTGTTTCGGCACAGCTTTATCACCTGGCAGCTCGAGAGCGGGCTGAACCCGATCCTGCTGTCCCGGATCGTCGGCCACGAGTCGCTCACCATGATCAACCAGGTCTACGCCCATGTGACGATGGATTCTGCCCACGACGCCCTCATGAAGGCGCTGCTCGCAGAGTGACGGAGCCCACCATGAGTGCGCAGGCAACCGGCTTTCGAGCGGCGTGCAGGGAGCAGGCGGGATTGGCCATGACCGCCTTCGCTCGCTTCTGGGGGCGGTATGCCCCCAACGGACGCGGGCGCATCGCGCTGCGCGCCGGCTGCCTGCTGTTCGCTCCCTTCATCACCCTCTTTGTGTGGATGGCGCAAGGGCTGATCTGGATCATGGTGTCGGCGCCGATCCTGGCCTACGCCTTGCTCATGGCCGCATTGGGCGGCGGATTCTCCCGAGCTACTAGATGACCGACTACCCGCCCGAATCCCGCCGCACTCCATCCGAACCCTCGCCTGAGACCCGTAGGAAGCGGCTCACAACTCCTTTCTCATCTGCACAGACGTTTCCCGGTAACCGAGGCTCGAATACAGGGCTCGAGCGATCGCGTTCTGGCCAAATACATTGAGCGCGAGCGCGTGGAGGCCATGGCGACGCGCCTCCTCCTCAGCGAGCTGCATCGCCCTTCGTCCGTAGGCGCGGCCTCGGAGCGCCTCGTCGATGGTGATGTCGTAGATGAAACCCACGCCGGCCTCCGCGCGCGGGCTTTGCAGCGCCAGCCAGAGCCAGCCCACGGATTGCCCATCCGCTTCCACCCTGAAGATCAATTGACCGGGAGTTGCCCACCCGTCAGGAAGGAGTTCAGCGTCCTCGCGTCGAGCCCTCTCTTCGGCCGCCTCACGGCTCATGCCTCCCGACGCAACGATCTCCTCAACGTACTCGCTGAAGGCCGCGGCGTTCCACGCCGCGTATTCGTCGGCGTCCGGCTGGCGGAGAGTCACGGTCACCTGACAATCTTGTCGTTTTGGTCGAGGACTTTTGCAGAGCTCGCCCGCCGGCTCGGCGTCGACGTGGTACGCCGGGACGGTCGTCGGACGGCCGCTCATCCCGCGGCGATCGAGTCTCAGGACCTCGGGAGCACACCCGCTCTTGCTGGTGTCGAGGCGAAACGAAATCGGTCACAAGTCGTTCTATGAACGCCGACCACGAAGCGCCATTTCTAGGCGACCGGCCGACGGAGATGCGACGGTGAAAGGGATCCTCGGATTGGTCACGGGTTGTAGCCTGGTCCTGGCCGCTCTAGCGCTGACGGCGTCGCCAGCTCGAGCACAAACTCCTCCAGAGGTCACGATTACTTTCAAGCTCACCGTCAACGGCACGCCCCTGAAGGGGGACGGCTTTGCGGTCCAGTGGGGAGAAACCGGCCTGGAACTTTGCAACGCTCCCTGCGCAGGAAGCGGCCACACATATGTGCAACCGATGAACTTCCCCGCCGGAGCGACCGAGACCTTCGTGTTCATCAGGGGTTCCGGACAAGTCACGCCGGGCCATCCAGGGCAGCTGTTCGGGAAGCAGACGCTGACTGCGAAGAATGATCGCACTGTCAGCGCCTTCTTCACCTACGGCACCGCGGCGATCGCGACACCGTCAACCGGCTCCGCTCCGCCCGTGGCTTACGGGGGCACGATCGCAGGGGCTGGCGCCGCGCTGATGCTGCTGTCGCTCTGGCGCCGTGGCAGGGGCGAAATGGGCATAAGCCATCAGTAATTCATCGAAATGCTTGGCAACCTATGGCGTAACTCCGTTGGATTATGCCGGCGAAATTCGACTACTCGGAGTTGCCCGAACACAGACCTGGCGCGCCCTATGCGCGGGTCCGTCGCGCCCCCGGCTCCACAAGTGATCGAGGCACCGCTGATCCGGGACACGCCGCTGGCGCCCAAGCGCAGTGTGGAGGTGAGGCGCGCCGTCGCTTCCGGTGGGTCAGGTCAGATAGGCTCGTGACCCCGCATGCGGCAATGACTCGCTGAGCACTACAGCGCCCGGATGAATGACCGTATCCGCATAGAGTTTGGGTGCGTTTCATCGAGGTCAGGCTAAGAACGATAGCCACGCATTTCACGAAAGCGAGATCCAGATGGTCGGCAGGATTCTTTGGATTATGGGCATCGGGTCGCTCAGCCTGATGGCGGCCGCAGCGTGCGGATCGACCCAGGCAACGACAACGGGACAAGCGACGGGCGCAGCGGCCCCGACAGCTACGGTTTCGATCACGCCGAGCCCCGCTCCGCCTTCGACGCCAACCGCCTCGACCGCTCCAACTCCGCACCCGGTGGAGGTGGCCGGCGCCAGGCAGGCTGCCCTCGGATTGTTCGTTGCCGATCCGTCCCCTCCGGGCCATTGGTACGCCTGTTCAAACTCTGATAATTGGGCCGCCTGTCCGCTGACCCCCACAGTCAAAGCGCGTCTCGCCGACCTCACCAGCAGTGGTTATTTCAGCGATGGTCCCGGGGGGTGCGGCTGGGAGTACATCAGCGGCACGCAGAACGGCCTGTGGAACGCACCTAAGGCGTTGTCTGCGGTCGCAGGGGCGAATGGCAGCGTCACGGTCGTCATCCAGCGCGGACCCTCCCCGCCCCCTAACCTCACCGCCGTGATGTCCATAGAAAACGGCACGTGGCTCGCCTCCGATCTGGCCTCCGGCACGGGAGCGGCGGCGTCCATCTTCGCGGCAAAGCCAAACTGCTGACGCCCTGATCCGGGAGCGAGTACTCCACTCGGCGTCGAGTTGACTGGGGTGAGAAAGAGGGCGCGGGCGTCGCTCAGCGGAGGGACCTCCGACAACACCCACGCGCCCCCCGTCCGCGATGGTAGCGATTGGCGCATGACCCCGCCTGCCGTGGTGGACTAGCTGGAGGGAGCGCGCGTTACGAAGCCTGGGCACGTCTTCTGGATCGTTGGGAGGATGGCCATGGCAGTAGCGAGGTCGAAGGCACGTTAGACCCTGTTTCGCACGCTTCGACGCCGACTGGCCCACGCGACCGTCCCTACTGCATCTCGCATTACCGGAACCAGCGTCCGCGCTTGCCAACACCGAGGGCGCGCAGGATGGCGAGCAGGATAATGGCGCCGACGAACGCAATGACGATCTCGACAAAGATCGAGTGGCTCGTGATCGCGGTGGTCACGCCGAGGAAGCGGGCGAGGAAGCCTCCGGCGATGGCGCCGATGGCGCCGACCACGATGTCGGTCGCGACACCCTTGCCGTGGCCGGTCATGACCTTGCTCGCGAGGTAGCCCGCAATCAGGCCGATCAAGGCCCAGATCAGGATCGACCCGGGGTCCAGTGTGAGGGTTACCAGTGCGAGCATGACTCCTCTACCTCCTCGTTGAACGGGCCACGCAGCGGTGGCTGCGTTGCGACTGGAGACTATTGTTACAACCTTCACAGTCACCCGCGACGATTCGCCGTGACGCCTGGCGAGCTGCTCCGCTCTCTGTTGAGACCTTGAGACCAACGCACGGCACGTACACCCGCACGGATTTCTCTGCGGTCCCGGTTCTGGCGAAGCACCGATCGCAATCGCTAGATCGAACGCTCGTTAGTTCCCCCTTTACGACCTCGGGGCCCCTCCCGCGCGGTCCGGCCCGGAAAGGGGCGCGGGCGTCGTCGGCCCGGGGAGGGAACACCACAACACCCGCGCGCCCCCGGGCGCGGATGGTAGCTGCCGCCGCACCCGGCGCACACGACAGCGTCGTTCCACGGAGACGGCCCATCAGGGCTCATCAGGCACCCAACCGACCAGCGCCCGCCACTCGTAACGCAGGCCACACCCGGGGCACGTGAGTTGCGGGTGGCGATGGCGACCCGTGCCCCCGTGTGTTCGCGAGCGCGTGTACATCTGCACCAGGAGCTCTCGGCCACAGGCGACGCACAGCAGAGGGTCGCGAGCTGATCCTGGCCTATCCGTCGACGTGACCCTCTATCCGTGATTGTCGTCAGTCGACGCTTGTCGTCAGTTGACGCGCCGGCCACTGCGCAGGTCGCGATTCGCTCCGTGCGCGAGGACGTCTGGGGCCTCCTCTCGCCCAGCTAGGCGCACGGCTTCTGAGTGGGCACAGCTGTCGGACATCGGGATCCGCGCGTCAAAGGCGCGCTCGAACAGTCTAGGCGGCGTGCAGGGCGGCGCCATAGCCGTGGGGCAACGGGCGCGGCGGCGCGGGACCTACATAGAGCGCGGAGGGCCGGATCAGGCGGTTGTTGGCCGCCTGCTCCGCTATGGCCGCGGTCCAACCCACGGTACGACTGCAGGCGAACGTCGGCGTGAACATGTCGCGGGGAACTCCAACACTGTTCATGACCACTCCGGCGTAGAACTCGACGTTCGTGTACAGACGTCGGCCCGGCTTGAGCTCGGCGAGAACGCGCAGCGCGGTGGCCTCGATATGCCGAGCGAACTCCACCTGATCACCCCCCACCTCGGTGGCAACCTCGCGGAGCAGCGTCGAGCGGGGGTCGTCGGTCTTGTACACCCGATGACCGAAGCCCATCAGCCGTTGACCAGCCCCGATCTCGGCGCGCAAATACTCCTCGGCTCGGTCCGGGCTGCCGATGGCGTCGAGCATGGCCAGCGCCCGGGAGGGCGCGCCGCCGTGCAGCGGGCCGGCGAGCGCTCCGATCGCTCCCGTCAGTGCCGAGCCGATGTCGGAGCCGGTCGATGTGATCACGCGTGAGGTGAACGTCGACGAGTTGAAGCCGTGGTCCATCGTGAGGATGAGGTACTGCTCGAGTGCCCGGGCCGTCCGCGGCGCCGGCCGCTCCCCGGTGAGCATCTGCAGGTAGGCAGCGGCATAGCCGAGATCCGGGTCAGGATCGACTGGCGCCAGCCCCTGGTGATGACGGTGCAGGCGCATCAGCAGCACCGGCGCCAGCGCCGCCAGGCGCAGGGAGTCCGCGCGCACCTGCTCGGCGGAGATGTCCAGCGTCGGCGCCGAACCCAGCGCGGCCGCCGTGACCGACACCGCAGAACGCAGAGCGGACAGAGGCGTGTAGTTGGGCAGCGTGGAGATCTGCCGCAGCAAGTCGGCGATGCCCTCGGGCAGGCGCCGCGCTGCCACCGCTCGCGCAGTGAAGCCGGCCAGCTCCTGATCGTCGGGCAGCGAGCCCTCCACGAGCAAGTGCCACACCTGCTCGAACGAGCACCGGCTGGCCAGCTCCACGGCGTTGTACCCACGGTAGTGGAAGAAGCCCTCCTCACCCCGCACGTCCCCCACGGCGGTCTCGGCCACGGCCACACCCTCGAGGCCTCGCGGCGCCAGCTCGGGTGGCGCCGAGCCGGCCGGCTGGACCTCCTCGATGTGCGCGACCCGGACCAGGTGGCGGGTGGAGAGGATGCCGGCCACCCGATGTCCCTCCATGACCGGCAGGTGCCGGAAGCGCCGGTCGCGGAAGATGTCGAGCGCCGCGGCGACGGTGTCCGTGGTCCGCAGAGTCACAGGGTCGCGCGTCATCACCTCGTTGATGCCGGTTGATCCTGGGTCGATGCAGTGGCCCACCGACCGGAGCAAATCGCGCTCGCTGACCATGCCCACGAGGTGTTCGCCGCCGTCCAGCACCGCGGCTGCACCGACCTTGTTCGCGTCGAGCACTTTGGCGGCGTCCGCGAGCGTGATGCCCTCGTGCACCACCACGGCCGGCTTGTGCATCAGGTCGGCGACGGAGAGCGCGTCGGTCACGTCAGCAGTCTAGTCAGCCGAGGAAGAGAGTCGGAGGGCTGGCGATCGGCCCTCGACGGCAGTGAACAGATCAGAGCCAACCGCATAGAAATCGCGCTACAACGCGAGCGCGTCCCAGACTTCGGGCGTGTCCGTCGGTGTCAGCCGAGGGGTCAGTGTGTCCCCGAAATCGAGGATGCTGGCTACGCCCCGTAGAAAGCTCTGAGTCGAGTTGCCCGGCACGGCCGTAGGGTAGCGAACAAACCGCCTCAGCCACAGCCTCACCGCGCCAGGTCGGCCCGCGGCGCGGCACTCCCCCACCCGGGGACGCCACCGAGCCGATGCACAGCCGCCCAGAGCGCGGCTTGCGCGATGCCGGCTGACAGCGCTTCGACCCGGAGTTCCGCGGTGTCGAGGACTCGACCCGCGGCGCCCAGGGCCGTCAGGAAGTCCACAGCGGCACGCAGCTTTGCTTCAGTGATCGTGGTGTGGTTCATCGAGCGCATCTCCGGCCGGTGAAGGCGAGCTGGCCGGCCACCCGCGCCAGCCCGCCCCCCGATCTAGGCCCGCACAGCGGCATGCGATCGGCCTATGCGGTGCCGTTGGAGTGGCGCACACTTACCCCTGTGAACGACGATGCTCCCGCTGAGCAGCGGCCGGACGCTGAAACCGAGGCAACCAAGAAAACCCAAGCGCTCCTGCGAGCCGCCCGCTCTTCCTTGGGTGACGTTGAATATGCCGCGGCCGGAGTGATCGATGACGGCCCGACCCGCCAGCTCGCCAGCGAGGCGGTCGAGGCGGTCGAGCGGCTCACGGATCATCTTGTCAGCAGGGAGCAGGACCTGTCGCGTGTAGGGAGTGCTTATGACGGGGCTGACCCGGCACCCGCGGGTGAGTGCCGTGTCGAAGGGTGTAGTGCCTCCGCTACCCAAGTCGCGATCAGAGCGGATGGCGGTGAGATCGCCGTCTGCGCGAGGTGTGGTGAGGAGTTGGAGGCAGTCCTTCCTCAGGGTGAGGGCGGCGGCCCGGCCTCCTAG